>Ga0209517_10003200_pt1 | contig 22386 bp, 22 predicted proteins | sample PeaSoiMetSII2010_FD_187695 | JGI IMG/M metagenome (GOLD analysis project Ga0209517, IMG submission 187695) | Peat soil microbial communities from Weissenstadt, Germany - SII-2010 (SPAdes) (version 2) | ecosystem: Environmental > Terrestrial > Soil > Wetlands > Peat | place: Germany...
TCCCGCCCCCCGACAAGAATGGGCTCGACGGAACCGAGACGCCGAACGGCCTCGGTATGCACTCGGCCCATGAAGCCCCCGCCGATGATCGCAGCTTTCATTAGGTCCACCAAGCAGCACCGGGTTTTTCACCCGGCACGATCTGATGGAGGAACGCCGCGGCCCGGCTCAACCCCTCTTCGGCCGATAGCAAACTGTCCTCGTGCTCGATCGACAGCACGGAGTCGTACCCGAACATGCGCAGCGTCGAGACGAACTCGCGCCACCATTCCTCGCCGTGCCCGTAGCCGCAAGTCCGGAAAATCCAGGCGCGATCACGTTCCTGGGTATACGGCTTTGTGTCCAGCACGCCGGTTAACGGCAGATTCCGATCGTAAATCTGCGTGTCTTTCGCATGCACATGGAAAATCGCATCACCCAGCACGCGGATTGCGGCAATGGGATCGATCGACTGCCAGAACATGTGACTCGGATCGTAGTTGCAGCCCACTTGCGGCCCCGTGATCGCGCGGAGCTTCCGCATCGTCTCCGGACTATAGACCACGAATCCCGGATGCATCTCGATCGCGATCTTCACGCCATGCTCGGCCGCGAACCGCGCGTGTTTCATCCAGTAAGGCGCGACGACCTCGTCCCACTGCCACTTCAGCGTTTCCAGATACTCGGGCGGCCAAGGACAGGTCACCCAGTTGGGACGCTTGGCCTGGCGCGAATCTCCTGGGCAACCGGAAAAATCGACCACCACCGGCACGCCCAACTTCTCCGCCAGCAAGATCGTCTTCCGGCTGGTCTCCTGATGGCTCTTCGCAAGGTCGCGATCCGGGTGCAGAGGATTCCCATGGCAGCTCAACGCGCTGATCGAAAACCCTTCATCGGCGATGGTCTTTTTGAACGTCGCGAGCGCAGCGCGATCCTTCAACATCGAAAGCTTGCAGTGCGCGTCGCCAGGATAGTTCCCAGTCCCCAGCTCCACCGTGCCGATCCCGTTGGATTTCAGTTTCTTCAGAACCTCGGGCAAGGGAAGCTGCGACAGCAGGGGAGTAAATACGCCGACTCTCATTCGGATTGGGACAAAGCCAACACAGCGATTCGGGACAAGACTAGCACATCACATAGTGATATCGTTTGAGAAATGCGGACCCTGTCGATCTCAGCCATTTTTGCCGCCTGTACCATCGCAATCGCCCTATGGGCTCAGGACGCTATTCCACGCACGCAAGCGATTCCCGCCGCGCGCCGGACCATCCAGACCACCGACGGGCAAATGCTCCAGGGCCAAGTTCTCTCCGAAGGCATGACCGACCTCGAGCTTCGCACGGATGACAAGAAGATCCGTCTGCTGCGCAAAGCCGACGGCAACCGCTACCGCCTCGTCACTTCGCAAACCGATTGGCCCAGCTATAACGGAGATCCCAGCGGCAACCGCTACAGCAAACTAACGCAGATCGACAAGTCCAACGTCGGGCGTTTGGCGCCCCGCTGGATTTTCCCGATGCCCGGCGCGACCACCATCGAAAATACGCCCCTGGTAGTCGACGGCGTGATGTACGTGTCGCAGGCGAACGAATGCTGGGCGCTCGACGCCGGTACCGGCCGCGTCATCTGGCGCTACCGGCGTGAAAGAACTCGTGGCATCGCAGGAAACGCCGCGGGTGGATTCAATCGAGGTGTCGCGGTGGCCGGCGATCGCGTGTTCATGCTCACCGACAACGCCCACATGATCTCGCTTGGCCGTTCCGACGGCGAATTGCTGTGGGAAACCGAAATGGCGGATTGGCACCAGAACTATAACGGCACGTCCGCGCCACTTACGGTCGGCAACTTGGTTATCTCCGGAACCGCTGGCGGCGATGAAGGCGTCCGCGGTTTTGTCGCGGCCTTCGATCAGGCCACCGGCAAGGAAGTCTGGCGATTTTGGACCGTGCCTCTGCCCGGCGAACCCGGCTCGGAGACCTGGAAAGGGAAAGATCTCGAGCATCGCTCCGGCGCAACCTGGATGACCGGCACCTACGACGCAGCGCTCGATACCGTGTTCTGGCCGGTCGGCAATCCTGGCCCCGATTTCGAAGGCAGTGAACGCGAGGGCGATAATCTTTACACCGATTCGATCCTGGCGCTGGAAGCCAAGACCGGCAAGCTCAAGTGGTATTACCAGTTCACGCCTCACGACGTCCACGATTGGGACGCGCAGGAGCCGCCCGTGCTCGTCGACACCAACTGGCAGGGCCAGCCGCGCAAATTGCTTCTCCAGGCCAATCGCAACGGATTCTTCTATGTGCTCGATCGCACCAATGGCCAGCTTCTCCTCGGCAAGCAGTTCCTGAGAAAGCTCAACTGGGCCGAGCCGACCATCGGCAAGGACGGGCGTCCGGTCATGAAGAACCTGCCCAAGGATGCCAACGGCGATACCTACGTGTGCCCGGGATTCCAGGGCGGAGCGAACTGGTATTCCACTTCGTTCAATCCGGCCACCGGCTTCTACTATTTCAGTGCGCTGGAGCGCTGCAACAACTTTTCGCCGCGTCATGGCGAATGGCAGGCGGGCAAGGGTTACATGGGCGGCGCGGCTCGCCCCGCGCCCGGCGAGACGTACGAAAAATTCCTGCGCGCGATCAATATCCAGACAGGCGAGGTCGCTTTCGACGTCCCTCAAGTCACCACGCCCCAGACGGCTTCGGCGGGCGTCATGTCCACCGCCTCCGGGCTGGTATTTTACGGCGAGAACAGCGGGTCGTTCATGGCTGTCGACGCCGCTAATGGCAAGATCCTGTGGCAGTTCCCGACGAACCAGGTTTGGAAAGCCTCGCCCATGACGTATATGTTCGATAACAAGCAGTACGTCGCGATCGCGGTCGGAACGGATATTGTTTCGTTCGGGCTGCCGGAATAGCCGGGCGAATTATTCAAGAATCGTGTAGAATTTGATCGGGAAACCGGCTTGATACCCCGATCAATACTCGCGGTCATGGCAATCGTTGCCTTCCCGGCGATGCTGCATGCCACTTCCTGCAGCGTTCCGCCTCCCTGTGGACGTGTTAGACCGGGAGCCGTGATTTTCGTGGGTCTTGTTGTGGATGCGGACCCGCCTAATGATGGCGCCACCGCGACGAGGCCGGCAAGAGTCCAAGTGAAGGAACCATTCCAAGGGCTCGCGGCTGAAACCGAAGAAGTTCTCGTATGGACGCAAGGCTCTTGGCTCAAGAAAGGCGCGACGTACCTGATTGATGCCTACAAGCGCAGCGATGGGCTTTTGGAGCCGGGTCTGTGCGGGGCCACCGAGGAGACCGAGTCTACGGACGCTCGGAAGCTTTTGGAATACCTCCGGAACCGAAAGTCTGGCCAGGCAACGACGTCTTTACACGTGCAGATCGCAAACGAGCACAAACCCGTGCCCGATGTCGAAGTCACCATCACCAGCTCAAAGAGGTCCTTCACCACCAAGACGGACCATGACGGAATCGCCTACTTCAAGAACGTCGAACCCGGCGCGTATCATGTGCAGGCCAGTCGAGAGTTTTATCGCCTCGACCAAATGCTTACTCAAGCGCAAGAAGTTGAAGTCATGTATGGAAGTTGCCCGGGCCTTTTCCTGTGGATGCATGCCCAGGGCGACGTGAGAGGTTTGGTTAGGGACGAACGAGGAACGCCTGTTTCGGGCTTGCCTGTGGAATTGCGCGAGATCGAGGAGCCATCGCGCAGCAATGATGGATGGTTTCAGTCGAAAACCGACGACCAAGGAAACTTCCACTTCGAATCCGTTTCCCCTGGTTGGTACTATCTGGGCACCAACCTTGCCGGGTACCAAAAGGTGGCGCCGATTCCCAGGATTTACTACCCGGGCAGGCGCGATCCTCTTGGGGCCATTCCTATTGAGGTCACGTTAGGTGGGGCCCTTGACAACGTGCTCTTCACGATTCCGTATTTCGGGAAACCACGGGAAATTCGCCTGGTAGCGGTCGACGAGGAGGGTCAGCCTCTAAAGGGCGCGAGCCTGACCAACAAAATTGATGGCAAAGACTGGGATATCGGGGCGCTATCCGGCCTCCCATCCGATGAACGGGGCCTACTTGTAACCACGGGTTTTGAAGGTGTTCACTACACGGTCGGTGTCAGTCTGCCAGGTAGGGAGCTCCGGGACCTCCGCGCGTCCGACTCGTTGGATATTCCCCCCGGAAAGGGTCCAGTCCAGGCGGTTTTGGTCCTGAAGAGTGTATTCAGTCGCCCGAAAGTGGCCAAACCCTAAGGAACTCTTGCGCAGCTGACCGGATGTCGTCTCGTTCGGGTTGCCGGATTGAGATACTTGATATCCGTTTTTTGGTAGGCTGATGGCATGAGCACCCTGCTGGAGAAGGCGCTGGAAAAGGTCAGCACCCTCCCGCCCGACCAGCAGGACGCGATCGCCTCACAGATCCTCGCCTCTATCGCGGACGAAGAAGCCTGGGAAAAGCGCTTCGAAGAAAAGCGCAATGTTGTCAGGCGGTTGGCCAGCGAGGCTTTGGCAGAAGATGAGCGTGGCGAGACGGTACCGTTGGACGATCTGCTTTGATCGAGTCTCGGGCTACCCGGCAATTCTGGCGTTTATTCAAGAATCTCCCGGTGGGCGTTCAGGAGGATGCGAAGCGAGCTTACCGCATTTTTCAAAACAATCCCGCTCACCCCGGTCTGCACTTCAAGAAGCTTGAGGGCGAAGATCACATCTATTCAGCCCGCATCGGCTTGGAGTATCGCGCCCTCGCCGTTCTCCGGGGGAACCGGGCTGTCTGGTACTGGATCGGTGGACATGCGGAATACGACCGTTTAGTCTAGGAACTTTTTCCAGGCTCACCCCGTATCATCAGAACAAAGGAGGCTTCCATGTATTGCACCAGTTGCGGCACCCAGCTTCAGGACACTGCGAACTATTGCTCCGAATGCGGCAGCCAAACAGGCCGGCAAGCGGGGCCACAATACAACGCTCCCCGACGGCTCTATCGTCTGGCTTACGATAAGAAATGGGCCGGTGTCTGCGCCGGCCTCGCCAGGTACCTGGATGTCGACGTGACGCTGATCCGAATCGCGGTGGTCGCCGCATTCTTCTGTACCGGCGGGCTGGTGTTGCTGGCGTACATCGTGGCGAGTTTCATCATGCCCGTCGATTACGGCCTGCCGGTTCCCGTTTCCAACGAAGCCCGCGCTACCAGCTAGCATGAAGGGATGATTCGCCTAGCGGCCTTGTTCGCCGCCACCGCACTCGCCGTTTTCTCGCAATCCGCCGATACGATTCTGATCAACGGCAAGATCCTCACCGTCGACAGCCAGTCTTCCGTTCGCGAGGCCATCGCCATTGGCGGCGGCCGGATTCTGGCCGTCGGCACTACCGCCGACGTCCGCAGGCTGGCCGGCCCGTCCACACGCTCGATCGACCTGCAGGGACGCACCGTGATTCCCGGCCTGATCGATTCCCATCTGCATGCTATACGCGCCGCGCTCAGCTTCAGCACCGAAGTGAACTGGATCGGCGCGCGGTCGCTCACCGAGGCTCTGGGCCGCATCCACGAGGCCGCAAGCACTATGCAGCCGGGATCCTGGCTGATCGTCGCGGGCGGCTGGAATGTGGACCAGTTTCAGGAACGCCGCCGTCCGACGCAAGCTGAGCTGGTCGCCGCCGCGCCCGATAATCCCGTTTACGTGCAGCTTGGCTATGGCTGGGCCATCCTCACGCCAGCCGGCCTGAAAGAGCTGAACATTTCGACCGACGCCGACCTTCCCGCGGGCGGCAAACTCGAGAAAGACGCGGCCGGCAAGCCGACCGGCGGAGTCACCGGAGGTCAGAACGCCATCATCGCTTTGTTCGACCGCCTCCCCAAGCCGACCTTCGATCAGCAGGTGGACGGCACGAAGAAATTCTTCCGCGAGCTGAACCGTCTGGGGCTGACAGGTGTCGTCGATCCCGGCGGGAACAACCTGCTCCCGTCGGATTATCAGGCTCTGTTCCAGGTCTGGCGTCAGGGTCAGATGACCCTCCGCGTGGCTTACGCACTGTGCAGTAACAACACCGGCGCTGAATTCGAGGAGTTCAAGAATCTCACGCAGCTCCTGCCCATGGGTTTCGGCGACGGCATGCTCAAGTTCAACGGCTTGGGCGAGCGCATCACTGCCGCAATGAACAACAACAATCGTCCCAGCGCCACGGACAAAGAGAAGTACGCCCAGATTGCAAAATGGGCGGCCGAACGCGGCATGTCGCTGACCATGCACTGGCCCAGCGACGCCTCGGTCGGCCAGCTCCTGGATATTTTTGAGAGCGTGAACAAGGAAGTCCCCATCAAAGACCTGCGCTGGTCCATCGCGCATTTGAACGACGCCTCCGAGCAAAGCCTGCGCCGGATGAAAGCCCTCGGCGTCGGCTGGACCGTGCAGGACGCCATGTATTTCGGCGGCGATCAATTCCGCCAAACCTCCGGTGCCGAAGCCGCCCGGCGCGCTCCACCCGTGGTCACCGGCGCGAAGCTCGGCGTGGCGATCGGCGCGGGCACCGATGCGCATCGCGTCGCGTCCTACAATCCGTTCACCGCGCTGCAGTGGTTCCTGGATGGAAAGACCGTCTCCGGCGTCGCGATCCGTGGACCCGAGGAAACGCCCAGCCGGGCCGAAGCTCTGCGTCTGTACACGCTCGGCAGCGCCTGGTTTTCGTTCGATGAAACCCAGCGCGGATCTCTTGAAAACGGCAAACTTGCCGATCTTGCGGTGCTCTCTAAGGACTACATGACCGTGCCCGTGGACCAGGTCGGCGGCATCGAATCGCTGCTGACCATGGTCGGCGGCAAGATCGTGTATGCCGCAGGGCCGTATCGGCAGTAGCTTCATTTGTACTACCTTGTCTTGTGGTGCACTCTTTCAAAGCAGTCCCGGTGCTGGTCACAGGCGCGGGCCGGGGAATCGGCAAACGCCTGGCTATCGGATTCGCGCTAAAAGGAGCCCGCGTCGGGCTGCTGGCGCGCAGTAAGGCCGAGCTCGACCTATGCCACCTGGAGATCGAGCACGGGGGCGGCGCCGCGCTGCGCATCCGCGCCGACGTCTGCGATTACGAACAGGTGTCCGCCGCCCCGGAACGGATGCGGGTCCAGTTCGGCAATCCGGTGCAGGTTCTGGTGTGCGCCGCCGCGATCTTGGGCCCCATCGGGCCGTTCGTGGAAACCTCTCCGAAGTCGTGGCAGGAGATCGTCCAGACCAATCTCATTGGAGTCATGAACGCCTGCCGCGCGGTACTGCCGCAGATGATCGAGCGCCGCAACGGCAAGATCATCGTGATCGCCGGCGTGGGAGGCGTTCTGCCCGCGCGTCCGAATTTCGCGGTTCACAGCGCCACCAAGACGGCCATTGTGCGCTTTATCGAAAGCCTGGCGGAGGAAGTCGCCGAGCATAATGTGCAGGTGAACTGCCTGTCGCCCGGCGAGACGTACACGCATATGACCGATCAGGTCCTGGCGGCGGGTGAGCGCGCGGGCTGGCGGGAGATCGACGCGGCGCGCCAGGTGCGGATGACTGGCGGCGTTCCAGCCGAAAAACAGATCGACCTGGCGCTGTTTCTGGCTTCCAACCAGTCCAACCACGTGACCGGCCGGATGATCCACGTCGACGACGATTGGAAGAAGCTGAGGGAGAAGTCTATCTCTTCAGAGCTTTACCGGCTGCGCCGCAATCAAAAGATGTCATAGGAAGTGGGGTCAGGCTTTCCAGCCTGCCGCCGGCTTTCCAGCCGGCGCTCCACACTTGGATTGCACTGGACGATCCGGCCGGGCGGAAGCCCGGCTGCGGCCTTGAAAGGCCGACCCCACAGTGTGTTCGCCGTTCGTCCACCTTTTTCCGCCGTTCACCGATTAGGCGGAAGCCGCCTCATCCAGGCCAACTAGAATAGACTCAATTCAAACATGGAACCGGTCATTCAGGTATCTGGGCTGCATAAAGCCTATGGCGATTTCGAAGCCGTGCGCGGCATCGATTTCGACGTCAGCGAGGGCGAAGTCTTCGGTCTGCTGGGGCCCAATGGCGCCGGTAAGACCACCACGGTCGAAATCCTGGAAGGTCTGCGCGCGCGCTCCCAAGGCCAGGTAAAGGTGCTCGGCTTCGATCCCGAGGTTTCTAAAAACTCCTTGAAGGATCGCATCGGCGTGTGCTTGCAAGCGACCAATATGCCCGACAAGCTTCGCGTACACGAAGCCCTGGAATGGTTCGCGGCCTTCTATTCACGCCGGGCCGATTGCAATAAGCTCCTCCAGCGCCTGCAACTTTGGGAAAAGCGCAACGATTTTTACTCGAAGTTATCCGGTGGCCAGAAGCAGCGCGTAGCGCTGGCGTTGGCGCTGGTCAACGAACCCAATCTCGTGTTTCTCGACGAGCCCACCACCGGCCTCGATCCCCAGGTGCGCCTCGAAATCCATTCGCTGATCGAAGAGCTAAAAGCAGCCAAGCGCACCATCCTTCTGACCACGCACTATATCGAGGAAGCCGAACGCCTGTGCGACCGCGTGGCCATCATCGATCAGGGCAAGATCGTCGCGATGGGCTCGCCTCGCGAGCTGCAGGAGCGCATATTCGGCCAGTCTCGCATTGAAGTCGTCACCGCCCTGCCGATGCCCGCGGAACTGCCAGTCTTCGAGGCCGTCGTGAAGCACTCGCTCAGCGACGACCGGAAAACTCTGGTCGTGGAGTCTACGCGACCCGCGCGAACCCTGCCCGATCTGATCAAGTGGATCGATCAAAAAGGCCTCGAGCTTGAAGATATTCACTTGAAGCGGCCGACGCTCGAGGACGTGTTCATCGAACTTACCGGAAAGAAGCTGAGGGACTAAGCCTGTGTTGAACTCGTACTTAACTCAGATCCGCATGAACCTGTTGTTGACCCTGCGGAACCGTGTGGCTCTGTTTTTCAGCTATATCTTCCCGCTGATTTTTTTTGGCTTCGCGGGCATGGGCGGTGGAGGCGGCAACGGCCAGCAAGTTGTCGGTATTGTGCTGGGCTTGGGAGTGCTCGGCGGGGGCTTGTTCGGCGTGGGGATGCGCGCCGTGCAGGATCGCGAGCAGAATATTCTCCGCCGATTCAAGGTCGCGCCCATCGGTCCTGGAGAGATTATCGTCTCCGGCATGGTGACCGCCCTGGCTCTTCAACTGCCGAACATCATCTTCATGGTCGCCCTGGCCCACCGCTTCCTGGGCGCACCATGGCCGACGCAGCCGATATCCTTGCTTGTCTTCGTCAGCCTGGGCTTGCTGTCGTTCGCATCTCTTGGCGGCATCATCGCGGCGCTGGTGAACTCCATGCAGGAAGGCATGCTGCTGACCCAGCTGTTCTACTTCCCCTTGCTGTTCCTGGGCGGAATTACGTTCCCGATTGTCGGCTTCCCGCTGTGGCTTCAGACGGTGGCGCAGTTCATTCCTTCGACGTACTTCAGCAGCGGACTGCAGCCGATCCTGCGGGGCAAGGAAACGATATTCGATAATCTCCCCGCGGCGGGCGCGCTCGCGCTGACGGCGCTTCTCGGAACCTTGCTCGCGGCCAAGCTGTTCCGATGGGAAAAGGAAGAGAAGCTGCGTCCGGCGGCGAAGTTCTGGCTGCTCGCCGTGCTCGGTCCATTTTTCGTGCTGGGCGCCTGGCAGATGCATGCCAAGACCAATATCGCCAAGGCGAAAGTTCTGGGCCGCGACGTCCAGCGAAGCCGCACCGCCCTGATCCGCGATGCCCGCCTGTTCCTGGGCGATGGTACGGTGATCGACCAAGGCTCGGTTCTGATCAAGGACGGCAAGATCGCCGAAATCTACATGGGTCCCGCGCCGGATGCCAAGTCTCTGCGCGCCGACGCCATCGAAGCCGCCGGCAAGACGCTGCTGCCCGGGCTGATCGACGTGCACGTTCACTTGGGCACGCCGGGACTGCCGATTACCGATCCCCAGTTCTACCAGAACCCCGACGGGAATTTCGATCGTGAGTTGGCTGCCTACCTGTTCAGCGGCGTCACGGCGGTGAAGAGCGCGGGCGACCAGCCGGATATGGTCTCGAAGCACCGCGCGACCAACGCTTCAGGCGAACGTCTAGGAGCCGAACTGTTTGCCGACGATCCTTCGTCCACCACGGTTGTCGACGGTATCGAGCACGGCGCTATGCGCGGCAACGTCCCCGCGCCGGGCGCCACTTACGATCCAATGCTTGCTGCCGTCGAGGGCATGCAGGCGTATGCTGAGGGCAAGACCGATCTGCTCGACCGGTCGCTGGTCCAGCAGGTCATGCCGCGGCAATGGTTCGCACAGGCCAAGAGCAGCATCACTTCGGCTCCCCGTCAGGCAACCGCTCCATTCCGTCTGGACCTTGCCAAGCAGAATCTGGCCGAGGCCTATCGCGCGGGCGTGACGCTGGTGACCGGGACCGATTCCGGGGATCCGCTGGTCGTCCACGGTCCCGCCGTCCATCGCGAGCTGCAACTTTGGGTGGAGGCGGGGATTCCGCCCGCGGCCGCCTTGCAGGGCGCTACCTACAACACGGCTCGCCTGCTACGCGCCGATCAGCGTATCGGTCTGATCCGCAAAGGTTACGACGCCAACCTGCTGCTGGTGGACGGCAACCCGCTGCAGGATATTTCGGCGACCGAGCGCATCTCGACGGTGTTCTTCAAAGGCGAGCGCGTCGACCGGTCTGAATTGTTCGATCAGAAGTAACCAGGACGTGGGGTCAGCCTTTCAAGGCTGCGGCCGGGCTTCGCTCGGCCTCGTCGTTCTTCCAGGACGCCGGCTAGAAAGCCGGCGGCGGCCTCAAAAGGCCGACCCCACTCCGCCGTGACCAGTTGCTAACCAGCGGCTTTTGTTCCAGAATCGGCATGGGGGCATCCTCATGAAACACTACGCCGTGTTCGCAGTTTTGCTTACGATCCCGATGACTTGGGGTCAGTCTTCCAAAATCCCGCGTCTGCCGGATGAAAAGCCCGACTTCCAAGGGATCTGGGACCATCCTTATGTCCCCGATATGAGCCTGGATCGCCAGGATCAGAAAGGCGCGGGCCCGTTGCCGTTTTCACCCGCGGGCGCCGAGAATTTCAAGAACTACGATCCCGCCAAGTTCGATTACACCGGCCACTGTCTGCCCTTCGGCATCATGCGTTCCATGAACGTGGGTGGCTATCCCATTCAGATCATGCAGAACGCCAAATACCTGGCCTTTCTGTTCGAGCAGAGCACATGGTTCCATGTGGTTTATATGGACGGCCGCGGCCATCCCGCGGATCTCGATCCCACCTGGTTCGGCCACTCTATCGGACGATATGACGGAGACACGCTGGTAGTGGATACGGTGGGTTTCAACGGCAAGACGCGGCTCGACACCATCGGACACCCGCATTCCGATAAGATGCACGTGATCCAGACGTTCCGCTATACGGATCCCAATCATCTGGCTTATGAAGTAACGATCGATGACCCGGTGTACTACACCAAGCCGTGGAAGAATGAGCGAGTCTTCACGCGCATGAAGCCCGGCCAGGAACTGATCGAGTATTCCTGCGAAGAGAACAATCGGGACTTCACGCAAGGCCACATCAAATAGGCGTGGGTTCAGGCTTTCAAGCCTGCCGCCGGCTTTCTAGCCGGCGAGTTATTAGGCTACCGCGCGCCCAGTCCGATCAGTGTCATCCCGCATAAGATCATCCCGAGAGCCACCAATTTCGGGCGCGTGAGCGGCTCGCCCAGAATCAGCTTCGACCAAAGCAGTGTCCACACCGAACCCAGTGCGACCATCGGATACAGTACGCTGAGTTCTCCCTTCCGCACGCCGAACACGAATAGCACGGACGAGAACAGATAGAAGGCAATACCCAGCATCAAGCGCCAGTTGGTGAGCAGGGAGGCGATGCTCTTCTGGATCTTCCCCGCGCCGATCTTCAGGAACAGTGCTCCGAAGCTGCCGAAGAACGACGCTCCCATCACCCACGCCATCGAAGAAATAGGCGTGCTGTTCAAGCCGGCTGCTCTCTTCCCAAGACTGCAATGCCTGCGACGATGGCCACGATGCCGGCAACCTTGTACGGGTTCATCGATTCGTGGAACACCACTACCGAAAGGATTGTGACCCACACATACGTCATCGCGAACACTGGATAAAGCAGCGATAGTTGTCCGTGACGCAAAGCCAGCACCAGAAGGATCGTGCTGATGCCGTACATCGAATAGCCGGCAAATAGCGCGGGAGTGAGCACCATCGCGAGGGAGGTCTGCAGCATAGTCGGATTCGCCCCCAGCGCGCTTGCGCCTTTCTTGATCAGCACCTGCGCGGCCGCGCCGATAATCGTGCAGCAGACGACCAGCAGAAACGAACGGCGCTGCTGCGCCTGATCATGGCCGGAGACAGAGCTGGATACAGAACCGATGGACACGAGACTCCAGGATACCCGAAGGGTACGCTTTTCTATCGGACTTACTTGCGGGTATCTTTATCGCCAGGATCTCTATCGATTGTCTGGATTTCTCCCCGGGAACCCGCGCCGGTCGCGTGGATCGTCACCACCACGGTCGTTTTTCCATCGTGGGCCATGCTTCGAACCGTTCCGCCACTGGCATTCTTCGTCACTGTGTCGAATCGGAACACGCCCTTCTTGAGCGCCGCCTGGTAGAACGATAGGACTCGATTGGCCTGGTCCTTGCTCTCGAAATTCAAGGTGCTCTCGGTCGCGGTTTCCCGTTTATTCGATGCCGTGCCCGCCACCATCGCACCGGGATAAACCGGTATCCATACGGATCCAACTGCCATCGACCGCACTGCATCGCCGAACAGTGGGTCTGTCCGTTTAGGCACCAGGTAGTAGTAGGCCAGGATCGAAAGAACCGTGACGGCGATTACCGCTCCGTAGGTCACGCTCGCCAGAGCCCACAGATTCGGAGGTTTGCGAGGGGGCGCCGACATTGTGGGCATCGGTCCCATCATAACAGCGGGCTATTCGCCGCTCTGTTGCAGGAGCTTGGCGACCAGTGCCGTCCACCCTGTCTGGTGGCTCGCGCCCAGGCCCGCGCCGTTGTCGCCGTGGAAGTATTCGTGAAACAAAATGTGATCGCGGAAATGCGGATCGGTCTGGAACTTCTCCGTGCCCCCGAACACTGCCCGGCGCCCCTGGGCATCGCGCAGAAAGAGGCGCGAAAGCCGCCGCGACAGTTCGCAGGCCACGTCGCCCAGAGTTTTCTTCTGGCCAGACCCGCTCGGAAACTCCACTTGGACGTCGCCGCCGAAGTAGTGATTGAACTTTTGCAGCGATTCAATGAGCAGAAAGTTCACCGGAAACCACACTGGCCCGCGCCAGTTCGAATTGCCGCCGAACAAGCCCGTGTTCGATTCCGCCGGCTCGTAATCCACACGATATTCCTGGCCGTCCACCGGCAGAATGAAGGGATGCTGCTGATGATACTTGGACAAAGCCCGGACGCCATGCGGCGAGAGAAACTCTTCCTCGCTCAACATGCGTTCCAGCACGCGGATCAGCCGCGACCGCGCCAGCAGGCTCAGCAGCCGCCGCGATTCCATCCCTTCCCGCGAAAGCGAAGCGATGTTCCCGCACAAATCCGGACGGTTTTGCATGAACCACTCCATGCGCCGACGGAATCCGGGCAACTGGTCGATCACCTGCGGCTCCAGAGTATCCACCGCGAATAGCGGAATCAAACCCACCATCGATCGCACCTTGAGGGGAATGGCTTGCCCGTTCGGCAGGCGCAGGCGATCGTAGAAGAATCCGTCCGTCTCATCCCACAGGCCCCCGTCGCCGATCCCATTCATGGCCGCCGCGATATACAGAAAGTGCTCGAAGAACTTGCTGGCCACGTCCTCGTAAATCTGGTTGACCTTGGTGGCCAGCTCCAGCGAAATCTTCAGCATGTTCAGGCAGAACATGGCCATCCAGCTGGTCCCGTCGGATTGCTCCAGATAGCCGCCCAAGGGCAGCTCGTTGGACCGGTCAAAGACGCCGATGTTGTCCAGTCCCAGGAATCCGCCTTCGAAGATGTTGTTGCCCGTGGAATCCTTGCGGTTCACCCACCACGTGAAATTCAGCAGCAGCTTGTGATACACCCTTTCCAGAAACGCGTAATCCGGCCGACCCGTGAGCTTGCGATGAATCTGGTACACGCGCCAGCACGCCCAGGCGTGCACCGGAGGATTCACGTCGCCCAGCGCCCACTCATACGCCGGAATCTGTCCGTTGGGATGCATGTACCACTCGCGCAGAAACAGATTCAACTGCGTCATGGCGAATTCGGGATCCACCATCGCCAGCGGAATCGCATGGAACGCGAGATCCCAGGCCGCATACCACGGGTATTCCCACTTGGCGGGCATCGAGATCACGTCTTCGTTGTACAGGTGAACCCATTGCGAGTCTCGCCCATGCAGTCTCGCCGCCGGCGGCGTCGGCTGGCCCGGATCCCCTTGGAGCCACGTCTCGACCACGAAATTGTAAAACTGCTTGGTCCACAACAACCCCGCGAAGGCCTGCCGCTGAACGCGTTTGCCGTCCTCGGAGAGCGTCTCCGGGCAGAAGGAGTAGAATTCGTCGGCCTCCGCGATCCGTTCCGCGAACATCCCGTCGAAATCCGGCTCGACGTACGGCACCAGCCGCGATGCATCGGTCATCCGCGTCAAGCGCAAGCGCACGATCGAGGTTTGCCCGGGCGCCAGATTGACCTGGTACCAGGCACACGCCTTGGTGCCGGTTTGCTCCGGATTCACTGCCTCCTCCCGGCCTTTGACGATACGCTGGTGAAACGAATCCTTCACGTACGGGCGGGCGTTTTCCAGGCCCCACAGCGCCTGAGCGTTGGTCTCATTTTCCGTGAACAGCAGCGGCGGATTCCCATCCAGCGCGAGCCGGTATGCGCCCAGGTCCTTCTGTTCGGCGTCAATGGTTCCCTCTCCGCTGCGGTACAGAACGGGTTTCTGCTCCTTCCGATCCCATGTCCACGTATTGCGGAACCACAGCGTCGGCAGCAGATGCAGCGTGGCTGCCTCGGGTCCGCGATTCGCTACGCTGATGCGGATGAGAATATCGTTGGCGTCGGCCTTGGCGTACTCGGCGAAGATATCGAAGTAGCGGTTCTCGTCGAAGGTCCCCGTGTCCAGCAGCTCGTATTCGGGCTCCTGGCGCGACCGGCTGGCATTGGCCTCCAGGAGTCGCTTGTAAGGAAACTCACCCTGCGGATATTTGTACAGGCACTTCATGTAGGAGTGGGTCGGCGTGGAATCAAGGTAGTAGTAATACTCCTTCACGTCCTCGCCGTGATTCCCCTGGTTGCCGGTCAGCCCGAACAGCCGCTCTTTTAAGATTGCATCGCGGCCGTTCCAGAAGGCCAGCGCGAAGCACAAGCGCTGGTGATTGTCGCAGATTCCCGCGATGCCGTCTTCGCCCCAGCGATACGCCCGCAGGTGCGAGTGCTCGAACGGAAAAAACTCCCACGCGGTCCCGTTCTCGCTATAATCCTCGCGAACCGTTCCCCACTCGCGTTCCGAAAGATACGGACCCCAGCGCCGCCAGTGCGCTTCCCGACGGCCGGCTTCTTGCAGGCGCCGCTTTTCCGCTTCCATGAATGTTTTGATTCTAGCGGTTTGACGTGGCCGCTCGTTGACTCTCGCGGTTCAGCAGAAGCACAGAACCGCGACAGCTATGGAGCGGCCACCTATGGCGTCCGAAATGCCCCGCGCATCAGCGTGATCACCGGCGGCTCGCCCATTGTGTTGCCCACTATGACACTCACCACGTCGAAGCGCACACGTTCCCAAGGCGTGTCCGTCTTGCGAGCATACTCACGAGCCACCCGAATCAGGTGGCGCTGCTTCTCCGGGTTCACGGCCCGTTCCGGAGGGCCGTACTCAGCGGTTTCGCGCGTCTTCACTTCGACGATCACTAGATCTTCACCTTCGCGAGCGATCAGATCCGCCTCGGCTTCACCGGATGCCAGCCGGTAGTTCCTCGCGACGATCACGAATCCCTCGCGGCGTAAGTAACGATGCGCCAGATCCTCGCCGCGGCGCCCTGCCGCCAGATCGCGATCCCATGTGCGCCGCCTGCGTGCATCACGCAGGTGATCCAGGAGTGCCCCAATCACGGTTTAATAACCTTTAGCCGCCATTCGATCACCTTGCCGCGAACCACGTAGCACAAGTAGTGCTCCCAGAACCGGCGATAGCGCGGGAACGTATTCACCAGCCATTCGAACCCCAGCCACCTCCAAAAGGCTAGTAGCTTCACGCGTACGGAATTCTCCTCAAATCGCACCGTCGAGTAGTATCCGAATCCGCCGTGATCCGGACCGAAGTAACGCATCGAGAAACTGTTCAAGTGCCAGCGATGGGTGGGGTCGCAGAAGGAACTGAAGTCGGTGTAGTGCGGCGTCACGATATACACTTCGCCGCCGCCCCGGACTATGCGATGGAATTCCTCCATGCTGCGGATCACGTCCCCAACGTGCTCGATCACATGCGATGCTTGCAACGCGTCAAAGGCCGAATCGCGAAAGGGATAAGGGAAATGGTCCAGATCGGCGATCACGTCCGCGCGCGATGCCGGATTCCGGTCGACACCGATCGCGCCCGGTTTCTTGTTGATCCCGCACCCCACATCCAGTACGCGCATCCTATTTGGGGTCCATGTACTTGATCAACAATACTTCGTTTCCGTGCTCGTTATAGATCAGGTCGTCCACCAGTTGGCGGGTCATCATAATCCCGAATCCGCCTGGCCGCATCCCGAGCTTCTCCCGCACTTCGGCGTGCTCCACCGGGGAATCCTTTGGATTCGAAACGGCTGCGTGCTCCAGATGGTCGAAGGAGAATCCCTGGCCTGGATCGCGCACGTAATACAGCGCGGCGCGCTTGGTTCGAACGTACGTGATGAAAACCCGCTTATTGGGGTCGGATCCGGCGCCATGTTCGATCGCGTTCAGCAGGATTTCGCGGAATGCCGTGGTCACCCGCTCCTGCTCGGCGGCCGGCAGCTCCATTCCCAGCTCGCGTATGAACTGCACGATGCGCCCGGCGGTTTCCATTTTGCAGCGTACTCGCAAGCCTAGCCAGTGGGGGAGGGCGGATAGCACTTGAATATCGTCCTCCGCATCGGTCCCGCTGAGCGCCCGCTCCGCCATTTCCGTCACGGCATTCACCGTAAACGGCTTGCTGAAAAAACAAAAGGCCCGGTCCCGGATCGCGCGGACGATATTGTCGGGGGTATTGGCCGCCGTCATCATCACCACCCGCGTACCCGGCCGCACATCGTGAATGCGCTCGAGCAGGGTCATCCCATCCATTCCCGGCAGTCCCAGGCCAGTCAGCACCAGGTCGTAAGGGGCGTTTTCGACCAGCCGTAAACCGGAGAGGCCATCATAGGCGCTCTCGATCCGGCGATCCGGGGCGTCCAGGGCGGCACGCAGTAAACTGTGCACATCCGGGTCGTCATCCACAATCAGGATGCGCTTAGGCACTGCCATCCAATGTAGTACGATACCAGAGTCGCCGGCCTCCGGACCATCGCCATGCTGATCGAGCTGAATCAAATCGACGATGTTTGCATCCTGCGCTGTGAGGGTCGCATCGCCACCGGCACCGATCCGGAGTACCTCCGCAGCAAATCCGACGAGGTAAAACGGCTCAGTTGCCACAAAGTGCTGGTCGATTTCCGCGAAGTAGTCTCCGTTGGTTCCACCGGGATCGGATTTGTTGTCGCCATTTATTCCTCCGTGACCAAGAACCCCGACGGCCGATTCGTGCTGGTGGGCGCGCAGCCGCGTGTGCGCGAGGTCCTCGATCTGACGCGTCTCAGCACCATCCTGCCGATGGCCGGCGATATCGCTTCCGGATTGGCCGCGCTGCGCGGCACGGCCAGCGCGCATGGACAACGCTAAAGTCGCTCTGGTAACCGGCGCCGGCAGCGGGATCGGCCGCGCTGCAAGCCTCGCGTTGCATGCGGCGGGATATCAAGTGGTCCTCGCGGGACGGCGCGCCGCGCAACTGGAACAGACGGCGGACTCGACTCGCATGCTGGTGGTGCCCACGGACGTCAGCAAGCCCGATTCCGTGCGCGCACTCTTCGCCCGGATCAGAGACGTATTCGGCCGGTTGGACCTGCTCTTCAACAACGCGGGGATTGGCGCGCCCGCTGTCCCCATGGAAGAGCTCACCTACGAACAGTGGAATTCCGTGGTGCAGGTGAACCTGACGGGAGCGTTTCTGTGCGCGCAGGAAGCCATTCGCATGATGAAGACGCAGGTGCCGCGCGGCGGGCGCATCATCAACAACGGGTCGATCTCCGCGCACGCTCCTCGCCCGAATTCGGCGCCGTACACCGCCACCAAGCACGCCATCACCGGGCTCACGAAATCCATCTCGCTCGATGGCCGCAACTTCGACATCGCCTGTGGCCAGATCGATATCGGCAACGCCGCGACGGAGCTTACGGAGCGCATGGCGGCCGGCATCGTCCAGGCCAACGGTTCGACCATGGTCGAGCCCCGCATGGATCTGAAGCACGTCGCCGACGCGATTGTGTACATGGCGAATCTGCCGCTCGAAGCCAATGTTCAGTTCCTGACGGTGATGGCCACCAAGATGCCCTTCGTCGGCAGGGGCTAGTAGGACAGGCGATCTGGCTAAAAGGGGGCTAAAAGGGGTCAGACGACTTTAGTAAGTGATTGAAATTGCTGTAAAGTCGTCTGACCCCTTTTAGCCCCCTTTTAGCCAAAAACCTTTATTACGGCAACCCCAGAGCCTTCGCCGGATTCGTCTTCGCCATCAAATCGATCTGCGCGTCCGTGACGCCTTCCTTCTTCAGCGCCGCGAAGTACAACACCATCCCGTCCGGATGCAGCGGACTATTCGGCTGTCCCAGGTCGCTCGAGAGAATGATATGTTCCGGCCCGACCTCGCGAATCGCCTTCGCCCATTCCGCCGCATTCATCCGTCCGTAGACCAGCTCGATGAATGCGCCCATTTGCGCCGCTTCCTTCATCTGCGCGATCGACATCCGTACCGGCGGCGTCAACGCATGCGTGACCACCACGTGCTCGACGCCTTGCTTCCGGGCCTCCCTAACGATCATCAGCCCTTCTTCAGCTGACGAGTGTCCCGTCTCGAGCGTCAGATTATGCTGCTTGACGATGGCGATCACCTGTTTCACTTCCGGCAACAGCTCACCGTTTTTCGCCACCGGCACAAACGGCCGGTTCTCCTTGGAATCGCGCACTTGATTCTCGGCGTCGAACGTCGGCATCCACACCACGCGCCCCCATCCGCCCTTCATCATGGTCATGCGCTCCACGGCCGCCGGATTAATCCCGCCCACGGTGAGGTTCAGATCGATCCCGCCGAAGATCTCGATCCCCGGTACCACCTGGCGTACGACATAGGCCAGCGCAGCAGTCGACTCGTAGTGATTCTTCAGAACCAGCCCGCGCATGCCGCGCGCCTTGGCGAGCTTTGCCAAGTCGATGGCGTCGATCGAACGCGCCGTGCTGTCCGGACCACTGTGCGCGTGGATATCGATCACGCCGTTCAGCGATTGCCCATACCCGCACACGGCTAGCAATACCAACAAACTGAACTTCATGACTTAACCTCCGGCATCAGGAAATCGAAATCACAGCCCAGGTGGGCTTGTGTCACGTGATCAAGAAAAAGTCTCCCATAACCACGCTGGTACTGCGGCGGCGGTGTCTTAAACGTGTTCAGCCGCCTCTCGATCTCTCCCGGCGGCAACAGCAGATCCAGCTTGCGCGCCGCAACATCCAGCACGATCTCGTCGCCGGTCTGAACAATCGCCAGCGGCCCGCCCACAGCCGACTCCGGTGCCACGTGCAGCACCACCGTGCCGAAGGACGTTCCGCTCATGCGCGCATCGGAAATGCGGACCATGTCCGTCACGCCCTGTTCCAGCAGCTTCTTCGGCATCGGGATGTGTCCCCACTCCGGAAACCCCGGCGCACCTTTCGGTCCGCAATTTCGCATCACCAGCACCGTGTCCCGATCCACCGCAAGATCGTCGCGGTCGACCTCGGCCATCATCTGATCGCGCGTTTCGAAGACGTATGCGCGGCCACGATGCCGCAACAGTTCCGCCGATGCCGCCGTCACTTTGATCACCGCCCCATCCGGGGCCAGGTTGCCGTACAGCACGGCGATTCCCCCTTCGGGCGATACCTGCCGGATTACCTTGTCGTCCTGCGATTTGGTTCGTTCGATATTCTCGGCCGCAGTCTTTCCATTCACAGTCACACAGCCGCCATGCAGCAAATCCTTGATCCGGTTCATCACCGCCGGGACGCCGCCTGCGTGAAACAGATCCTCCATCAGATACTCGCCCGACGGCTTCACGTTAGCGATACACGGCGTCTTGCGCGCGATGCGGTCGAAATCATCCAGCGTGAGCCGGATCCCCACGCGCCCCGCGATCGCGATCAAATGCACCACCGCATTGGTCGATCCGCCCAGCGCCATCAGCACCGTGATGGCGTTCTCGAACGCCTCGCGCGTCAGTATCCGGGTAGGCGTCAGGCCTTTTTCAATGAGATCCACCGCAGCCCGGCCGCTCAGCTCCGCGTTGGCCATGCGGCGCGAATCGGGCGCAGGAATGCTCGCCGATCCCGGCAGCGTCATCCCCAGCGCTTCCGCCAGGCTGGTCATGGTCGACGCCGTCCCCATCACCGTGCAATGCCCCGAGGTTCGCGCGATGCAGCCCTCCACTTCACTCCACTCTTCGTCGGTGAGCTTCCCCGTGCGGTACAGGTCGAATAATTTGCGCCCGTCCGTGCCCGACCCGAGCCGTTGCCCTTGAAACTGGCCCGCCAGCATGGGTCCGCCCGGCACAACAATCGCCGGAATGTCCGCGCTAGCTGCGCCCATCAACTGTGCCGGTGTCGTCTTATCGCAGCCGCACAGAAGCACCACCGCATCCAAAGGATTCGCGCGAATCGACTCCTCCACATCCATCGCCATCAGATTCCGGAACATCATGGTGGTCGGGAGCATGAACATCTCGCCCAGCGAAATGGTCGGGAATTCGAGCGGCAGGCCGCCCGCTGCCAGCACCCCGCGCTTCACAGCCGTCGCCACCTCGCGCAGGTGAGCGTTGCAGTTGGTCAACTCACTCCACGAGTTGCAAATCCCCACCACGGGCTTGCCGTCGAACACGTCCGCGGGATATCCTTCCGACCGCAGCCACGCCCGCCGCGCCATCCCGTGATATCCGGGCGTCTGAAACCACTGGCTACTGCGCTTATTCTTCATAGCGGGCGTTCCATCCACAGCACGTCCCAATACTTGCCGAACTTCCGCCCCACTTCCGTGAAAAGGCCGATTTCCTTGAACTCGAAGCGCTCATGCAGCGCGTTCGACGCGGTATTCGGCTGCGCGATACCCGCCACTATGCGGTGAATGTCCTGATCCGCGATTGCGTCAAACAACGCCCGGTAGAGCAAGGTCCCGATGCCTCGGCCCACCTCGTCCGGCCGGCAAGCCACGCTCGATTCAACGGTCGTGTCGTAAGCGTCCTTGCTTCTATGGCGCCCGGTGCATGTGTAGCCGAGCACGCCGTTCTGAGAATCGCAGGCCACCAGCAATCGGTATCGCTTGCCGTCAGAATGTTCGTGGAACCATTGCACCCGCTCCTCGGGCCGGTAAGGCCGCACGTCGAAAACGATATGCGTGTTGACGATGTAGTAATTGTGGATCTCAGTGATACTCGGCAGATCTTCAAGGGTGGCTGGACGCACGGTGACATTCATTATCGTTCTCCCGACACATCCAGAATCGTACCAGTGACGTAGGAAGCCTCCTCCGACAGCAGCCACAGAATCGCCGCGGCGACTTCCTCGGGCCGCCCGCCGCGCTGCATGGGAACCATCGTTTTCACGCGATCCACGCGTCCCGGCTCGCCGCCTTTGGCGTGCATACCGGTGTAGATGAATCCAGGCCGCACCGCGTTCACTCGAATGCCATCCGCCGCCACTTCCGCTGCTAGTCCCACCGTGAAGGTGTCGATCGCGCCCTTGGTGGCTGCATAGTCTACGTACTCGCCTGGCGACCCCCAGCGCGCGGCGCCCGAAGAAACATTCACGATCGCGCCGCCTGAGCCGCCATGCTTCATGGACATTCGCCGGACCGCTTCGCGTGAACACAGCATCGTGCCGATCGCGTTGGTCGAGAACATCCGCTGCATCCGTGCCGCATCCATCTGCTCCAGCCGCATCTGGGATTCGAGCGTGGCCGCGTTGTTCACCAGCGCCGTGACCCGGCCCAGCTCGCGGTCGACGGTCTCGAACAGCCTGACGACATCGTCCTCCACGCCGATATCCGCCTGAACGGCAATCGCGTTCTTAATGCCTCCGGCCACCTGTTCC
>Ga0209517_10003201_pt1 | contig 22385 bp, 27 predicted proteins | sample PeaSoiMetSII2010_FD_187695 | JGI IMG/M metagenome (GOLD analysis project Ga0209517, IMG submission 187695) | Peat soil microbial communities from Weissenstadt, Germany - SII-2010 (SPAdes) (version 2) | ecosystem: Environmental > Terrestrial > Soil > Wetlands > Peat | place: Germany...
AAATCTTACGATAATCCCAGGAGAACGCAGCTGATATTGTCACTATGTGTTTTGCGAAATGGAGGTCTGCGATGCGGAAAAATCAGGGCGAACGCCAGTTGGGCCTTCAGCACCTGTTAAACATGGGCTAGTGTTTGCAGGCATGCGGGTCACAGCGCACGGCTCGCCGTAGCTGGGCGAGCCGCCTCAATTGCTGGGTGCCACGGCCTGCTCGACCAGTGCGAGCAACGAAGCAAAATCAACAGGCTTCTGTAAGACGTGTCTTGCTCCCGCTTGATGGGCTTCTTCGTCGAGTCTCTCGCCGGGATAACCAGTGACAATCAGGTTCACCATGCCCGACCGCAAGTGCTTGAGACGCCGGCACAGCGTCAAACCATCCATGCCCGGCATCCGCAGGTCCAGCAAACCCACGTCATATGGCAGCCGCCGTGCTTGCTCCAGGGCGACATCACCACCCTCTGCGGAATCGACGCGGTAGCCGCGATCACCGAAGAGGTCCGCCATGTTGCGGCACGTGTCGGCGTCATCATCTACCACGAGGATCGTGGGCATCGGTGTCTCCCGAGTGCGGGTTCATGCCCGATTCACCCTTGGCATACCTTGCCGGACGGGAGAAGATCGGTGGACACGCCAGGTGCCAACCGCCGGATGATGTTCGCCAGGTCGTCTAATAGGAAGGGCTTGGTGATGACATACGTGGCACCGCGCTGTAGCAACTCTTGCGGCTCGTAGTCGCCCGTGTTATCCGTCATGAAACAGGCTGGGACTTCCGGATTGATTTTGCGCAAGGCCTCCAGGGTCTTGGGTCCATCCAGGCCCGGCATCCGGACATCGAGCAGCACCAGGGCGATGTGTTCGCCGTGTTCCCGGTAGAGATCAATCGCTTCCGGACCATTGGGGGCCAACCAGACATCGAATCCGTTTCGCTTCAGGCCCAGTTTCACCATGATCCGCTCGAGGTGGTCGTCAGCGATCACGAGCACGCTGGATTTTTCACAGGTCTGCCGGACCGCGGGCTCGGCCACGGTCGCCTGGCTTATCCCGTCTGACGGTTCAACAAGCTTGCCGTGTTGCGGTCTCATGCGGAAACCCTCCTGGCGGTTTCAGTTGCGAGGAACACCATTCAGGCTCGACGGCTCCCTTCGTCCCTTTTTTGCCACGGCAGAGCGGACACTCTCCAGCAGAGCGGTCAGCGCCAAGGGCTTGGGCAGGTAGTCCACGACAGGCGGATGTTTGAATTCGACCATATCCAATGGGTAGCCAGCCGTGGCCGTCAGCACGACGGGCATCACCGGGGCGATACTTTCCTCGCGCAGCCGGGCGAGCACGCCATCGCCTCCTCCCCATCGAAGCTCCAGATCCAGCACGAGCACGGCCGGCTTTACCCGGTGCAGCTTCCTCAGGCAGTCCAGACCATCCGAAGAAGTTTCCACCTGATAGCCACGGTCCGTGAGGAACCGCCGGTAGACGTCGCATAATTCGGCATCGCCCTCGGCAATCAGCAAGGTCTGGTTCACATTCATGAAAAAGCTCCCGTCTCCGCTCTTTCAGAAACGGAATTTTATACTTGACAAACCCAAGCCTCCTCCTTAAAATGAACGCAGACGTTGAGAAGGAGGGAGACAATGCCAGCCAAAAACCCACCAACTGGAACTGTTGCAGACCTGAACCTTGCTATCCTGTCTGCTCTGTTCACTGATGAGGACGCAGCTCGCGAGCTGCTGGAATCCTTTATATGGCCTCATGGCCCTGTCTGCCCTCATTGTCGCTCGACTGAGGCTTACACGCTCACAGCAAGAGCTACTTCGACTAGGCCAGTGCGCAAGGGGGTCTACAAGTGCAAGGCTTGCAGGAAGCAGTTTACAGTGCGAATAGGGACGATTTTTGAGGACTCCAAGCTTCCCTTCACGAAATGGCTCATGACGATTCACCTCATGACGAGCAGCAAGAAGGGTATTAGCTCGCTTCAGATCAGCAGAGAACTTGGAATCACTGTCAAATCTGCTTGGTTCATGACTCATCGTATTCGTGAGGCGATGCGCCAGACCTCGAACGAGCCTCTTGGTGGTACTGTCGAGGTTGATGAAACCTACGTAGGCGGCAAGCCCAGGTACAAGGGCACGAACAAGAGAGGCAGGGGAACCTCCAAAGCGCCTGTCATGGTGCTTGTCGAACGTGATGGCAGGGCACGCGCCATGCCCATCGACAACGTGACTGCGAAAACCCTGAGAGGAGAGGTTGTCAAGAATGTTGCTGAAGGAGCAGTCATCATGACAGATGAACTGGCCTCTTACACTGGCCTCGCTGACAGGTTTGCTGGCCATCAGACAGTGAATCATGGCGCGGGCGAATACGTGCGCACGAATCAGGATGGGACGAAAGTGCACACGAATACTGCTGAGAGCTTTTTTGCCCTGATCAAGCGCGGCCACTATGGGATTTTTCATCAGTTGAGCAAGAAGCATTTGCATCGCTACGTGCAGGAGTTCAGCTTTCGTTGGTGCCATCGCAAGTGCACGGACGGGGAACGGATGATAGCGGCCATTCTTGGGGTAGTGGGCAAGAGGCTGTTCTATCATCAACCTGGTTTCCAGGGACTCCTGTAAGAAGAGAAAGTGACTGTAGATGGCACGCAAAAAGCTTACAGATGTCGAGCACCAGATTAGCGCATTTTTGACAGCGGTGAATGAGGAGAAAGATTTCCCCTGCGTTCTTGTCGCCACTACTTTTTTGGACGACGCCCTTGCGGCGTTGCTTATAGCAAGGCTCGCTGATCCCGACAAAGCCAAGCAGTTGATCGGCCGTGGAGGAGGTATACCAGCGCTCGAATCATTTGCGACACGAATACTCACTGCGTATTGCATGGGACTGATTCCCAAAAGGATCTATACAAACCTGGACAACATAAGAGAGATCCGCAACCGATTCGCTCATCCACAATCTCCAATAGACTTCGGAGACAAAGAGGTATCTGACTTTTGCGATAAATTGATTCTTAGAAATCGACCTTTCGCTGAAGAAGACCGGCCCGCAAAAGCCTTCTACAATACTCCGCGCAAAAAATTCACCATCATTGCAAATGATGCGTTAGCGGCCATGATACTCTCTCGCAAAGAGCTAAAGCGCCTGCCCATAATGCAGGAGGATCAGTAATGAGGATCAGGACGTTCTTCGTAGAGAATGCCCGCCTGCAATGGCCTCACTTCAGACACACTGGCATACTCGTAATCAAAAGAACATCCTTGACGCGCTTGATCTTCTGTTTCGGCAAATATGAGCACTTTTTTTCCGTCTCCCCATTTGCTCGGATCGCCAGACTCCTCTCCTACAACGAACAACTTCAACTTATCCATAAAGGGTCGCTCCCATGAAAAAACCTAAACAAGAGAAGCCCGACCAACCGGGCCGTAAGTATGAAAAACCGCTTTCGCTGTCTCCTCTGACTTTTGAAGAGGCAGTGCGCCGGATCGCTTTGGCAAAACCTATCCCTAAGAAGGCACCCAAGGGAAAGATCTCCTAATAGACTCCTACGAATGGACGCATGTTCATCATTTTAGCGAGCCTAGCCTGGGTTTGTCAAGTATAAAATTCCGTTCAGAAATAGGCCCAGGGAGAAGATTAACCGGACCGCCGAGGAACCGATAGTCGGGGAAGGGAAACAGAAGTTGTGGGGGAAACCCCGACATGGGTGCCGGTGATCGTTCGGCTTAACCTTCTTGCGGCGCTGGGTAGAATGAGAGGCTGTAAGCCGAGGATGACGGAGAACCGGTGATGGCTGCGAAGAAAAAACCAAAAACCGTGCGAAGGCTTCCCGGGAGACCAAACCGGCTAAACCACGGATTGGGGCCTCCGGACCACCCGAGAAGTCGCCGTCGACTCCACCTGACGCAGTCCCAGCGGAGAGCACGCTGGGACCACCCGTAGCCGGCATCGGCGCCTCAGCCGGTGGGCTCGACGCCTTCAAGAAGTTTTTCGCCGCCATGCCGGCCGACAGCGGTGTCGCCTTTGTGCTCATCCCGCATCTCGATCCCAACCACGAAAGCCTGATGGTCGAGCTGCTCACCCGGCACACGTCCATGCCGGTCGTCGAGGCCGCGGAGGGTATGGCCGTCGAGGCCAACCGCGTCTATATCATCCCTCCCAACAAGAACATGACCATAGCCGACGGCGTGCTCCGCCTGACCGGGCCGGTGGAGCGCGCCGGCTGGCAGACTTCGATCGATCTCTTTCTGCGCTCGCTGGCCGACGATCAGTTAGAACGAGCAATCTGCATCATCCTCAGCGGCACCGGGTCGCACGGGACGCTGGGGCTCAAAGCTGTCAAGGCCGCGGGCGGCATGGCCATGGTTCAGGACCCCAATACGGCCGCCTCCCCCGGCATGCCCGAGAGCGCCATCGCCACGGGCCTGGCCGACCATGTCTTGCCCGTCGAGCAGATGCCGGAAGCGCTCGTCAGATACGTGCGGCACCTCTACGTCAACGGGGGCAGGATAGTCGCCGCGGTCGATGAGGCTCCGGACTATCTGAAGCAATTGCTTGCTCTCCTGCATGCCCGCACGAAGTTCGATTTTCGCGGCTATCGCAAGAAACTGCTCGCGCGTCGGTTGGAACGGCGCATGGGACTGAGTCACTTCGAGAACGTCGCGGAATACCTGGCCCACCTGCGCGAACATCCCGATGAGGTCAAACAACTCGCTCGCGATCTATTGATAAGCGTGACCAGGTTCTTCCGCGACCCGGACGCCTTTCGTACTCTGGAGACGGAAGTCATCGCTCCGCTCGTCCGGGCGAAGAACGCCGAGGCCCCCTTACGCGCCTGGGTCCCGGGCTGCGCCACCGGCGAGGAGCCTTACTCTGTCGCCATGCTGTTGCTCGAACATCAGACGGCGGCGCAGAACCTCTGCCGCCTGCAAATCTTTGCCACGGATGTTGATGAACAAGCGCTGGAGGTCGCGCGCCGGGGAGTCTATTCCGGCGACATCTCCGCCGATGTCTCCCCGGAACGGCTAGCCCGCTTCTTCACGCGGGCGGACGAATCCACCTGGCAGATCAGCAACCAAGTGCGCGAAACCGTGACGTTTGCGGTTCAAGACCTGACCAGCGACGCCCCCTTTTCCAAGATGGACCTGATCAGTTGCCGCAACGTCCTGATCTACCTCGAACCGGAGATGCAGAGGAAAGTCCTCACCCTCTTGCATTTCGCTCTCAAAGAAGGAGGCTACCTGTTCCTGGGCCCGTCGGAGACAGTTGGCCGGCAAACCGACTTGTTCGAGGCGGTCTCCCAGAAATGGCGCATTTACCGGCGCATCGGCCCGGCCCGGGCGGATGGCTTGCAGTTCCCGATGATGCAGATGGAGCCACGCCATACTACGCCGCAGCCGACCAGCCGGCCCCAGGCACCTGCCAAGCTGGCGGAGCTGGCGCAAAACTCCCTGCTGCGCCGGTTTGGTTTGGCTTGTGTTGTGATCAACCGGAATTACGATGTCCAGCACTTCGCCGGGCCAACCGAGGACTACCTCGTTCAGCCGGGCGGCCCACCCACCCAGAACCTGTTTTCACTGGCGCGCCAGGGCCTCGAACCCAAGCTGCGCGTCGTCATCCACCGGGCCATCCGCGAAAACGCCACCCGAAGCATCAAAGATGTGAAATTGCGACTCGGGGGCGACATCCGCCGGGTGAACATCGAGGTGGAGCCTCTCAATCTGTCCAAACAGACCGAAGGTCTGCTGATGATCTCGTTCCAGGAGCAGCCGAATCCTTCGGGGGAAACGCTGGCGGAAGCAAGAACGCGTGCCGAGACAGCAGAGTCGGAGCTGCAGCGCCAGCTCGAGCAGGAGCTGGAGACTACGCGCGATGACCTGCAAAGCACCATCGAGGAGCTGGAGAGCGCCAACGAGGGACTCAAAGCGTCGAACGAAGAAGTCATGTCGATGAACGAGGAACTCCAGTCCGCCAACGAGGAGCTGGAGACCTCCAAGGAGGAGCTGCAATCCCTCAACGAGGAGCTGAGCACCGTCAACAGCCAGCTCCACGACAAAATCGAGGAGGTGGAGTCGGCCACGAACGACATGGCCAATCTCCTCCACTCGACGGAAATCGCCACCGTCTTCCTGGACGCTGGGCTGCGGATCAAGTTGTTCACACCCGCCACCACGCGCATGTTCAACCTGATCGCCGCGGACGTCGGCCGGCCGATCGGCGACATCGTCAAGAGGTTTACCGACGACGACTTGGTGCGCGAGGCCCAAAAGCTCCTGCGCGATCTGACGCCGAGCGAAAAGGAAGTGCGCACCGAGGACGGCCGCTGGTACAGTCGGCGGATCATGCCCTACAGCACCCTGGATAACCGCATCGAGGGCGTCGTGATCACCTTCGTGGACATCACGCATCGTAAACAGGCCGCGGACGCGGTCGTTCGGCGCCTCGCCGCAGTGGTCGAAAACTCCGCGGACGCGATCTTCAGCAAGGATCGCGACGCGACCATCCGAACCTGGAACCGAGGTGCCGAGCGTCTTTACGGGTACAGCCACGACGAGGCTGTGGGCCGATCGATCAAGATGCTCGTCCCAGACGACCGCACCGAGGAATGGACCAGGATCATGGCCACGCTGGCGCGCGGCGAGTGTGTCGAGCAGCTAGAGACGGAGCGTGTCCGCAAAGACGGAGTCCGTATTCAGGTGGCGCTGACGGTTTCACCGATCCGAGATATCGACGGCAAAGTCGTGAGCGCCGCGGTGACCGGCCGTGACATCACCGGCCGCAAGCAGGCCGAGGAGGCGCTGCGGAGGAGTGAGGAGCAGTCTCGGCTGATGGCCGAACAGGCGCGCGACCGGGAAGCCCGCCTCACGGCCATCTTGAGCACTGCTGCCGACGCAATCATCACCATCGACGTTAATGGCGCCATCCAATCGGTCAACGCCGCCGCCGAAAGAATGTTCGGCTACGCCGCCACCGAGATGATCGACCAGAATGTGAAGATGCTCATGCCCGCGCCCTACCGGGAAGAGCATGATCGCTGCCTGGCGAGGTACCTGCAAACCGGCGAAAAGCACATCATCGGCATTGGTCGTGAAGTGGAAGGTCGGCGCAAGGATGGATCGACTTTCCCGGTGGATCTGGCAGTCAGTGAGGTGGGACACCTGAAACTGTTCACCGGTCTTCTCCGCGACATCAGCCGGCGAAAGGAACTGGAACGCGAGGTGGTGGAAATCGCATCCCTGGAGCAACGCCGCATCGGCGAGGATCTGCACGATAGCGTGGGCCAAGAGCTGACCGCCCTCAACATACTGGCCGGCGACCTGGCCGAGACTCTGCGGTCGGATCCCTCCAACGCGTCGCCGTTGGCCGAACGGCTGGTCCGTGGATTGCAGCGTAGCCAGCGAGAACTTCGGGCCGTCATGCGTGGGCTGCTTCCCGTTTCGGTCGATGCCGAGGGGCTCATGGCCGCACTCTCCGACCTGGCCACGCGTACCCAGCGGGAGGGCAAGGCGACATGCGTCTTTGACTGCCCTAAGCCGTTCCTCGTCGAGGACAACCTCATCGCGACCCACCTCTATCTCATCGCCCAGGAAGCGGTCCACAACGCCGTCAAGCACTCCCGGTGCCAGAACATCCGCATTTCCGTGGACTGGGATCACCTCTTGGTCCTGCGCGTGCGAGACGACGGTATCGGCATGCCCAGCCAGCCGACCGAGAGGTATGGCGGTTTGGGCCTGCGCATCATGCGCAACCGTGCGGCGATCATTGGCGCCACACTGACCATTCAGCCGGCTGAACCAACCGGCACCTTGGTAACGTGTGCTTTGGCGAGGGCGAACCATGAACCGGAACCGGTCCAAGAAACGAGCCAGGATCCTGATCGTCGATGACCATCCGGCCGTGCGCGAGGCGCTGGCCTTGCGGATCGGCCGGCAATCCGACCTGGAAGTCTGCGGCGAAGCCGCCGACATGAGTGACGCCCTGCGCATGGTTGCCGACACCCAGCCTGACGTGGCCATCATCGATATCTCCCTCAAGACCGGCAGCGGGATCGACCTGATCAAGCGGATCAAGGACCGCAACTATAGCGTGCGCATGCTAGTCTGGTCGATGCACAGTGAATCGCTCTACGCCGAGCGTGTGCTCCGGGCCGGGGCGCTCGGTTACATCAACAAGGACCAGGCCACGGACAAGATCATCGAAGCCATCCGGCGGGTGTTGGATGGAAAAGTGTACTTGAGTGATGCGATGGCCGAGAAGATGTTGCATCGCGCCGTCGGCGGGAGCCGAGAAGAAGTCGTGCACGCGCCGCTCGACGTTCTGGCCGATCGCGAGCTGGAGGTCTTCCGGCTGATCGGCCAGGGCGTGAAGACCGCGGACATTGCCGAACGACTACACCTGAGCATCAAGACGGTCGAGACGTACCGTGATCGCATTCGCCAGAAGCTGGACCTGAGCAATGGCACGGAGCTGGCCCACTACGCCACGCAGTGGGTGCTGGAGAATGGGTGAGCCGAGCGTAGGCGCAGCCCCTTCCGCAAGGGAATCAAACGCTCCCGGCCACGGGCTGGATTATCGCTGGGGCCCCATATTTACCTCCGTCGAGGGCGATCCCGAGCAGGCGCTCTCATCCATCCGCTGCTGCCACCAGGCCGTGGCTGCTCTCCTCTTCAGCCCATCGTTCTACCAAGCACCGCATGATGCCTGGCGCAGCGAGTCAGGGTTTCCCCCACAAGTTTTGTATCCCTTTTCCGACTGTCGGTTCCGGGGCTGCCCGGTTAACCTTTTACCCGGGCCCATTCCTGAGAGAGCAGGGACGGGAGCTTTGTCATGAATATGAGGCAGACCCCTTCTGATTGCTGAGGGGGATGCGGAGTTATTCGACGTCTACCGCCGGCTCCTCACAGACTGTGGCTACGAAGTGGAAACTTCTTCGGATGGTCTGGACTGCTTGAGGAAGTTGCACCAGGTGAAGGACGAGGATTCAAACGAGCGAGGGAATTGAACAAGTAGGCGAGTTTGGGGTGGCTCGGCTTGAGGAAGCCGGGTCGGCCCGGCCTACAAGCAGGCGACAAATCATGTTGGCCCGGCCCGACGTATCGTCGAAAAATGCGTCGCCGGCGAAGTTCGGGTGACCGTGCTGGCGATCAAGGTCCCAGGTCTCCCTCGGGTCCTTGCCCGTCGTCGCCAGTCATGGGCCTCCATTGAAACGCACGCGCGGTGTACCGTTCCGCACACCGCTCCTTGTCTTGTGCAGGCGCTGGACATAGTTTCTGGCACTCCAGCCCTGCAAAGGCTTCGTATTGCTCGTGCTGGGGAATGTTTTCCAACGCAAATGTATTTGGCCGGCATCCCTGGTACGGCGGTTGCTCTACTTACACGTGCGCTCAACCGGGCAGAGATGCGGCGACAGTAGTAGGGGGCGCCCTGGACGAGGCGCCCTCGGGCGAACTCTCGCGCAGGTTCGCTTTCACTTCCGGCTCGTTCAGTCATGGGCATTAAATCCCCGGACCGAACCAAAGGAGGTCGCTATGCTGCCCATTCGGACCATCCTCCACCCGACCGATTTTTCGGAGCACTCGGACTACGCCTTTCGGTTGGCCTCTTCGTTGGCCCGGGACTACGGCGCCCGTTTGATCGTGCTGCACGTCCTGGAACGGCCTGTGCTCACCTACACCGGAGTAATGACGGCACCACCCCCGCCCCCGCTTTCCGCGGAGGAGCGGCAATCAGTTCAGGAGCATCTGCACCGGATCAAGCCCCCGGATGTCGCTATCGTTCTCGAGCACCTTCTCGAGGAGGGGGACCCGGCCACGGCCATTTTGCAAGTCGCCCAGGATCGCCAGTGCGAGCTGATCGTGATGGGGAGTCACGGACGGACTGGACTGGGCCGGCTGCTGATGGGCAGCGTGGCGGAGCAGGTCTTGCGCAAGGCATCCTGTCCCGTGTTGACGGTGAAAACGCCGCAGCGCCCGGTGCCGTCCTCTGAGGAGCACGTCACCCCCGCGGCTTGCAAAAGTGCGGGGGCCCCGAAGTAACCAGCGACCTTCGAGAAGATCAAGCAACTTCCGAGATACGGCTATGAAAAGTCCGCCTAGCGAACCAAGCATCGACCTCGCCACGGCCAATGGGGCTACCGAACTGGAAACGCACATCCAGTGCCGGCTTGGCGGTCGTATCCGCGATTTCCAGATGGTGGTCGTGAACGGGGAATTGATCCTGCGCGGCCGCACCCGCACCTATTACGCGAAACAACTCGCTCAGCAAGCGGTCATGGAGGCCACAGCGCTACCGATCCGGGCGAACGAGATCGAGGTGTGCTGAGCACCGGGTCCCAGGGAGGAAGTATCGAAGGCAGGAACAGGAGAGAAGCAACGGTGACGGAGAGACATCGCGCAAGCGGTCCCTTTAGGCCGGAGCAACCTTGCGACAAGCAGAGGAGACCCTGAACGCGCGGAGTGCAACAGGTTGAAAAGGAGGATCGGATGTCCCCTAAGTCGATCAACAATGTCCTGGTGCTCGGAGACGATTCCGACGCGCGGATAAAGGAAGCCGAGCGACGGGCGTTGCAAGCAGAGAGGCTGGCAGGTATTGGCCAGATGGCTGCCGTCTTCGCACACGAAGGGCGCAACGTCCTGCAGCGAACCATGTTCAATCTGGAAATCCTGGCCTCGCAGCTCACCGACCGGCCCGAGCTTCTGGATCTCGTCGCCCGCACGCGAAGCGCCCAGAGAGACCTGGCTTGCTTGTTTGAGGACTTGCAAACTTACGCGGCCTCGCTCAGGCTCCAGCGTGAGATCTTGCACCTCACCGACATCTGGCGGGAGGCATGGTCCGACCTGAACCTCTTGCGACAGGAGAAAGCAGCGGAACTCGAGGAAAGAATTGAGGGAGATGGGGCGGAGTTGCTCTCTGGGGACCGTTTCCGGCTAAAGCAGGTTTTTCGCAACCTCTTTGAGAACGCACTGGCCGCCTGTCCTGCCCCTGTGCGGATCGAGGTCCACTGCGCGGAGATCACGCGCCATGGCCGGCCCACCATCCTACTGGCCATCCGCGATAACGGTCCCGGGATGTCGCAGGAGCAAAGGCGAAGGGCCTTCGAGCCCTTCTACACCACCAAGTCGAAAGGCACCGGCCTGGGTCTGGCCATCACGAAGCGGATCGTCGAGGCACACGGAGGACAGATCTCGGTTCGCAATGGCGCCAGCACCGGCGCCGAGTTCTTGATCGTCCTGCCAGAGGGAAATGGGGTAGGTTCAGCGGGGCGGCCCCGGCTTCAGCAGGTGAGATCAGATTGAAGCGTCCTGCGCCGACCACCGCTACGACTAGAAAGATCGCCCAAGGAAACACCGTGAGAAGGCTGCTGAGGGCGCCGGGTGGCCCGGAGCTGTCGGCGGCCGCAGGATTCCACAAGTAAAGGAGGAAACTATGTCGATTTTGACGCGCTGGGAGCCCTTCCGCGAGCTACGGCACGAGGCAAGGCAGATGAGGCACCTGCAGCGGGCAATGAACCAGTTCTTCGGTCGCTGGGGAATTGACCTCCCGGAGTGGCCGGCACTGGCCGTGTCGTATCCGCCCGTAAACCTGTGGGAGGACGACGACTTCGTCTACGCGGAGGCGGAGCTACCGGGCCTGAAGCTACCTGACCTGGAGATTACTGTGACCGCGAATAACCAACTCACCCTCAAGGGGAAGCGCGAGCCGGCGGCCCCGGAGAAGGTGGAATGGCACCGCCAGGAGCGCGGCTTCGGTAGCTTCCAAAGGACTATTCAACTGCCCGTCAGCGTGGACGCCGGCAAAGTCGAGGCCCGGCTGGACAACGGAGTCTTGACCATCAAGATGGCCAAGAGCCCCGCGGCCAAACCGAGAAAGATCCCCGTGAAGGCCGAGTAAGAATGAATCGCTTCAACATCATTCGAAAAGGAGGTGTCCCTTGCCAGAAACGAATGCGCTCGTGAATAAGGCGGCCGGAGAAGTAACCGCCCCCGAAGCCACACGAGGCGGTATCTATTACACGCCGCGTGTCGATATCTACGAGTCCGCGGATGAGGTGGTGCTCCAGTGCGACATACCGGGCGTCAAGCCGCAAGATGTGGACCTGCGCTTCGAGAAAGGTGAGCTGAGTCTGCACGGCAAGGTCCAGCCGCGGCCGGTTCCCGCAGAGTACGTGGAGGAGGAGTACGGTGTCGGCGACTTCCACCGCTCCTTCGCCATCGCCCCGGATATTGACGCCGGCAAGATTTCGGCCGAGTACCGGGACGGCGTGCTGACGGTGCACTTGCCCAAGCAGGAGCGCGTCAAGCCGAAGCGAATCGCCGTCCAGCCCGGTTAGGAAAGGTGAGCCACGGCAGAATTGACCTTCGTCAGCCGCCCTGCATCTGGAATCGAGCAGATGCAGGGCGCGGTGTCCAAAAGAAGCTACGAAAAAAAGGAGACTGAAAATGGCAGGACTGATTCCTTGGAGGCACAAGAAGGCAGAATCGGCGGGCAACGGCGGGGCTCTTGCTCCGCTGCGGGATTTCCCCAGCCTCATGCGCCGGATGCAGAGCGAGTTGGGCGAACTCTTTGAGCGCTTCGGCCGGGAGCGGCCTACCGCCTTGGAGGATTTCGGGCGCGCCTGGCAGTGGGGCGTGGATGTCGAGGACAAGGAGGACTGCTTCATCGTCCGGGCAGAGGCGCCGGGCTTCGAGGCCGGCGACTTCGATCTCCGCGTCAGCGGTGATCGCCTCATCCTGCGTGCCAGCAAGAAGACCGAAACCAAGGAGAAAGGAAGCGAACACCGGGAAGAGTACGAGTGCTACGAATCGATGACTCTGCCCCCGGGCATCGACAAGGACAAGATCGAGGCCCGCTGCCACAGCGGCGTGCTGACCGTGACGATCCCAAAGACCAAGGAGGGCCGAGGCAAGAAGATCGCTGTCAAGAACACCTGACGGTTCCTTCGTGGTTGCTGTACCCCCGAGGCCCGGCGGCATCCTTGAGCTGGGCTTCAGACGAAGCCGGGCGCCCGGGGGACAGGAGTTCTGGCGCCAGTGCGATTAACTCATGTGACATCCAGGAGCGATTTCCCATTACGGAGGATTCATCAACATGGACCGCAAGCACATGATCGTACAACGGGCTCGCGAGTTCTTCGCCGAGCGATTCCACGATGTCATACACATGATTCAACAGGACCGGCAGGGGCTGCACGGATGGGAGGAGCCAGCGTACCTGCGGGCTGTTCTCCGCCGCGCTGTGCGGGAAGGAGCAACTGCCGAGATGGCAACTACTACCGTGGCCGTCACACCGACGGAATTCGGCCGTGCTGCTGGGGAACCGGATCGCGGGCAACAGCGCGAAGCGATCGGCCAGTTGCTTGAGGCAGCGGTCACGGCGCTGCAGAAAGTTTCCGCCGGCGAGAAACCTGAGTTGACGCCGGAAGAAGTACTCGGCCTGGAATCGGCCATTCTCCTTTACGGTCGGCCCGCGCTGCTGGTTAGTCAAGGGCACCTGGCTAGCCCGACTCCCTTCTGGAACGTTTTGGAGGACCAGCGCGAGGACATCGAACTGGCTCAGCGGGGGATTGGTCGGATCGAAATGTTCGGCCACCCCGAGTACGATTGGGCCGGTACTGGCTTCCTGGTCAACGAGACCACACTCTTGACCACGCGTAGCACGGTTGGGATCTTTGCCGAGACGAACAGCGAAGGGCAGTGGCAGTTCCGTCCGGGCATCACGGGCTGGATGAACTACCAGGAGGACTACCAGAGGTCTCCAAGCGCCGCCTATCGCATCCAGGCAATTCTCGGCGTCCACGACAAATACGACCTGGCTCTCCTTCAGGTTGAGCCGCCTCAGCAGACAGTCGGCTCGCCCATTCCGCTAGCCTTGGCCGCCGAGCCGCCACCCCGGCTGGAAGGTCGGCAGGTCTACCTGGTTGGTTACCCGGTGCGCGACGCCCGGCGCAACGAGCCAGAAGCGATCGTCCGCATCTTCCGCGACGTTTATAACGTCAAGCGGGTTCAACCTGGAATCCTTCATGGAATGCTACAGTTCCGGGACGTCCAGTTGCTCAAGCACGACTGCGCCATGCTGGGCCACTCAGCCGGATCCTGTCTCATTGACCTGGAAAGCCACCAGGTGCTCGGCCTCCACCTGAGCAGCCGCTACCTGGAAGGAGGTGTGGCGATCCCGCTGTGGGTGTTGCGCGACGACCCGATGCTGCAGGGCGCGGGCGTTATCTATGCCAAAGCCGATGCCCAAGAAGTCCAGACGGTCAACAGCCAGTTGGAACGCCTGGCGCGCAGCCGTCATTGGCCTGAAGCTCAGGCCGCGATCAGCAGCCTGTACCAGCGAGCTTTCGGGAGTTCCCCAGCCGACAAAGGAGGCAGGCAATGAGCCAAACGGGCGTGGCAGCCTTCGACAGTACTATCCAGACGACCAACGTCTGGCTCCACGACATCCTGGAGCGGTTGAGATGGCAGGACCGGCAGCGCGCCTACCACGCGCTGCGGGCCGTTCTGCATGCCTTGCGGGATCGTCTTCCCGTGGACCAGGCGGCGGCCCTGGGTGCTCAGCTGCCGATGTTGATTCGAGGCTTCTATTATGAAGGCTGGCATCCGGCTGGCACGCCCACCAAGGAACGCAGAAGGGAAAACTTCCTGGCCCACATCGCAGGGGCCTTCCGAGACGATCCAGGCATCGACACGGAAGATGTTGCTCGGGCCGTCTTTCAGGTAATCGCCAAGCATGTGACACCGGGTGAGATCAAGCACGTGAAGATTGCTCTACCCGGCGAGATCCGCTCCTTGTGGTCGGAAGAGATGCACTCCTTATGGTTTTGAAGCGAGTGCCAAATGGGGGAGAGACTCTCCATGAACGTCGAAGAACTTGCCTCAGTTGTAGATGAACTTGTCGAGGTCTTGCACAACCAGGCCAGGGAACTGGAAAAGCTCATTGCTCATGTGCAACAGGTGACTGCCCACCTGCCCGAGGAGAGCGAAATGTCCGTAATCCGCTCCTCGCTCAGCGGCCTCCACCTGCGCCTCAAGAAGCTCCGGGGCGTGGACCACTCGATCAGTTGAGCGGGAACGAGGGAAGTCCACGCCATCTTTACTCATGGGGCGATGGCCCCCGGAATTGTAAATCGACCGTTTGCCGCGCAGCTCGGCAAGGTACTGACCTCCGGCAGCATCCCGGTCACCGCCAACCCGAGGCTGGAGATTGTCCCAATCGCCCTGCTTGTAGCCCGGACAGTGCGCTACCTTTGTGGAGAAGGCGTGGAATCTGATCTCGGGTGAACAAGACACGCCCCGGTCAAATTGCCGGACGTGTCCGAGGATTTACCAAAGGAGGAACCCGACATGAAGCTCAACGAAGTCTTCACAAGGAACGTAGTCACCGCCGGGCCAGAGGAAACATTGGCGGCAGTCGCAGTCAGAATGCAGGAACACAACGTCGGTACGGTGGTCGTCGTAGAGGACCGGCGACCTGTCGGCATTATCACGGACCGCGACCTGGCATTAGCACTGGGCGCGCAGGGTTTCAGCCCGCAGGCCCAAGTCCAGAAAGTTATGACACATCATGTCCTGGCCATCCCCGAAGACGCGGGCATCCATACGGCCACCAGGTTCATGAGGGACCGCGAGGTGCGCCGGCTGCCGATCGTGGACAAAGAGGATCGCCTGGTCGGCATCGTGAGCCTGGATGACCTACTGCGGTTCCTGGGGCGGGAGCTGTACAACCTAGCCGAAGGGATCAGGCACGAGACGGAAGTCAAGTAGTCAAATCGGGCACTACCTATAGTAATTGACAGGCAAGGAGAAGAACATGGCCACACCTTTCTGGATTCGGAAGATGTTGGAGCTGCGCGGCATCCCCTTCGAGGAGGTGCATCATCGCGAGGCGTACACGGCCCAGGAGGTGGCCCAGCGCGAGCACTTCAGCGGCCACCGTGTGGCGAAAGTCGTGGTTGTCATGGCCGACGGCCGGCCAGTGGAGCTGATCTTGCCCGCCAGCAGACATGTCAATCTGGACCGCGTGCGAACCGTGCTTCACGCCCATGAGATCCGCCTGGCCACCGAGCCGGAGATGGAGAGGTACTTCACCGACTGTGAAGTAGGGGCCATCCCAGCGCTGCGCCACTGGAAGGACGTAGATGTACTTATGGACCGGTCGCTGAACGTTGAGGGGCAGATTCTCTTCCAGGCCGGCACCCATACCGATGTGGTTCGCCTGAATTTCCGGGCCTGGTACGAGATGGTCAACCCACAGGTCGCTACCTTCAGCGAGCCCGAAGTCGCACACGCATGAAGCGACCGGAGCAACCAATAGGCACATCGGAAAGGAGCATGACGATGCTTGCGGAATTCAGCATATACCCGCTACAGGCGGAACACATGAGCAAGGACGTGGCCAAGGTGGTCGAGACGCTGGAGAGCGCCGGACTCCATTATCATCTCGGACCAATGAGTACGGCGGTCGAGGGGAATTGGGAGCAGGTAATGGAGGCGATCCGCCGCTGTCACCAAGTGGTCGCTCTATCCCACGACCGGGTCGTCACTACGATCATACTGGATGATCGCAAAAACCAGCCTCACCACCTGGCTGAGATGATCTCCAGCGTCGAGCGACAGCTTGGAAAGCGTGCCGAACATTGATTGTAGAACGCAGGAACAATGTCCCTGCAGTGAACCACGTACAGGAGGCGTCTGAGGAGCCCTTTCCGGCGAGCGATGCGCCGGCCTGGACGCCATCGACTGCGGTCGGGCTCCCAGCACACTGGGCTGGTTACAGCGGAACGACCATTGGGAGGGAGACAGCCATGTTTCGTAATCGAGAGGATGCCGCCCGCCAACTGGCGGAAAAACTGAAGGGACGTCAACTGCACGACCCGCTAGTGCTGGCGATCCCCCGTGGCGGGGTGGTCACCGGGGCCGTGCTGGCCCGAGAGTTGGGGGCGGACCTCGACGTGGTCCTGTCCCGCAAGTTGCGGGCACCTGGGCAGCCCGAACTGGCAATCGGGGCGATTTCCGAGGATGGGCGCGTCTATCTGAACCATCACGCCGAGGCGTTCCTTGATCTACTGGAAGATTATCTGGCTGAAGAACGCCGCCACCAGCTCAGCGAGATCGGGCGGCGCAAGAAGCTGTTCCGCGCTGTCCGGCCCGAGGCACCAATCACGGGCCGCTCGGTGATCGTCACCGACGACGGCATTGCCACCGGCTCCACCATGATCGCGGCCCTCCAGGCCGTCAAGACGCAAAACCCGCAGGAGCTCATCGTCGCCGTGCCCGTTGCCTCCCCGGATCGACTTGCGGAAGTCCGCCGGTGGTGCGACGACGTGGTCTGCTTGCTTGCCCCGGAAGAGTTTTGGGCCATCGGGCAGTTTTACGAGGACTTCACCCAAGTCGAGGATGAAGAGGTGGTGAAGTTGCTTCGCGAATTCGCCCCGGCTGGTCTGCCCGTGGGCTCGATCACCCCGGGTTGATGAATTCCGGCAAGGGCCGGTGAGAGGAGTGCTGGCATGACGAGACCACGCTGGGAGCACTTTGCCCACGAGGCGGACATCGGCGTCCGCGGCATCGGTGCCTCCAAGAAGGAGGCCTTTGAGCAGGCCGCCATCGCCCTTACTGGCGTGATCGTTGACCCGCAGGAGCTGACGGCGGAGGAGGTGGTCGAGGTCACGTGCGAGGCCCCCGATGACGAGTTGCTGCTGGTCGATTGGCTGAACGCCCTGGTCTACCAGATGGCGACCCGGCGGCTGCTCTTCGGCCGCTTCGAGGTGCACATCGACGGCCAACGCTTACACGCCAAAGCCTGGGGGGAGCCGATCGACGTGGCCAGGCACGAACCCGCCGTCGAGGTCAAAGGCGCCACCCTCACAAGCCTTCGAGTCGGGCAAGAGGCCGGCGGCGCCTGGGTCGCCCAGTGCGTGGTCGATGTCTAAGGACCGGGAGACACTCATGGACACCAGCTTACTGACGCGGAAGTCCGAGTACGAGTGGTGGGTCGAGCAGGCCGGTAAGATGCGCGTGCCGGCTGTCCTCTACGCCAGCGCCGAGCTGATCCATGACATGGACCCGATGGTGTATGAGCAGGCGACCAACGTGGCCACCCTGCCCGGGATCGTCAAGGCATCCTACGCCATGCCGGACGCCCACTGGGGCTACGGCTTCCCCATCGGCGGCGTCGCGGCCTTCGACCCTGACGAGGGGGGCGTGATCTCCGCCGGCGGCGTGGGCTTCGACATCTCGTGCGGGGTCCGCTGTCTGCACACCGGCCTGAAACGGGAAGAAGTGATACCTGTCAAGGCGGAGTTGGCCGACGCGCTCTACCACAAAGTGCCCGCCGGGCTGGGCAGCCGCGGCCGGCTACACCTCACGGACAGCGAGATGGACGCCATGCTCACCGGCGGCGCCCGCTGGGCGGTGGAGCGGGACTACGGCACACTGGAGGACCTGGAGCGCATCGAGGAGCATGGCTGCATGGCCGGGGCAAAGCCTGAGGAGGTCTCCTACCACGCCAAGGAGCGGCAGCGCGACGAAGTGGGCACGCTCGGCTCCGGCAACCACTACCTTGAGGTGCAGTACGTGGCCGAGGTCCACGACGCCCTGACAGCCGAGGCCTTCGGACTGCACGCCGGTGATGTGGTAGTGAGTATCCATTGCGGCTCGCGCGGCCTCGGTCACCAGATCGGCACCGATTTCCTGAGGAAGATGGCCGTCGCGGCCGGTAACTACGGCATCGCGCTGCCCGACCGAGAACTGGCCTGCGCGCCGATCAACTCCCCCGTCGGCCAGACCTACCTGGGAGCGATGCGGGCGGCCATCAACTGTGCCCTGGCCAACCGCCAGGTCATCACCCACCTGACCCGCGAGGCATTCGCCCGTGTGCTGCCGCAGGCGCAGCTGCCACTGCTCTATGACGTGTCGCACAATACCTGCAAGGTGGAGGAGCACGTCCTCAACGGCCAGCTGCGGAAGTTGTTCGTCCACCGCAAGGGGGCGACACGGGCATTCGGCCCCGGCCACCCCGACTTGCCGCCGGCATTGCGACCGACCGGCCAGCCGGTGCTGATCGGCGGCTCGATGGGCACGGCGTCGTACGTCCTCGTCGGCACGGCGGAGGGCGAGGCGCGGTCGTTCGGCTCGTCCTGCCATGGTGCCGGCCGCAGCATGAGCCGGCACCAGGCGCTCAAACAGTGGCGCGGCCGCGACCTGGTTGAGAAGCTCGCCGCCGAGGGCATCCTGATCCGCAGTCCGTCGATGCGCGGCGTGGCGGAGGAGGCTCCGGCCGCCTACAAGGACGTTTGCGCGGTCGTGGACGCTGCCGACGCAGCCGGCCTCTCCCGCAAAGTCGTCCAGTTGAAGCCCCTTGCCTGTATCAAGGGCTGACTGTTGATTTTCGATCGCATAGCGGTCAAGGAAGGGTTAACCATGATCCGGCTCAAACGCGCTTACGAGAAGCCTTCACCGGAGGACGGGTTCCGCGTCCTGGTGGAGCGATTCTGGCCACGGGACCTCGACGAAAAGCACACCAAGCTGGACCTGTGGCTGAAGGAAGTGGCCCCCAGTACCGATCTGCACCAGGCGTTCGGCGAGAACCCCGGCCCGGAACGCTGGGAGGAATTCCGGAGGCTCTACTCGAACGAGCTGAAGGATAAGCACCGGGCCATCAAGCTGCTACGCGAGAAGAGTCGAGAGGGCCTTCTGACCCTAGTTCACGCGGCGCACAACCCTGAGCACAGCGCGGCCCTGGTTCTCAAGGCGTTTCTGGAAGGGTCGGGTGGCTCGACCGAGGTTCCCTGAGGGACGCCCGGGTCACAGCACTCGTTACCCCCTCATCGGCCCGCTTTCACGGAGTTCAAAGCCATGCAACTTCCACTGCAAATCTCCTTCCGTCACATGGAGCGCTCCGAGGAGATCGAAGCGCTGGTCCGGGAGAAGGCGGCCCACCTGGACACCTTCGCGGACCACATCATGAGCTGCCGGGTGGTGGTGGAGCCGGCGGGCAAACATCACCTGCACGGCAATCTCTATGAGGTGCGGATCGACATCATGGTGCCCGACGAGGAGATCGCGGTGACCCGCGAGCCGAGTCAGCACACCGAATGCAGGGACATCCACGTGGCGCTTCGCGACGCCTTCGACTCTGCCCGCCGGAAGCTGGAGGATTACGTGCGCCGCAGGCGGGGCACCGTGAAGGCCCTCGAGACCGCACCCCACGCCCGGGTAAGCAAGCTCTTTCCCGATGAAGGATACGGTTTCCTTGAGACACCAGACGGCCGAGAGGTCTACTTTCACCGCCACAGTGTCCTGCACGAAGGGTTCGACCGTCTGCAGATCGGGACCGAGGTGACCTTTGTTGAAGAGGAAGGGAAGAAGGGACCCCAGGCCAGCACGGTGAGGCCGGTGGGAAGGCACCACCACCTGTGAAGGGAACCCCTTCGCGTCGGGCCGGGCTCTCTCGTGGGGGACACCGGGTCGGCAGACGACGGGCAATCGCGGGGAAAAGACAAGGAGGCGGGCTATGGTCATCCAAGAGATGACGAACAGCGAGTGCCTCAGTGCCCTCGCAGGGGCGAGGCTCGGTAGGCTGGCGTGTACGCACGAGAACCAGCCCTACGTCGTCCCCATCTACTTCGTGTACGAAGACCCTTATCTTTATGGGTTTACCACCCCGGGCCTGAAAGTCGAGTGGATGCGCGCCAATCCCCTCGTGTGCGTCGAACTGGACGCAGTGGAGGACACTGAGCAGTGGACGAGCATCATCATATTCGGAAAGTACGAGGAGTTGGCGGGCAACCCCGGGGGGGACCAGGCGCAGCTGCACGCGCGTGAACCATCACGGCGAACATCCCGCCGGAGCTGGACGAATTTCCTCGAGCAGGAGCGGCTGCACGCACATGAACTGCTCCAAAGACACGCCGGATGGTGGGAGCCTGGTTGTGCTTCCTGCGCACAACGGAATCCCAGGGAACCGATGACAGCTGTCTTCTATCGCATCCGCATCGACCGCATCACCGGCCGTCGAGGCACGCCCGGTCCTGGCGGGCCGATTAGATCGCGGACGCCCTCCCATGCCCCAGACGGCTGAGGTGGGCTGTGCGGGGTCTGCCACGCTTTATCCAGGCCGTTTGGCAGTCAGGGAGGGATGAAGAGGCCAGGATTGATTGTTTGATGTTCCTACGTGCCGGTTCCGATTCGCCCTTTATTTGGAGCACCCGATTCCCTTGAGAAGCGAGAGACAAAGTTACGGACAGCCAACCGAGGATCCGGGCTTGCCACTCTATTCTGGTACCGGCATCGAACTTGCAATTAAGTGCCACCGGTCCCTGGCGGCAGAGCGAATTCAATCCGGGAGTCCTTCGGGCTGACTGCGGACGGTCAAGAGGCGAGGAAGCACGCCGAGCTTCGTGACCGGGACAACCGTGATACCCGCTCTCCTAGTACGGGAGGGAAACCCATGGAAGAAACGACCCAAGCCCGAGCTCACCCGATATTTGAGGTGTGTTGCCCTGTGCCTGCTGGTTGCCGGCTGACCTGGCGGCTGACCTGGCGGCTGACCCGGCGGCTGACCCGGCGGCTGACCAGGCGGCTGACCAGGCCGGAGGCGACCACTGTTTGGCCGATCTATCCGGATTGGACGGGGCCGACGCAGGACGAGCATCTTCGTGCGCAGCCGGTCCGCAAGCGCATGCTCATCCACGCATTCGCCACGGGCCACGTTGATCAGGATGGCCTGGAACTTCATCAAGCCGAGTTCGCGGGCGCCGATGAGGCCGCGCGTCTGCTCCGTGAGCGGCACATGCAAGCTGACAATGTCGGCAAGCCGCAGGAGGTTATCGAGCGGCTTGAATGTCACTTGCGCGGCCGACTCCTGCTCGGGAGTTTGGCGCTGCAAGTCAAAATACATCAAGTTGACGCCGAAGACCGCCAGGCGTCTGGCAACCTCGCGTCCCACGGCCCCGAAGCCGACGATTCCCCAGGTCTTGCCCATAAGCTCGAAAACGCCGCGCTCCCACATCAGCTCATGTTGGGTCCATTTCCCGGCGTGAGTCGCCGCATTCGCAGAGATGAGCCGTTTGAGCGAGGCCATCGCGATCATGATCGTGTGCTCGGCCACCGCGGCGGCGTTGACTCCTGGCGTATTGGCCACGAGCACGCCGCGGGCGCGACAAGCGGCCAGGTCGATATGCTGATAGCCCGCGCTCGGTTGCTGCAGGAACTTGAGCTTGGGCATCTTGTCCAGCAAGAGCTTGTCCACGGGGCCGCGAAACGTGTAGTCGCCCAGAGCCACCTCGGCTTCTGCGTACGCCTGGTCGCGGTCGGCGGCGGCCAGCTCGTCGGCGGCGACAACACGGGGGGCCGCGGCACCGAGCTGTGTGGCCAGCCATTGATGAAGCAAGGGACCGGGCACGGGGG
>Ga0209517_10003202_pt1 | contig 22384 bp, 25 predicted proteins | sample PeaSoiMetSII2010_FD_187695 | JGI IMG/M metagenome (GOLD analysis project Ga0209517, IMG submission 187695) | Peat soil microbial communities from Weissenstadt, Germany - SII-2010 (SPAdes) (version 2) | ecosystem: Environmental > Terrestrial > Soil > Wetlands > Peat | place: Germany...
GTAATGTCCGTCTCAATATCCTCCGGAGGCATCCCGGAATAAAACGTCGCCACCACCACTTCAGGAAGATTGATGGTAGGGAACAAATCAACCGGCATGCGAACCAGACTGGTGACGCCGATGACCATCAGCGCCAGACAAACCACGACGATGAAGTACGGGTTACGTATCGAAAAACGTGACATTTACGCTCACTTGGCCGCTGAACTATCCCAGTACGGCCCTACTCCTGATTGCTCTCGTGATACTGCATGATTTGCACTACCTGAGGATGAACCTTCTCTCCCGGTTTCAATCCGCTGCGATCGCTAACGACGACCTGTTCTCCTTCAGTTAGACCCGCGACCACTTCGGCGTCGGTGGCAGTCTGAATACCGAGACTTACCGGACGATCCTCGATCTCACCCTTCGCGTTCACCACAAAGACGGTGGTTTTATCATTCTCGTGGTTGAGCGCCTGCAAGGGCACGGAGGGGATATCTTCCTTGTGCTCAAGTGTCAGGTCGGCATCGGCATACAGGCCCGGAATCAGCACCCGATCTGGATTGAGAACGTCAACCTCGGTATGCATGGTTCGCGTCTCTTCCTTCACATCCACCGAGAACCGCGCTACCTTCCCCGGGAACGTCCGGTTGAGCGACGGGACGCGGACGTCCACGTGATCGCCGACGCGGATATATCGCACGTAAGATTCCGGAACCGGAATCACGAGCCGGAAAAGATCGTCCTGGGAAAGCCTAACAATCGGAATTGCTTGTGTGCTCGAACCTGTACCCGCCTGCACCAGCGTGCCAAGGTTCGCGTAGCGCTCCGTCACTACTCCGGGAAACGGGGCCGTGATCCTCGAATAGTCAAACAAGCTCTGATCGTGAACCAGTTTTGCCCTGGTCACGGAGAGCTGGCTCTGGGCCGCTTCTAAAGCCGCCTGGCCAGCATCCACCTGAGACGCCGCCGCCAGATCCTTCCCCTGTGCGTCATCTACTTCCTGCTGCGCGACAATTCCGGGTTGACTCTCAGAGACCTCATTTAGACGCGTGTATTGCAGGTGAAGCGCCTTGTACTGTGCCTGATACCGGTATAACTCGTGTTGTGCCCGGCTGACTTGATTCACCGCATTTCTGATTCCCGCCTGATCTTCCTGAAGCTGCGCCTCCAGCTCTGGAATCTCCAGGATCGCCATTACCTGGCCAGCCTTTACGCGGGTTCCGTAGTCGACGAGTAGCTTCTTGACGTAACCCGATTCCTTCGCGTACACATCAATTTCCTGGAAAGGCACTAACTCGGAGGACAGGCTGATTTCTCGACCTAGCGACTTGCGCACCACTTTGGTAACGCCCACCGTAATCGTCGGTGCACTCGCCCGAACACGCCGATCTTCGCTCCCCGAACAAGCGACGAATTCGACCGCCACCAGAGCCACAAGGCTCGCCAGCAAAATGAGCTTTAGAAATCTGATTCCTCGGGTTGGTATTCCACCGGAACGGTCCCTGCTCTCACTCATGAAATTTCTCTTTACCAGCTTTCTCTGGCGTCTGCCGCCAGCAATCTCCCGTGAGCGCAAACTTGTAATCGTTCCTTACCGCGTCGCCTTCATAATTTCGCGCAGCTTGGCAACCGAGAAGGCGCTTGATCGGCAAAAGTCGATCACCGTTCGCTCCACGTGCTGCAACCGAGCCGCAACGTCGGGAATCTTAGTTGCAAATTCCATTGGAACAGTCAGCACTCCGTGGCGGTCGCCATGCAGCAAATCTCCAGGGTGGACTTCCATGCCGCCCACCCTGATGGTTACCCCCAAATCGAAGATGTGGGCGTAGGCATGAGAAACCGCAACACTTCCGGCAAAAACCTGGATGCCCATGGTGCGCACGGCCGGCAACTCGCGCACGGCGCCGTTGGTCAGGTACCCGACACACCCCAAAGCCTTAATGATTGCGGCGTGCATATCACCCACAAACGCCCCCCGACCCGGCGGCTCGTCCATGTCCTCCAAAACCAGGATGCGAGGCGCGGGAATTTGGAGGATGCTGTTCCAGAAGTCGGCACGATCATGAAAGCTGCCGCCCCCGATTGGCGGTTCCCCGCTTCGAAGACGAGCCGTGGCCGCATATCCCACCGTGGGTGGAGCATCTTGGAACATGCACTGAATGCTGCTATCCGCAAATCCTGTGTTACGCAGCCTGACATTAAGCGAGTCGATCGCGTTTGCGACCATGCACGTGTCGAACTGGCGAAGAGCATCGAGATCCTCTTCGGTCAGAAAAGACTGAATGGCCATGTACGTTCCCTTTCGTGAACCGAACCCCCCTAAAGGCAAATCTTTCTACCAAACCCTATGCGGTCTTCCCAAAGAAGAGTCGAAAGTGTGTTCTACTTACTGGACCACAAGAATCCCCCACAACAGGGTCACGCCGGACAATGCGAAGCTTGACTCACCGGTGCCCGGAACTTTGACGTACAGGATTTTTGCACTGGGCCCAAACTCGATCAAGCAGCGCTTGAACCTCGCAATCAACCGGAGCCGCCTCAGCCAATTTCAATGACTGGGTTTGAGTTCAAAAACACTGATTGGCTGCAAAAGTGGAAAGTCAGCAGGAAGGAGGAGGCCGGTTGTAAAGCCAGCTTTCGGATCTAAGGCTAGGAGATGGCACGAACACCGAGACCGCAAAGACGGAAGGCCGCGGTGGTTGAAAGAGAGTGAAACTGGAAGCTGGAGTCGTCCACTGGAGTGCGTTGCCAAGAAGGCGCTGCCTCTGGACATCCAGCGACTGGGATTTTACCGCCGCTACCCTCTGGACCTCCGGACCCAGCCCAGTGTAACGAGTCGCAAGGCTTGCCGTGAGGGAACAGATGGCTAGAACAATAATGGCGATCCGGCACCAAGACGCCAAGCTTGGTCGTGCGCGAGAATGTTCTGGCGTAGCCATTTCAAATCTATACGCGGATTACTGCCAACAGTTTATAAATGTTTACCACGGAACAGACAGATCACGCAAGTTACCAGTATCCCTCTGCTTTGACGCTTGGAGACGGGCTTAGGTTGTGCGTTCCAATTCCGCATCCGCATCCGGCACAAACCGTTCCGCGTAAGGGCGAATCGCTCCAATGGGGGAGGTTGCCACAACGGAGGAGCCTACAACGACTCGAAGAATGGCGTGGGACTGGGAGCAAACATCCCAATCGTGCCGTCCGCGGCCGTAGCCGTAACCATACCCCAAACCATACCCGAAGAACGGAGCGTCAAAGACCCACCAGGGGGAATAGAATTCCCAGCCTAAGGGGCTATACCATATGCAACCATATGCCATCTCCCGGTATGAAAGTGTAGGCATCGAACCACGGGTCCCAATCCCAACCGGCCCAGCCCCAAGCCCTGGCGCTCGACTTGAACGATGAGGTGCGTTCCATGGTGGGTACACTACGCAATCCTTCTGGAGTTGTCGTAGTAGCACGAGTAGCGAACGTCATGAGTTCCGCGACTGGCCTGGAGACTGGAGATGTTATCCACAGCGTGAACCAGACATCGATCGACTATTTGAGCTCTCTCCGTGCGGCTCTGAACCAGATCAAGCCGCACGATCCGGTCGTACCGCAGGTGGAACGCGGAGGAGGATTTCAGTGGATGGCGTTTGAGATGGAGCAGTTTGTTCAGAGGGTGGTGGCCGCAGGAAAACCGAGCATAGAGCAAGAGCGTCGCGCGCTCCCCTCTACGGCCTCCATCGACGCGGCGATCTTTGCCGAGCTGTTCGAGACAGCTATCTCCGCCTGAGCGTACGGAGCACTGGAACCGACATTCTGCTCTCCCTGGTTTGCCACCAAATTGCTCTCAGTTTCTACTCCCATTTGACGGTCAGTGGGAAATTAACACCCTTGTTCAGGAAGTAGATGGCCTTGATGCCGACTTGCAAAAGCGTGCCTTCAATCTCGGCATTAAAGCGTTCGAGGTCGTCGCCGCAGGAAAAGACCACGGTGCTTTCGGGTGGAAGCCATTTCAACAGGTTGGGTAAATCATTCATAGATACCGTTAACATTCCCGGAAAGCTTTCTTGTCCTGCGCTTCTTGCGTTTTTGCTATGTAAGTCAAAGACCACCAAATTCGGATTGCAGGCAATCCATCCACGAAGCGAGAAACTGGGGATGGCAACATAGTCGATTCTGCTTTTCGATGCTGGAGGAGCGCACCTGTGGCGAAGGTCGTAATTACGACGGGATGTGCTCCAAATTAACAGCGCAGAAGCACAGATTGCATAGAAGATTAGGACCGTCTCCATTGTGCTCCGGTTCCTTCTGTCCCCCTAAGCTGGATATGCGCTCTCAACGCTCCGCTTTCCCGTCCTTCAGAGCTGGGGCGATGCGGTCGTCAACACCATACCCCATTGCCCAGCCGAGGACATCGGCCCCACCCTCTGCGAACTGTTTTGACCCGGCTGGGGGTGCGTAACAATTGTGCCGCCGCCGCCTCTGGTCGCTGCCGTCTGAAGTCCGCAACCACCCTGCAATGCCGAAACCTTCTGCGATCCGCTAATCGCAGTTCGGAATAGCCGACGATATGGCATCCGACGAACTGCACAAATGCCTCCGCAAGACTTGCTGGTGCGACAGGATCCAGATGCCCTCGCCGTTCGCCACATAGATCAAGCTGCGCGCATTATCCGGCAAAACACTCGTGACTCCGCTGAAGGTCTGAACCGTCCGCGGATGCACCGGATCGCTTACGTCGAGCACACGAACCGACTCCGAGCCATTACCGCCGCCGCGGGCGCCTTCGGCGCCTTCAACTGCGCGAGAAGCACCCACGGCTGCAGAGTTGTCTGGTTTTTCAGCGATTGCCAGCCCGGAACTCACCATCGTTATGTTTTCCTGCGGCACGTGACTGACTATTTTTGGTTTTGTCGGCTTGGTTACATCGACAACCGTGAAACCCTCCTGGGCAGGCTGCTGCAAGTACAAATACTGTTTCCTGCCAGCTTGTTGCAGGAACATTTGCCGTGGCGATGCGCCGGACAGTGTCAGGTGGGCGATCACCTTCGCGTCTGGGTAAGACGGATAGAAATCACCAGGGGATGCGTAAGACCGAATCGCCAGCAATAGTGTGCCCAGCGCCAAGATCGCGCCGGCAAAGCTCGTTGTTCGATTGATAGTTGTCATTGTCATACTCCTTTTCGTGATTCGGTTTGGAGGAGGCGGTGCTCATCCCGTTCTCCTCAAATTGACTTGCTGATTGGCGAACTTTCCATCTGCCGTGTCCTCCGCGAATGTTCTGCGTTACACCTCCAAATCTCCTAAGCTAGATACAACCCGCTCCGTATTCCGCAAATAGGCGTCAAAGAAGCGCAGCATGAATTTTGTCTGCCTGCCGACTCCGGCGAACGACAGGACGGGGATGTCCGGATGTATCTCCTTCAGTTTCGTGCGCAATGTAGTCCCGGTTGCACCCGGCAGATTGTCTTCCAGGAGCACTCCGTCGACCGCTTGCTTGGTAAACAGATCGATCGCCTGCCCTCCGTTGCGTGCAGGCATCACTTCGTAACCAATTCCTTCGAGCGCGGCCGTCAGGATTGCCATGTCCTCGGGCTGGTCTTCGACGCACAGAATGGTCATTCCGCTCATTTTCGTTCTCCCATTAAGAACTCACATCAGGTTCGTCGCTCTCTCTTGCATGCCCCTTGGGACTGCAGACAGCGAAAACCGAGTCTGGACCTCTTCACCTTCTGGAAGCGGCTTCGTACTCGGCACTTCCGGAAAGCGCTATTGATGCTTTGGGGGGCGAGGGATTAGCTAATCGGAGGCGGGCGATTGTAATGGAAGCCCTTGGTTTGAAACGTCGAGAACAGATCTGGCGTCGGTGTTAAGTGTGCCGATTCGGCAGTGGGAGGAAGTAATTGAAATGTGTCGGCAGGAGCCTTCCACTTCGAGCCGCTGTCGTCAAACCGTGGTCTCTGGTCAGGGTGAGAGTCGGCGCCGATCGTGGAATGCTCACATGGCGCCTTGGAGAAATCGGGTGGGACGTCTCGTGCAGCCAGAAGAGCAAAGAGCACGACGGCAGCAAGCACGGTTGGAATCCAGATAGTGCCGTGACTCCCACTCGCGATATGCCGCTCAAACGACATCTGCCCCACCTTACGTGTACTGATGATCGTACAAGGATTTTGGTTACCTGATTTTTTGATGTCTTCCGTCCATCTTCAGTCATCGGAAGCCGTTGTCAAATATGGGTTGTTTCTCCTGACGGTTAGGGTGCCCCGGCGGCGACGTAAACTCGTTCCGCCGAAACCAGCTCGGCATTTGGTACTTCAGTCATTAGCTTTACTCGCTGCAGCCCACTCTTTTTCTGCGGCTTGGCGGTAAACGTTAAGAGATACTGGCAAGTCAACCGATGCTCCATATTGTCCAGGTAGGGAGTGAAGGCCACCGGCGGCCCAAAGAAACCGATGTAATAAGATTCACCGCCGGTCTCCTCCGCAACCTGCGCGAGGTAAAGCTGACCCCAATATGTCCGCCAGTAGCTATGACCGTAGTGACCCCCGCCAGGGGTATAGATCACAAAGACGACGACGCCGGCACGCTGAGCATCTTCGATTGCCGCGGCTAGATATGGATCCAGCAGATCGCCGCTCCCGTAGTAAAGATCAATTCCGTCGGAAACCATGAGAACCTCTCGGCGCGCTGTGGTTTCCGGCCAGCGTTTGATCAGGTCGCTCAGAGAAAAATATGGGCTTCCGTTGATGCCGTGAATTCCCATAGGAAGGCGCAGGGCTTTTGCAGCGAGAGCATGATCGCTAGTCAGGTTCTGTTCCATTTTCGCGATGCCGTTCTGCATGTACGCAACCCCAATCTTGGTGGATGCCGGCTGTGCGGTGATAAATTGGCGAAGGTCCTCGAGTTGTGTACCCAGACTGATATTGGAGCCATCGTCGAGCATAACAACGAGTTCGAGGCCCGCGTGGTCTCCCTGCGCAGGAACCCAATCGGTCACTTTGTCGCGATCGCGCCCCTCGTAAACCAGCACATCTTCGCGGCCAATGACCGGTACGTTGGAACCATGAACAGCTTCGACGGTGACCACCATGTGTGCCGGCGTCCCGTTTGCTGGCGGAGCTTCCTCCGCCGCAAGGCTCCCGGTGACGGATGCCCACATGGCCAAATAAAATATTGTTTTAATTGCAAAACGGTGGGTGCTCATATTCCTTCCTCCTTGATTGGCCTCGGGATGGCTTCTTTTCAAGTACCGACGAGAATCTTCCCTCCGTGTCGGTTCGAAAGTGCTTTTCCAACACTTCGCGCAGTTCCAGTCGAGCCCGGTGCAGGCGCGCCTTGACGGTTGAAACGGGGAGCCCCATGAAGGTCGCCGTGGCATTCGTCGAAAGCTGCTGCAAGTGCCGGAGCTGAAAAACAGTCCGAGAGGTCGGCTTGATCCCTTCGATCACGCTAATCAGAACCTGCTGCAACTCCCGCCAGGAATAATTCTCTTCAGGAGAAGGACCGAAATCGGCAATTTCGGGATGTAAGAAAGCATCTTCGCCTCCACGGGGCTCACCGAGCGAAACCTCATTATTCTTTCGGCGGTTTCTGCGAAGATTCATCAGGGCTTCATTGATTACGATTCTGGTTAGCCACGTCGAGAATGCAGAGCCTCCACGAAACTCCGTGAGATGCACAAATGCCTTGAGGAGAGAATCTTGCACCGCATCCTCGGCGTCTTCACGGTTATGAGTGATTCTTTGCGCTACGCGATGAAGCCGCCGCTGGTACCGGCGCACCAGTTCCTCGAATGCGGTTGCGTTTCCGCATTTGGCCGCTGCGATCAACGACGCGTCGGTGCTTCCGGCTTGGCCGCAAGCCGGCAAGGCGCAGATGTTCTGCCCGTTCGCTTTATCTGTGAGTTGAAGCGACATTGGTTGGCCCCCTCTGCTGGGCTTGGTGGCCGCTCGAAAGCCACGTCGAACTTGGTCTTCCCGTTTTAGCGATTGAAACAGGAAGGCTCCGGTTTTACGGCAATCCAAACTTGGTGGAACACGCACGCCAACGCGGGATACCGTTGGTGCCGCGAACTGAGTTTGGGACGAGCTAGCCGAGCGGAGGGGGACGAGTGTAGTGAGCACCGCGCGTACAAGTAGAGATAACGGGGCTCGATTCGCGCATTAAGGGGGAAAACACAACTGGGACTACACGAGACAAGGCGGCGACCGGACGGCACCAGTACAGTTCGCCCTGATCGAAACGAGGCCTGGGCTCGTGCTGTCGATCGCAGTCGACGGTTGGGGAGTTCGAAGGTACAGAGAGAAAGCTGGGCGGAGCGATGCGTGCGAGCGAAAGCGCGATTATCGCCGCACACACGATGGCATGGTACGATGCCAGCCAACCTGTGCGGTTCTGCCATTGCCGTATGAGCAACGCGCACCCCTACATTGCTGGATGATTGTACGATAGTTTTGGTTGGCTGTCGGCAAGTCCTCATGTGCCACGCAGGTTTAGCCGAAACCATACTGGCTAGCTGAGCATCTCTCTTAGCGTGGATTATTCACGAAGTTTCTAGGAAAAGAAGTAAGGATGTTCTGGTTGGTGAACACTGGGTTTGCGAACCCGGCTTCCCCCTGTCGGAGCATCACTTCAGTGCAGCCAATACGATCGCGGGCCTAAAGAATGTGTGGTCTGCGATTCCGATTCAATCCAGTTTGTGCGGAATGAGACGAAGTTGACTGAACTGGGCTACGACAGGATCTCCAGCGCTTGCTCACCTCCAAGAAAAACCACGCCACAGAGAACCAAAAATCGCTGTCGAGTCATCTTTATCAGCAGCGGTCTTTAGAAGGGAATATGCACTGGCATCGGTTGTTCTTTGTTGTCACCTTGCTCTTAGCCGCAATGCCGAGCGCCTGGTCGGAAGATCTGCCACTTCACATTAAGGTGCTAAGTGGGGAAAGCCGTCAATTCCAAGGCCCTCCCCTTGCTCCGCCCAACTGCAATTGGCGCGACATCGATGCCTATTGCTACAGCTCAAGCCCGCAAACCTACGTAGAAAACACGATGGTCGTCCAGGAACCCGACGGTAAATCGTTGGAAATTGCGTGCACGGTTTATAACCAGTGGTCGCATTGCACCAGCTTGCCCGTGAACCAGAGCTTTCAAGCGCAGATGGGGAAACATGGCCTGGAGATCCGCTATTTAGATCAGCATGGCAAAATGCGCAAGCAGGTTTATGAAATTCTGAGGGAGAACGGGAAAGAAGCTTCGTCAATAATCCAGGAACCCAGGGCATGCTGAATACCATCGTATGGTGTTCTGATATGGTGAGGCTGTGAGTATGGAGAAAAGCCAAAACTCGCGATCGGGCGCCCGGCCGGTTCTTTTACTGGTCATCTTCCTTTCCGTATCTGCTCTGACCGCTAGCCTAGTCACACGTACATTCCACCTCAAGCCTTCGGATTGCATCACGGCGCATGCTAACTCGCCGCAGGCAGTGCGCCAACATTTGGATCGTGATGCGATCCAATCGGCGGCTCCAGTTCCAAAGTTTGCTCCGCTTCAGGCTTCGACATTCCATTCACACATGGCGACAGCAAGGTCGCCCCTCCCGAATCTGATTCTTGACGAGAATCTCTATGACCGGCCTCCGCCTTCCTACTGACTTTGGCTCTTCCGCTCGGCTATGGGCCGCGGTTCGAACGCGACTTAAGGCGAAAGTCTAGGCAAACTCTGCCTTCGGCCTGATCCGCGCGTTCCAAAACAGCAGGGGACTGAAAGAGGCACGCTTTGAGACGAGTGCTGCTTGTGTTCTTGATTGTTTCGCTTGTGGAACGTGAGTTTTCGGCAAGCGTGCGTGACGGCTGCAGCCCGCCCTGTTATGTTCGGTGAGCCGCCGAGGAGCGGTCGAGGGCGAACCGCATGAGCACAGCAGCCATTCCCGAGCCAATCGCGCAGTTGCAACGCCAACTGGATCAGTTTCGCAGCACCCAGCCAGGGCGGAGGAAGCTGCCGGAGTCGGTGTGGCAAGCAGCGGTCGAACTGGCCCGGGAACACGGTGTGTATTCCGTTGCGCACCCGTTACGGCTGGACTATATGGGGTTCAAGAAACGGCTCGGTGGAGCTTCCCGTCGTCGACGGAAGGCAAGCAAGCCGGCATTCGTCGAGCTGATCGCTCCGCATGCAGCGACGCTGCGAGAGTGCGTCATCGAGTTCGAGTCCTTGCGCGGAGGCAAGGTGCGCATCCAGTGGAAAGCTGCCGCACCGCCCGATTGGACGAGCCTGCTGCGCGCCTGGCGGGATGCCGAGAGATGATTCAGATCACGGCGCAGATGCGTGTGCTGGTGGCCATCGAGCCGGTCGATGGAAGAAAGGGCATGGACTCTCTGGCGCGGCTTTGCCAGGAGAAACTGGCGGAGGATCCTTTTACCGGCTGTGTGTTCGTATTTCGGAGCCGTAGCGGGACGGCGATCCGGCTGCTCAGCTATGACGGCCAGGGATACTGGCTGGCCCAGAAGCGTCTCTCCCGCGGACGATTCGTGTGGTGGCCGGAAGGGTCCGGACCCGCCAAGCCACTGGAAGCCTACGAGGTGCAGTTGTTAATGGCGGCTGGCGATGTGTCGCGCGTCCGCGCGGCGCCGATGTAGCGGCGAGTCAGCGTGCTGAAATAAATCTCGCGAGAAAACACGGCGTCCCCCCTTGCGTTCCAAGAAAAACCGGTTCATACTGCTGGTCGATGGTCGCGTTCAGGTATCGAGGCGGGAAGATCAGCCAGGAAGACATCCTTTATATACGCGCACTGATCGAGCGGCACCCGCATGACAGCCGCCGCACACTATCGACCAAGCTCTGTGAAGCATGGGAGTGGCGTCAGGCCAATGGCGCGTTGCGCGACATGGTGTGCCGCGGCTTGTTGCTCATGCTGGACCGTACCGGCCAGATCGAGTTGCCGCCGGTGAGTTACGTGCGGCACAACCCACTGGCCGAGAGAGCCAGGCCGGAGCCGGTGCGGATTGATACCACGCCCATCCAAGACCGTCTGCGCAACCTCCAGCCGCTGGAGTTCGAGCCGGTGCGGCGCACCGGGAAAGAGCCGTTGTGGAACAGTTTGCTGGAAGAACATCATTATCTCGGTTACGAGCAGCCGGTGGGAGAACACCTGAAGTACCTGGTGTGGGCGCAAGGGCGGCCGGTCGCCTGCCTGGCATGGTCCTCGGCCCCGCGTCATCTGGGTAGTCGCGACCGCTATATCGGCTGGAGCGCCGAAGCGCGCCGTCGCAACGTCCGCTTCATCGCTTACAACACGCGATTCCTGATCCTGCCGTGGGTCAGGGTCGAACACCTGGCGTCACATATCCTGGGCCGCATGGCGTCGCGGATCTCCGCGGACTGGGAGCGGACCTACGGGCATCCGATTTACTTCCTGGAGACGTTCGTGGATCCGGAACGATTCCGCGGAACCTGTTACCGTGCGGCCAACTGGGTGGTGCTGGGCAAGACGACGGGGCGGGGCAAGCAATCCAACAGCTACGTTCCCAACCGGTCGATCAAAGAGGTTCTGGGATATCCGTTGGCGAAGCAGTTTCGCGAACTGCTCACGAGGCCAGCATGAAGGCCGCCAGCCGACGTATCGATGTGAATCTGGATGAACTGGACCGGGTACTGGACGGAGCGCGGCAAGCGCCGTTGAGCGAGGACGATTACGAGAAGCTCAAGGACGCATTGCATGCGCTAGCGGCGATGCTGGTGCGGCCGCGCAACACGGAGAAGACCAGCGCCGTGTTGGAAAAACCGGATGGCTCGGAACCTGGCGCCGGGACTCAGCCGGAGACCAACGCTTTCCCACCGCCCGGACATGGACGCAATGGTGCAGGGGCGTTTGGCAGTGCACGGAAGATTGCTATTGCGCACCCGAAGTTGAAGCACGGGGATCGCTGCCCAGAGTGCGGGAAAGGCAACGTATACGGGCAGAAAGATCCGAGAGTGCTGGTGCGGGTGGTCGGGCAGGCGCCGCTGGCGGCCACCGTCTACTCGCTCGAACGGTTGCGCTGTGGTGCATGCGGGCAGGTGTTTACCGCACCAGAACCGGAAGGAGTAGGCACGGAAAAGTACGACGAGACAGCGGCGGCGATGATCGCGCAACTCAAGTACGGCAGCGGGACCCCGTTCTACCGGTTGGAACAACTCGAAGGTCAGCTGGGGATTCCGTTACCGGCGGCGACGCAATGGGAGGTTGTCGAAGAGGCAGCCGAGTTAATCAAACCGGCGCGCGACGAGTTGATCCGGCAGGCGGCGCAGGGCGAGGTGGTACACAACGACGACACCAGCATGCGCGTGTTGCGGCTCGTGCGTGAACGGTCGGACGAACGCACGGGCGTGTTCACAAGTGGCATCGTGTCGACGGGGCAGGGCTGGAAGATCGCGCTGTACTTCACCGGACCCCAGCATGCCGGCGAGAACATCGCCGACGTGTTGAGGCAGCGGGCCAAACACGCGAGCCCGCCCATTCAGATGTGTGACGCGCTCTCGCGCAACGTTCCAAAGTTGCCCGCGGGGGTAGAGATTCTGCTGGCGAACTGCCTCGCCCATGGAAGAAGACAGTTTGTAGAAGTAGCGGCAAACTTTCCTGACGAATGTCGCTACGTACTGGAGATGCTGGGCCAGGTGTATGGCCACGATGCCGAGGCGCGCGAGCACGGCCTGAAGCCGCAAGAACGGCTGCAGTTTCATAAGGAGCGTAGCGGCCCGGTAATGGAGCAACTACAGCGGTGGCTGGAAGCGCAGTTTGCCGAGCGCAAGACGGAGCCGAACTCAGGGCTGGGCAAGGCGATTGCGTACCTACTGAGACACTGGCGGCCTTTGACGCTGTTTCTCCGACAAACCGGGGCCCCGTTAGATAACAACATCGTCGAAAGGGCACTGAAGAGGGCCGTTCTGCACAGGAAGAATGCCTTGTTTTATCGGACGCTGAACGGGGCACAGGTGGGCGACCTGTTCATGAGCTTGATTCACACCTGTCAGTTGTGCGGCGCCAACTCCTTCGACTACCTGACCGAGCTGCAGCGCCACGCCCAGAAACTCGCGACCAACCCCGCGGAGTGGATGCCGTGGAACTATCGCGAAACGTTGGAGCGGATCGTGGCCCTCTCAGATTCCGCGTAGAGTTATGATGAATCGCACATGGCGGAAAGCATTGCTTCCGGCATCTCCCATTGGCACCTCGATCGAGAAATGGCCGGAAGGCGGGCCTTTCGCACAGCCGATAGGATTTTGGCCATCCCTCCGGCCTAGTCAAGACGCCGCTCCGAACAGGCCTTCATACCGAGCTATACCGAGCCATCCACGGACGCCCAGCGCAGCCTGATGGAAGGACTCCACTATGAGGAAAGCACGTAAGAGTTACTCACCGCAAGAAAAAGTGGCCATTCTCCGCCGTCATTTGTTTGATAAGGTCTCTGTCGTGCGTCTCTGCACTGAATTCCAACTCCAGCCCACCGTCTTCTATCGTTGGTTGAAACAGTTGTTCGATAACGGCGCCGCGGCGTTGCAACGGAAGCTAACCGCTGGCAAGCGGCTCGATACTCGTCAACGCGGCATCCTCGTCCCCCAGGGAACATTGGAGGCTCGTGAATCCAGAGAAGCCGAGCAGAGATGGATGGTTTCATTGACACAGGGACGGTTCGGCAGCGAACAAGTCAGGCGAGCCATAGGTGACGCACTCAGCCAAGAGGATGTTAACAAGTTGCTGACCTGCATTCGTAACGAACCGCTAAAATATCGCAATCGAGCGGTGGCGGTCCTTTCATACCATCGCCTCATTCGAGTCGGTCACGTTGCCCGCTTTCTCGGCGTAAGCCATTCGTCTGTTGACGACTGGGTAGGTAGGTTCTCCCAACACGGCTGCCAGTTGCTTTTGCCGTTCACGAGTCAATACTGTAAGGCCAAGGACACTACCTACCGAGACTCTGTTTTTGAAATACTACATGCCCCGCCATCAGCACACAGGATCAACCGGACAACATGGAGACTGCGGGATATTCAATCGGCTATGGAGAAGCGTGGATTACCGATTGCGCGGAGTAACATTCGGAAGATCATCAAGAACGCTGGTTATTGTTATCGCAAGGCCAAGAAGGTTCTGACTAGCACTGATCCGAATTACAAAGATAAACTTAAAAATATTACAAGCATTCTCCACAATCTTGGGCCAAAAGAGAAATTCTTCTCCATCGACGAATATGGACCATTCGCGATAAAAATCCAGGGCGGCAGGTCTTTGGTACCAAGAGGTCATGCCCGAACTGTGCCGCAACATCAACGTAGCAAGCGTACGCTAATCGTTACGGGGGCCCTGGAACTTTCCACCAATCAGATTACGCACTTCTACTCTCCGGCGAAGAACACGTCGGAAATGATCAAACTGCTCTACAGAATCGTGGACGCATACGCTGACCAGGAATGCATCTACTTTTCGTGGGATGCGGCGTCATGGCATGCTTCAAAGGCGTTGTACTCGAGCGTTCAAGACCGCAATATGAGAAGCAATGGGTGTCCACAAGTGAAACTTGTTCCACTGCCTTCTTCCGCGCAATTCCTGAATGTGATTGAGTCAGTGTTCAGTGGCATGGCTAGAGCGATCATCCACAACAGCGATTTTCCTTCCTTGGGAGCGGCGCAGGATGCCATCGACAAATACTTCGCTGAAAGAAATGAACAGTTTTCTAAGCACCCGAAACGGGCGGGCCAGAAAATCTGGGGAGATGAACGTGTACCTAGCGAGTTCTCGGTCAGCCACAATTGCAAAGATCCGAAATATCGCTGACGTCTGGCGCTCGCGGCCTCCAAGCGGACTCGCCCTTTGACGGGCGCGACGGAACGGGCGACAGCCGATGCTCAACTGACGCCGAGCGGGCTCTTAGACAAATTTCGTGACTACGCAGCCTTGCCGAAAGGACACGTGGAACTCACGCTGGAGGGCTATCGAATCTACATGCTCCTATCGATGGCAGCTCTCGCAGGCTTGGTGTGCACCTCATTAGACAGTCGTTTTCGGCGTCAAAATGCGCTCAGTACACGGTCGGCCGGCAGGCAAACAGCGACCAACTGAACCTTGAAGCCGGTGGTTTGCAGTCAGATGGGCGCGGGAAACTCATAGTGAACGAGCACTTTCAGCCCGCGGTTTCGCATCTACGCGGCCGGAGACGTGGTCGGATTTCCCGCGCTCGCCAGTACTTCGATGGAGCAGGGGAGCCTGGCAAGCTGTCACATGTTTGGTACGGCCGGGAAGATGTCTGCCAATCTAATTCCCTATGGCATCTACACCATCCCGGAGATCTCGAGCTACTTACCCTTTATCGTTGATTCGTTGGTCGGTTGGTCGTTACCAATTAGAGAGGGAGGGAAAAGACTCCCAAATTCTTTCGCTCGCTTGAGGTGAATGCGAAGAACCCGCCAAGAGCTTTAAAGGGCCATTTTCCGGGCATTCGGTACCGCAACTGAGCAAAAGGTCATCGCGCCGCCGTTTTTGTACCGACTTCTGCTGCTGTTCGCCGCATGAATTGCAGGATGTGTTCGGCCAGTTCTTCGCCCTTGTCTTCCTGTAGAAAATGGCCTGCATCGCGAACCAGGATTTCCGGCTGGTCGGCGGCGGATGGAATCAGATCCCGAAAGAACTTGTCGCGACCCGACAGGATTGGGTCCTTATCGGAAAACATGACCAATACGGGTTTGGTCCACTGTCGGAGCGCTGTCCGGGTCTTCCGCATGATCCCTGCGGTGTCGGCGTCCGGCTCGGTCGGCACCAGCATGGGGAATTGGTACGCTCCGGCTTTGTACGTGACGTCGGGGAAGGGAGCATCATATGCAGCTAGGACCTCATCCGGGAGCTGCGTGACGGTGTTCCGTTGGACAATTCGACCAATGTCCATGTCTTTCATGCGCTGAGACGCTGTTCGCCACTTGAGGAAAGCTTCCTTCACTGGTTCCTCTCCGGTGGGCAGGTACGTGTTCATAATCACAAGCCGGGCAAATCGCTCGGGCATCTCTACTGCGAGCGCCAGTCCCGGCAGACCACCCCAGTCGTGACACACCAGCGCAATACCGTTGAGATCCAAGTTCTGAACGAATGCTGCCAGCGTGTCGTGATGCAACGCGAAGGTATAGCTAAAGCGATTCCGCAACTTGTCCGATCGGCCGAAACCGATGAAGTCAGGCGCAACCACGCGATGGTCCCTGGCGAGGCTGGGAACAAGCTTGCGATAGAGGTAACTCCAGGAGGGCTCGCCGTGCAGGCACAGGATGGGGTCCCCACGACCCTCGTCAAGGTAGTGCATCAGTGCATCCGCATGCCGAGGATCCGCGCGTACCGGGGTGCGTAAGGAAACCCCGGCAAATTCCTAAAGCGGGTTTCAGGCGTTCTCAAGACAGATGGCATCTGGTCTCGGCTCCTGGGCCCGAACTCGGTCAGCGCGCTGCCAGTTTCGCAGCTGCGCCTGTGTTTTGCCACCGGGTCCTTTCAGTAGTTTTACGCGGAAATCCCGAGACCGACTCGGGGGTACTCTGGGCGACTGCAATCCGGACTGGTAATTGTCAATTCCGGGAGATTGCAAAAGAGCTTTGATCTCCCGCTCAAAAACCGATATATCCGTCGCGCCAATGTGCTTGGCTTCGATGCGGCCATTGCGGTCTATCAGGAACGCGATCGGCAAGCCGAGAACTCCCCCGTACAGTTCGCCAATCTTCGCGTTGCCCATGGCAACCGGATAGTTCATGTGGAAACGATGGTAGAAGTCGAGGACGGGCTCCGGTCCGTCGTCCATGGAAATGCCGATGATCTGTAAGCCTTGGTCTCGATATTTGTTCTGCAATTCCACAAAACGCGGAATTTCGTCCCGGCACGGGTCACACCAGGTTGCCCAGAAGTCGAGGAGGACTACTTTGCCCCGGTAGGCGGAGAGATCGAGCGTTTGTCCCGTCAATTCGGGAAGCGAGAATTCCGGAGCGAGCGGATGCTTGTCGATATTCGCAACACCGGCGCCCGGGGATACACCACGATGCCGGTTTAGGAAAAACAGTCCTATCGCGACTGCGATGGCCGCGATGGCGATCAGAATCTTTTTTCCCAATGTGTTGTCCTTGACGGAGGCAGCGTCGCGAGCCCTATTCTCCCTTGGCGACCGGAAAGCCTTTCTCGACCCAGTCCATCCCGTAATTGCCCGGAATATAGAGCACCTTCACATTGGTAAAGCCCATTGCGTGCAGCGCGTCGTCGGCAGGCTTGACGTTCGGACAATGGTTCCACGGGCAACATCCGCAATAGATAACGATGAACTTGTTTCGGGGCAGAGCCTCCACACGTTTACGCAACTGCTGTATGCCGCTCTCGCTTGAAGCAGGGCCGATGTACTCGGAACCGGGAATATGTGCCTGCTCGTAAAGAACGTGGGATCCCACCTGGATCATGAGTGGCTTTTTGCCCTTGGGGGACTGAAGGATCTTGACTAGTTCTTCCGGGTTGATCAGCTGCGAGCTGGATAAAGATGTTGCCTGATAAGCGGGAAACATCGCCCCGGTCGCGCCGCCCAAGCGAGTTTGCGCATTCGCGTGAACGGCCCAAACCGATACTGCCAGGCTTGCCGCAGTCCCAACAAGAAGAATGGTGATTGCGCGTTTCATCGATAGACGTTTCATTTGAGTCACCTTCGGCATTATCAGCGGTCGGTTGCCTGACCTGCAAGGCATTATCAGTTCCGCTTTGGGAGCGGGTCAGATTGAGATGAACCCGAAGTGGATGAGAGCGAGAGAAGCGGTCGCCACAATCGCCCAGAGAAAGATTCCCTGTAGTAGGGGGCGCACGCCTACTTGTTTCAATGTTGATCTTGAAATCCCTGTGCCGATCAGATAAAGAGTGACCGTCAACCCAGTCTTTCCCAGCATGCTGAGTTTTGGATACAGCGGGCCGAACAACGGCAGATACGTGCTGGCGACAGCAGCAAGGCAGAAAAGCAAGATAAACCAGGGCCACTTGATCCGGGTCTTGCTCTTCTTAAATATTGCCACCGCAAATGCTAGAGGAACAATCCACAGCGCTCTGGCCAGCTTGATCGTAGTCCCGATCATTAACGCTTGAGAGCCGTATTTCGCGGTTGCCCCCACCACTGAACTGGTGTCGTGGATGGCGAGTGCGGACCACAATCCGAATTGAGATTGGGTGAGATGAATAGCGTACCCGATAGCCGGGAAAAGGAAGAGGGCAACCGAATTCAGGACGAACACGGTTCCGAGCGATACAGCCATCTCTTCTTCTCCCGCGTTCACTACGGGTCCAACCGCTGCGATTGCGCTTCCACCGCAGATGGCGGTGCCCGTGCTGATCAGGAGTGACGGTATGCGTTGCACCTTGAACAAATGTCCAATGCCGAGACCGAGGAGCATGGCAAAGCTTATGCTGAGAGCGGTGTATAAGAACCCGGTACGGCCCGCCCGCACGACTTCGTGCAGGTTCATTCCAAAGCCCAGTCCAACGATGGATGCCTGCAGGAGGAACGCGGAGAGCTTCTTGGCGTCGAGGTGATAAGGGTGCGGGAACGACATGCCGTAGATCAGCCCGGCCAGCAGCGCCAACGGGGTCGAAATGAGGCCACTGGCTGCGACGACAAGACCGACGAAGAAGATGTTCTTTGTGTTTGTCAACCTTCAGTGTCGCTACACCGGTACCTACCTGTCCAAGCAGTAATTCTTATTGCTCATGCGCGTCGCTTATCGTTTGGCGATGCTGTGGCGAGCTCACGAACAGTGGGCAGGTTGTAGTGGGCCGGTGGAAATTAGACAGTCGATAACTAGATGAGCGATCGAGTCTTTGATCGTGTTGGGCTCAGGACATCCTGTCGAGATCGCAAGAAATGGAGGAATGCCAGTGTGATTCCTTGGGGTTCTTGGCCCAGTGGATACGCCACGCTGAGGGGCCGCATGATCCGAACTCCATGGATCGGCACGACTCGCAGAGAACCAACTTGCAGTTCTTTGCTTATAGACCAGAGAGAGGCAAATCCGATTCCAAGGCCAGCTTCAACGGCGGTAGTGATGCCTTCGGTGGAGTCGAACTCCATCCCAAGGTTCAGATGCTTGGTCTTGACGCCGCCCTTCTGTAGAGCCATTTCGACGACGCGGCGCGTCCCGGAACCGCGCTCCCGCATGAGCAGCCGCTCTTCCTTCAATTCCTCGGGATCAACATAGCCACGCTCGCTCCATTCGTGGGCTGGCGGCACCATCAGGACAATCTCATCTTCGAGGAACACTTCGGTTCGCACGTCCCGCCGCATGGTCGGGCCTTCGATGAATCCAACTGATACTTCGCCCGCGATCAACGATTCCAGCACCTGCTCCGTATTGCGCGTGGTGACGTATAGCCGGACCTGAGGGTGCTGCTGCTGAAACGCTCCTAAGACATGAGGCAGGATGTACTGCGCAATCGTCAACGACGCGCCGATCCGCAAGTCGCCTCGTTGCTTTCCGGCAAACTGTGATAAGCCTGCCAGCGCCGCTGTTTCCAGTTTTTCGATTTTGTGGGCATATTTCAGCAGCATGGTGCCTGCAGGGGTAAGCGAAATGCGAGCACCACTGCGATCGAATAACTGCACTCCAGTGTGCTGTTCTAAAGCCTTGATCTGCAGGGTAACAGCAGGCTGTGTCAGGCAGAGTTCCTCCGCTGCTCTCCGGAAGTTCAAGTGCTTGGCCACAGCTCGAAAGACTCTAAGGCGGAAATTCTCCATACCGGTATTCTTACCTAGGTTGCGGGGTATTGCCTACAGAACTTCGGAGGCAAGCTACCCAGGTAGTTCCGAGTTGCTCGAAACCGATCCCGATGACCTCGCTATTCACAGGGTCGGCTGCCGTCCACCCGCTCTTTAGGAGGAATTGCAGTTCTGAACGCTCCCGAGTGACATCAATCACTGAACACCAAATTGCACTGGACTACCTTCTTGTGTTGAGGAGCTAAACCCCAACAAGTCATGAGAAGAGGCACTTATGCGCAGACATACGCTCACTTTTGCCGGCTTGGTGCTGGCCGCGACTCTGGTCCTGATTTCTGATTCCCGCCTGCTGGCTCAGCAGTCAGGCGCGGAACCTCCCAAAGCAACTGCAACCCAGAAGACGCCGATTACTCCTGACGACTCGAAAACGCCACGAACCTTGGAGGGCTATGTCGAGCAGGAGAAGCCGTTCTACGACTACCTGCTGAAGAACCACCCAATGTTCAAATACGAGAAAGACGGGCGAATGATCGGGAAATATCACATCAGCGACCGCGACGAAGAGTTCGTAGAAGAGGGTGGCGGCAAGGACTATGCGAAGCAAAACAATCGCCAGGTGTCCATGACTTACAGACTGGGAACGGAGTCGATCCTGGACCTGCCGAATAAGTTTGTCGGACCTAAGAAGTGTGGGGAATGCCATCCGGCGCAATATGAAAAGTGGGTACGCTCCCGGCACGCGAAAGTAGTTCGCTTTCCGGATGAGATGGAAGAAGTCCCCGGCAAGGATCTGAACAAGGGACTGTGGGGGAGCCAGGCTGGAGTGCTGCCCGAAGGCATCACGGCCGACTCGGTTTATGCCATCATCGGTACTCCGCGAACAAAATATGGCTTCATCGATGCCTGGCTGGTTCGGGGCACCTACCATGTCGAGGGTGGTCTGCTGAAAGATGGAACCGGAATCCTGGTGGCCGGCGGCAACCAGAGTTCGCGGACCTGGGCCGAATCGCTCACTCCCGAGGTTGCGCACAAGATTGCCGCGTTTGTGCCCGGCTTTCCTACGAAGCTGGAGGATTTCGGCGACAACGGCTCGAACGTGTGGGGCATGACATCCTACGGCGCTAAGAACCGCAAGGCCATGCTCTTCCAGCCCGCCACTACGTACTGCGAGGTCTGCCACTCGTTCAAGTTTGACTTCAAGAACGAGGGGGAGTTGGCCGCTGCGCTCGGCCATCCCGACGAATTGCGCAAGCACACCATCAGCAAGGGCATTACCTGCGAGGAGTGCCACGGCGCCGGGGCGCATCTTTATGGAGCGCGCGGAGCCGGAATGCCTTCCGACTGCGAGCGCTGCCACCAGCGCTTTGCCTGGAATAAGGAGCAGGCTAAGGAGGATCCGGATCACCCCTTCACTTCATTTTTCAAGACCAAAGCCCCGGCCTGCGGAACCGAGGGTTCGCAAGGCTACAACACCGCGCACTACGAGAAGGGCATTCGCTGCAGTACCTGCCACGATCCCCACGAGGTTACAGCCAACGATTGGAGAGACAGGTATACCGTCACCGGCCTGAAGAAGCAGTGCCAGGACTGCCATACCGATCAGGCAGCGTTTTTTGCTCAGAACGAACTCCACGGTGGCAACAAGTGTACGAGTTGCCACATGCCGAACATGATGAGTTGCGAAAACTTCGCCACTATACAGATGCCGGACTTCGGCGGCTTCGATACCGCCCGTGCAGCGCACATCTGGCGCATCCTGGTTAGCCCGGACGAGAAGACGCTCAATCCTCCCGAGGGTCAAGACCGCAACTACAAAGACGGGTCCTGGCGCCTGACCAAGAAAGACGGTAAGCCATACATCGATCTGATGTGGTCATGCGGGCGCACCAGTTATATGGATGGCACGGTCATCGCCGGCGGCGGCTGCCACAGCGGAGTGCAATCCTCGCAACCGAAGGAACTGCAGTTCACCAACCAGAAGATGATTTACGACAAGGTCATGGCCTGGGAGAATCCGGTGAAAGATGGTGTGACCGCGGTCAAAGCGGCGCTGGCGAACATAAATGCCGAAATTCCCAAGTCGCGGCTTTCAACGGCACAGAGGGCGCAGGTTCAGTTGATGGCGAATCAGGCAGAGGACATCATGACCGCCATCCAGAAGGATGGATCGTGGGGCGTGCATGCTCCTTCGTACACGCTGAAGAAGGTGAACGAAGCCCGGCTGCTAACCGACGGCGCCGGTGCTGCGCTGGCTGGCAAGAACAATACCGTGGCCCCCAAGAAGTAGCGGGGACGATAGTATTTGGGGGGATCGCGCCGATGAAATAGCTATAGTGTCCGATGTTCGCTGGCCCGTCTGTCGTCCAGCCGCTCTTCACGAGAAATTGCAACACGTAACCGGAAGCCAGATCTGCCGTTCGGGATCCTCCAGTTTATGTGCGTCCTGTGGTTTGAAAAGGCGGTCGCCCATAGTGATCTCTACCTTTGTTGCTCAGCTTTTTACTCCGTCGAGACTCGACAGAACAGGAGTTGGTGCGTCAAGTCGGCACACCCAGCTTGGGCAGCAGCCATTGGGTCAAAAATAGGTAAGCGATGACAAAACCGATGATCCATACCCAGTCTGGCATTTAGTCTGCCCCTTGTAACGAGCCCTTTGATCTGTGATGCCTAGT
>Ga0209517_10003204_pt1 | contig 22382 bp, 13 predicted proteins | sample PeaSoiMetSII2010_FD_187695 | JGI IMG/M metagenome (GOLD analysis project Ga0209517, IMG submission 187695) | Peat soil microbial communities from Weissenstadt, Germany - SII-2010 (SPAdes) (version 2) | ecosystem: Environmental > Terrestrial > Soil > Wetlands > Peat | place: Germany...
TGTTTCCGCGAGCTTGCTCGCGGAGGTGGGCGCAGACAGCCCGGCCAGCAAGCTGGCCTGCGGGAAAGCGGCGGCAAGCCGCCGCACTCCAAAGCTGTGCAGTCGACTTCGACGCGACCCTGGGATCCCCCTCCAGGGTGAGAATCCTTCTGACCCGCGTCACAAAAGATTCCCAGACCGCTAAGCAAAGATAAGTGAATGCTGTGACGATTCATCGTGCCCTTCCTCTGTTCACTCTCAAATCGCCGCTTTGCCCGGGAGGGCCGACCGAAGGAGGTGCACGGCAGGTCACCCGCGCTGGTTTGGCAATCGGTTCCCGCACTCGAACACGGCCGGCGCGGGGACGTCGTCATCTTTTGCGACGGTATTCTCCGCCTGGCTGAGGTCGTTCCCGACCAGAGTGATCTGCTCGCTCGTGCTGCCTTCCACGCGCAAAAACGTCTTGGTGCCGGTCTGCGCGCAGCAACCCCGCACGAAAGCCCCCTTTACCCCGGTCAGACGCACCAGGGGTTGATCTCCGCCCGGCGTGTCGCCGCCAAGGCCATCGATGTCCAGACCCTTTACGTCGTCGCACATCAACGCCGGCCGCTGGTCCGGTTCTTCCAGTTTAAAATCCACATCATGCAGTTTCAAACCTTTCACATGGCGGCAATACAGACCATACGACGGGAGCCGGCGAAACATGATGACCTCGGGATAATCTCCCGGCAACTCGGGAACCTGTTTCCTGGCCAACTCCCTTCCGCCCCGTTCCTTCGTCGCGATCTCCATGTGCGAAATGCTGACGTTCTCCACATCGGCGCCCGGCATGCCGGTAATCGCGCTCGTCAGCGTGTGACCCGTGGCGTACACGTTCTCAATCTTGATGTCGCGGATGTGGCCGGCAGGAGACAAGGCTGGCCCACGCCCCGCGTAATTGTGGTTTCGGATGAAGATCGCCGAGCGCACGTCGCGCATCGAGATGTTGGAGATCGTCACTCCTGACAGGCGGGCCCCCCCGTATCCCGCATCAATATGGATGCCGGAAATCGTTCGGCGCTCGTCCGGAGACGGAGCGCAATACAGAACGCAATTGCTGAAAATGATGTTCTCAAAGCCGGCGGTCGGTTTTCCTTCATCCACTTTGAGCGAATTACAGGTGGTTTCGACTACGCAATTGGTGACGGTCACGTTCCGCGACACTCGCCCCAGGCCCAATTCATCATAGTTCTTGATGCAGATGGCATCATCCGCGGTGGAGATGTCGCAGTCGGATATTAGTACGTTGGTACAGCCATCCGGGTCTATGCCGTCGCAGTTCGGTCCGTGGAGAGGATTGCGAATGGTCACGCCGCGGATGAACACGGAATCGCAACCCACCGGGTGCACCGTATAGTCAGGTGGAGTGGTCAGCAGCACGTCATAGACGCGAACTTCCTTGCAGCGGCGAAATTCAAGCAACGGCCCGGGGCGGTTCAAGGCCACCATCCAGTGCTGCGCCACCCGCCCGCCTTCAATCCATCCTTGAAAGTAAGCCTCGAGTTCCTCCGGTGTCTTCTTGCGCCAGTATGCGTCTCCGTTGCCATCGATCCTGCCTGGCCCCATCACGCTGATCCTGGTAGCATCCTCAGCGAATATCAGGGAGTGTGGGTCCTTGAAATCAGCCAGTTCCCGGCTGCCCCAGATCGTCGCACCCGCTTCCAGATAGAGCGTCACATTGCTCTTGAGCCGAATCCCTCCACTCAGGTAATCACCCGGCGGGAAGTACACCAGCCCCCCCCGAGCGTCCGCGCATGCATCAATCGCCTTTTGAATGGCTGCCGTGTTCTTGACCTTGCCATTGCCAACGGCACCGTACCGCGTCACATCGAAAAGCAACCGCCCTTCCCTTCTCTCCTCTGCTGCGGCGTGCTGTGAAAAAGAGGCAAGCATTGCGGCACCACCGACGCGAAAAACTTGTCTGCGATCGAAAAAGCTTGGTACCGACATCGTGGTCAGCTCCTTTTGACGAACCTCTCTGCCAGGATTGCCTCGGCGCGACGGACAACATACACCGGGCCGCTCCTGAATGCAATTGTCCGTATCGCGCCATCTAAAATGTAACCATGAGCGGAGTGATCGCGCCATTTAAGATGTAACCCAAGCTGGCGAGAAGGTGGAGGAGAGTTCCAGACGCTCCAGTCGCCGGTCGATGCGCCCTCAGTAATTGCGGCCGAAGTTCTTGGACTGAGCTACCAGGAGTATCAACTGGTCGCGGGTTGGGATTACCTGGTAAACAAAGCCGCCACTCTGCCACCCCTCTACGCCCTGTATGGATATTCCGGAGCTAACGTAAGGCGGACGGTGGGCTCCACCACCACAACCAAAACTTGGGAACAATGGATCGCCAGCGTCCCTGAATTCCTTTCGCGAACCGGCTTGGCATACCAGGACCTCATCAATCTGCTGCAGACCCAATTCATCAATCCGGGACAGACGATCACCTTGAGCGCTTCGGGTTCCGACCCCTGCGACATAACGCAAACCGTCATCACGCCTCTCACGGATGCCACCCTCGCAAACATTCTCCCATTCATCCGGCTCTGGAAAAAGCTCGGCTGGGCCATGTCGGACCTGGACAAAGTCCTCGCCGTACTGGCTTCTTCAGGCATCAATCGTAGTTTCCTGCTGGCGCTCGCCGAGGTACAGCAACTGCAGAGCACCCTGAATCTGCAGCTAAACCAGCTTCTGACCGTGTGGGGCCATATCGACACGGATGGAAGAAATTCGCTGTAAGTCACTCTGTTCCAAAACAAGGCGGTGCTGAATCCGGTGGATGTGAGTTTTCAGCTTGCCTACCGTGCCGCTCTTCCCGCTGCGCCCACTGGCCTCCCGTCCTCGGTTGCCGCGCAAGTTAGCTACGACGCCTCGAATCACCAGATGATTTTCTCCGGAGCCATGACGGACGACCAGTGGGCGTCCTTGATTAGTTGGGCGGGTTCGGACCCGGCCAAGTTGCTCGCAGTCCAAAACCTCTACCAGATGCGTTGGGCGCAAGGCACCGAGGTCGCCGCCGCTACGGCGGCCACCCCGCCAACGATAACCGGCGAAATGCCCACGATACTTGCGGCGCTCCGCATATCTGCGGACGATCTCAACGCCATTCGCGTGGCCACGAACCTTGTGGATGCGCAGCCGCCGGCTACGGCCCAGACTCCATTGAACTTGGCCAACCTTTCGCAGTTCTGCCGCTTCGCCATCCTTGCACAGTCTCTCGGGTGGGCCATCACCGATTTGATCTCATTGATTTCACTCGCCGGAATCAACCCGTTCCAACTGGCTGCCACGAATCCAATCACAGACCAGACGGCGCAGTTTGTGCAGGCGGCGCAGACCGTTCTGGCCTCTCGCTTCTCAGTTGCCCAACTCAATTTTATCTACCGCGCCATCTCCAATCCAGCAGCGGGCGTCGGCCCGTTGGAAGCGAACGTCGACCTGCTCGCGATGAGTATTCAGACGGGCTTGCAGAAGATTGAAGCGGCAAATGCCTTTGTGCCGGATCCAAGCGGCAAACTCCTTCGCCAGAAACTCGGCGTCATTCTGGGTAGTGCCGATCTTACGGCGGCAATGGATTTGATCAGCGGGAGCGCTGTTTACACCTCCAGCCTGTCCGCGCTGCCCGCCGGAGTGACGTTTACGGGGACGCTGGCGAATCTCATTTCCTACGACAGTGCAAACCAACTGCTGAAATTCAACGGTCCAATGACGGATACCGTCAAAGCCCAACTCCTGCTTCTATCAAACGATGCGGCTTATCAAGCCGCCGTCAATAACCTTTACCAGCAGCCGCGGGGTGTTCTGAGCGGCGATCTGACTTTCCTGAACCAAGCCGATGCCCTGACTCAGCTCATCAATTCGCCTTCGCCCAATGTCGGCGACCGGTACACGTTCGTTCTGCAAATTCTCCTGGCTTATCTCGAGAACACGCAAAGCCAGAGTCTGGTGGAACAGTCGCTGAGCCAGGCGCTCTCGCTCGATTCGCCAACAATTTCGTTGCTTCTTGCCGGGGACCCGGGTTCGGCCTCGCCCGCTCTTTTGGGTTCAGAGCGAGACGCAACGCAAGCGGCGATCGTGGACTTCCTGGACGTCCGCGATGGAGGCTTGCTGGCGACATACTTTTCCGATACGAATTTGACCGTCCCGACCGGCACCAAAATCGATCCCACCGTCAACATAGGCGCCTCGGGCGAAACCGTCACGAATCCGGGAGGGGTGCGCTGGGTCGGCAAGGTGCTGCCGCAATTCAGCGAAAGCTACATCTTTTACGTTTCCGCCAACGACGGCGTGCGCCTTTGGATCAACGACCAGTTGGTCATTGACCAGTGGTTGAACCAGGCTCTCTCCACGCGCACCAGCGCCTCTCTGAATTTAAACGCCGGCCAGTTGTACGACGTCCGGCTTGATTATTACAACGCGTCGGCCACCGCGACGGCGGTCTTGGGATGGAGCAGCAAATCAACCAGCAATAACGTGAATGTATCGATTCCACAGACGGCGCTGTTTCCCGCCAATACCTTCACAACACTTTTCCGCCTCTAGCTGACTGCCTAAGTTGTCAGATAGCCGCCGTCCACAAGAACATTCGATCCCGCCATGAATGAGGCTTCCTCACTGGCCAGGAATGCTGCCACGTTGGCAATCTCCTCCGGCTCCCCCACCCTGCCGTACACGGTCTTTGATATAAGTTTGTCCAGATAGTGGTGACGTTCGATAGCCGCCACCAGGTTAGGAGTCATTATGGATCCGGGACTAATGCAGTTAACCCGAATATTCCACGGTCCGTACTCGATGGCAAGAGCTTTGGTGAGAGCGATCACACCGGCCTTCGCGGCACAGTAAGCTGCACCGCCTGCCCACGGCATGAAAGCTCCCACCGACCCAAGATTAATGATTATCCCTTCCCCAGTTCGGCGCATCTCAGGGGCAGCCCACTTTGAGAGAAGATAGACAGCCCTAAGCGTGGCATTCAAGCACCCATCCCATTCTTCCACGTTCATATCATCCACTCGTCTATCCAAATCGACGGTGGCGGCATTGTTGACCAGGATATGAAGGCTCCCGAAGGCCGAGAGGGCTTCCTTGACGATGCGTCGTGTTTCTTCAACAATGCGCACATCGGCTTTAGTGGCCACACTCGATCCTCCTTCGGCGGCAATTTGTTTTACTACTTCCTGTAACGGAGGCAAGTCGAGCCCAGCTATCATAACCTTTGCGCCTTCGCGCGCGAACCGGAGGGCGCAAGCCTTACCAATTCCAGTACCTCCTCCCGTAATAATGGCAACTTTGTCTTTAAGCTTCATGAGGATTCTCCCTTGATTTGTTGTTATGCGGAAACACCCCGTCGAGAGGACGAGCATACCCGCCAAGCCCGCTCGAGCCCAAAAGGAGCAGCCGTGATTAGCCCGCAGCCTGTGCGAAGATCCCGTCGCGTGAAGTTCGGCCGCTCGTTTGTTCGGCAAGCCATTCCCCTCAGGAGTATGCCTGCGAAACTCCCTGGCATGCAAGCGAAAGACATGAATAACCTGCTCGATTAAGCCGAAGGCGCAGGTACTATTGACGGAGTGATTCGTGAGACGGCGCGGAAGATGGCGAGCGAGGCGGATTCCGTGTTTCATGAGAGACCCGCTGACCTCCCGAAGGCATATGACGCACTTCTCATGTCGAGGGGCGTACTCCAGCACATTTATACTGATGAGCTATAAACTTGCTTATGGTAAGGGAAATCTGCGAAATATAGAATACGTACCGCGCCATTCGCGTGCGGGCATCGTACGAGGAGAGGCGGCGGCAGCAGCGAAGGAGAACTTGCCAGTCGAAATGGCCGTACCACAGAATCTCATGCGGTCCGAATCCGCCGCCACCCTGCGCCGGGCGCGCGTCCAGATGGTACTCGTCGCGTTGATGCTCGTCTTCAGCGTGATGAGTTATTTCGACCGGACAATCATGTCCATCGCCGGGCCCGGCATCATGAAGGACTTCAGCCTCTCCGAAACCGAGATGGGGAGTGTTTACTCTGCATTTATTCTGAGCTATGCCCTGTTGATGATTCCGGGCGGATGGCTGACGGACCGGCTCGGTCCGTGGCGAGTGATGACCGGCATGGGTTTTGGCGCCGGACTTTTGACGGCGCTGACCGCGCTAGCTGGGAAGCCTGGCCTCGGCGCGTTATTGGGGGTAATTCCCTCATTTCTCATAATCCGGCTGGTCCTCGGCGTCTTCACGGCGCCGATCTACCCTTGCTGCGGGCGCATTATTTCCAACTGGTTCGAAGTGACGAACCGGGCGCGGATCTGGGGCATCGTCGCAGCGGGCGCGGGAGTCGGCAGCGCCACTTCGCCAATCGTGTTCGCTTGGATGATCACCCGCTACGGCTGGCGTTTCTCCTTCTGTCTATCGGGCGTGGCTACGGTAGCGCTCGCCGGGTTATGGCTCTGGTACGCGCGCGACCACCCGCGCTTGCACCCAACACTCCGCCAGCTTTCCCATGCCGCAAGCGATCCGCGAAGCGATGCCTCGCCGGCCGCTGATGCTGTGCTTGGCCGTACACCGCGACGCACACCTTGGAGCAGAATATTGACCGATCGTAACCTGCTCTTGCTCACTATCGGATATTTCACCGTGGGTTATTTTGAATATATTTTTTTCTTCTGGATTTATTACTATTTTGGCGAAATCCGGAAAGTTGGAAGAACCGAGACAGCGATCTATACAAGCCTCACCTTCATCTCCTGGATGGTCATGTCGCCGCTCGGGGGCTGGGTTTCGGACCGGCTGGTCGAGCGCCTGGGCCGCAAAAGGGGGCGGTGCATCGTCCCCCTCGTCTGTTTGACGGCGAGCGCCGCGTTGTTGGTGATCGGCATCAACCTGACGACACCTTTTGCCGTGGCGCTGGTCCTCGCGCTCTCAATGGGCTCCGCCTCCGCCGGGGACGGGCCATTCTGGGCCACGGTGATCGATATGGGCGGTGAAAACGTGGGCGCGGCGAGTGCCATACTCAACACCGGCGCCAACCTTGGAGGCTTCTTCGCTCCCGTCGTGACACCTTTCATTGCTTCGTATTTTGGGTGGCCCTGCGGACTTTACGTGGGGAGCGCGCTACTGGCTGCCGGAGCGATGCTGTGGTTTGCCATCAACCCGGCGAAAACGATTGCGGAAAATATCGAAGCTCGCAGCCCGGCCACAAAGTGAGGAGCGAGTCTATACCGTCGCCGACTGCACAAAGCGACTTGTGTTGTCCGTCTCATGATCGCTTGACAGGCCATTCACCGAAACGGCACAGACTACCTCATGCCGCATGGCAAGCGAGCGCTGGCGCCACCCACAACCATCACCAACTTCGCTACACACGGCGCTCATCAGATAAGGTGATCGCGTTCATCGCGCTATCAATTGTACCGGCCACAATGGCTTTCACGCGGATATGATCTCGCCAGTAATCAGCGGCCATGGCGCGAGTGAGGGCGCTCGCGCGTCAACCCTCTGTTCCCCCTGAACTTTTCTCGTTGACTTCCCCACTCTTCCCGCCCTACTATCTGAAATTTGTCGCGACATGCAAAGAAGCTATAGGTTCGTAGTACAGATTAGTACTACAAGGAGGAATCACTGATGCAAATTGCGTCGATCGAGGCGTTGCCGTTGAGAATTCCCCCGGCAAAGGGGACGTCCGTGACGGCCGGGCTGGACGTGTCACGCGATGCCGGAACCGGGAAGGGCCAGCACTATCACGTTGTCGGCCAGTATCGGGCAATGTTTTCGGACAACCTCGAGACGGTCCTTGTGAAGGTGACAACGGATGACGGTCTTGTGGGATGGGGCGAGGCGGCGATCCCGATCGCTCCGCAGATCGGCAAGGAGATCATCGAAGAGCTCTTTCGCCCGTTTCTCCTGGGCCGTGATCCGCGGGACATCTATGCCCTCTGGAGCGTCATGTATGATGCGATGCGGGACCGGGGCAACGTCCCGGGCTTTGTGCTGGAGGCGATCGCCGGCGTGGATATCGCCTTGTGGGACATCACAGGGAAGGCCTTCGGCGCGCCCGTGTACCAACTGCTCGGCGGGCCGCGGCGCCCGTCCGTCCCTGTATACTTGTCCGGACTCGACCGGCCAACGCTTGAAGAACGGGTGGCTTATGCTAGCGAGATGGTAGCGAAGGGATTTAAGGCAATAAAGGTATTTCTCGGCAAGGGCGGCGCCGAAGACATCGAGAACGTCCGGGCTCTGCGGGAGGCGGTGGGCGACAACATCACTCTGTTGGTCGATGTGCAGTGGCTGTACGATCCCTCGACGGCCATCGAACTGGGACGAGCGCTCCAGAAGTATGGCGTTTTTTGGCTCGAGACGCCATGCAATCCTGAAGACATTGCGGGTCATGCGAAGGTCGCGGAGGCACTCGACCTGCGCGTGGCGATCGGCGAGAGCTACCGCACGCGCTATCAGTTTTTGGAAATACTCCAAGCTGGCGCAGCGGACGTCCTGCAACCCGACATCGGTCGGGCCGGAGGGATCACGGAAACGCGCCGTATTCTCGAACTGGGAGATGCGTTTCACATTCCGTTTGCGCTGCATTGGGGCATTGGCTTAGCCTCCGTCCTCGCCGCGTCGATTCACGTTTCCTTCGCCTGCCCGGGACTGCTCTACCTGGAGTATCAGCCGGCAATGCATGAAATGACGGCACGCTTCAACCGCCGGCCGCTGCGGTGCGAGGCTGGGCACATCCTCATTCCGGAGGGACCCGGCCTCGGGATTGATATTGACGAAGCGGAAGTTCGGAAGTACGTCATCTGACTGTGAGGCGTTGTACTGTGCTGCCGTAGCCGTTCGAATCGATTGAGGAGGTGGAGTCGGGTGCTGCTCAACATTGACCGTGCACGAAGGATCATGGCAGAACGCGGAGTCGACGCCCTCGTCGCTTCGAGTCAGGAGAACATTACGTACTCGACGGGGTACTTAAGCTGGACCATCGAGACATTTCACGATCTTGAGGTCTACGGGGTCATCCCGCGAGAGGGGCCGGTGGCGCTTATCATCCCCGTCGATGCGGTGGATCATCTCGCGCAGCGGTCTGTCGACACCTCCGTTATCTACACCTACGGGACGTTCCCGACAGAGTTTGATCGGAACGTCCCGCTCACGGGCGCGGAAGCGAACCTCATTGCGATCCGCGAAAAGGCGAATCACAACGCCTCGGGAAGAGCCGCGCTGGTCCAGGCCCTCGCGGATTTGCATGTGGGCGGCGCGGTCGGGATCGACGAGCGCGGCATGTCTCCGGCCAGGTGGAGGGCGCTCGGCGAGGCCCTGGCCGGCCGGCGCATCTTCGAGGCCTACGACGATTTTCACCGCATCCGTTTGGTGAAGACCGAGGACGAGGTGGTCCGGCTTCGCAAGGTAGCAAGGGCCATCGAGCAAGCGGAACTCATGGCATTTCAACGGATGGATGTGGGAGTCACGGAAGTGGAAATGGAGATGACGTTCCGCCAGACGGCGATCTCCCTCGGTATGCTGCCTTGGCACTTCGATACCACGGCCGGGACCAGAGGTTCCGGCAGCTTTCCGGCCTCCGACTATCGCTTGAAGATGGGAGACGTCGTCCGCGCGGATTCGAGCGGGCGCTACCGCGGCTATTGGTGCGACACTGGCCGAACTGCCGTGCTGGGCACTCCCCCTGAAAAACTGGCTCGCTATTTTGAGGCCTTGATGGCCGGGTTCACGGCGGTCTTGGGCGTGACGAAGGCCGGCGTTCCGGTAAGCGAACTGTTTCGCGCCGGGGTGGAGACTGTGCGGCAGTCAGGTATTCCCCACTACCACCGCCATCATATTGGGCACGGGATCGGGGCCGAATTCTACGAAGCTCCGATGTTGGCGGCGCAGTCCTCCGCCATCCACGCCCACGGGAGTGTGGACACGGTGCTGGAACCCGGGATGGTCATCAACATCGAATTGCCGTATTACGAACTCGGTTTGGGAGGGCTGCAGATCGAGGACACCCTGGTGATCCAGCCGGGAGGCTATGAACTGCTGACCATTGCGTCACGGGACATGTTTCGCGTTCCGTGAATCGGTGGCGGCGTAAGGACACGCAGCGTGGCCGTAAGCCCGTACAACTTACAACTGCCGGGCTCGCGATAGCGGACACCGAGAAGATCTCACCGAGAGCACAGAGAATACCGGCTCGCGAATTCTTTCTCCGTGTTCTTTGTGATCCTTTCTCCGTGAGCTCTGTGTTGATGCTTTGGCAATTAAGCGGAGGGAAAGATGGCGAAAGAGATTTTCGGTAATCAGGCGCTGATGGTCACGCCCATGAGGGCGGACGGCAGCCTCGACATCGAAGGTCTGCGACGCATTATCGATTATGTGATCGAAGGCAGCGTCCACGGCATGTTGTTTTTGGGCAGTACCGGGGAATTCTTCTCACTCACCGCGGAAGAACGAAGCGAGGTCATGCGCGCGGCGGCGGATCAGAACCGCGGCCGTGTGACCCTCGGTTTCGGTACCGCCGATACGGGAAGCAGGCTCGTCGCGGAGGCGACGGCCGAAGCGGCCCGTGTCGGGGCGGACTACGTACTGGTCGCGCCTCCGTATTACGCTCCGCTTACGATGAATTCGGAGGAGGGACTGTTCCAGTTTTTTAGGGCGGTCGGTGCGGCTTCATCCATTCCGGTCATGCTTTACGACGGGGGTTCGGCCATCGAAATTCCCATGAGCGTTATTCGCCGGGTCTCCAAGGAAGTGCCTTCAGTTCGGGCCGTCAAGCTCAACGTGCCGTATCCGGCCAAGGTCAGTGCCATTAAAGAGGCGGGCCTGGCGGCAGTCTGCGGAATCGAAGCCTTGACCATGCTCATGCTGTCGTACGGCATCGATGGATTTACGCTCGGGGTCGCCGATCTGCTGCCGCGCGAAACCACCGTGCTATTCGATCGATTTCGCAAGGGAGACATACAGGGCGCCCGCGACGTGTACTATTCAACACTGCTGCCGCTTATCAACGTAGCCCTGGCTTCCCTGCCGCAATATATCGCCTGCTTCAAGATGGTCCTGTATTGGAAGGGCCTCATTCAGTCGCCGGCAGTCCGGCCGCCGCTGGTGCCGCTCGACGAGACGCGAACCACCGAACTGAAGGCCGTCGCGCAGCGAGTAGGGCTGCTATAAGCGGAGAATCATCTCGACGCAAGAACCCACGGCACGCTTGCGTCCCCTCTCGGACGGTGCCCCCCGTTTCGCCCCGCCACAAACGATCCCGCGGCGGCAAAACTCAAAAACAAACGGCGTGATAGTCCTAGCAATCCGTTCGCTTCCAGTCAGGGCTTGCGCAGGTGCAGGATTTGTTCTGCTACCTGCTGGCGGACTCGGTAGATTGCGTCCGGATCGGGCATGATTTCAGTGGAGCGGAGTCCCCCGGAATTCGGAATGCTGACCAGCTCGCGAACTGCATTGAGAGCCGACTCGCCGGCCGCAACATCCATGCCGCGCTGCCGGGCATCGCGGATGGCCTGCTCGAGCAGCAGGTAGTATTCGTAATCCTCGGCGCCCTCGCGTATCGCCTTGGCGCGTAGGCTTGCAACCGGTTCGTCCAGACCCACGCGGTCCCCGGGGTAGAACACGTACCCGTCGCCGGCCGGGTAGCGGACAAAGTAATAGTCTTTTCCGTTTTCGGTTTGAGGGACGTAGGTGTGCCAGCCGCGATCCCAAGGATTCAACGTCCACCAAGTGGCGCCCCAGAACTCGTACCCTTCCGTGCCATACTTGTACGAATAGATGGGGAGGAGCCTTTCGGTGGCGAGGTAGGGCGTATCAATCGCCTGCTGGCCATCCGTGGTGAACAGGGCCTTATCGCCCGCTCTCAGGCGCGCCGCTAGTCTGGCCGGAGGAAACACGCCGTATTGGCCGATGCCCCACATCGTAAGGTATCCATCCAGCTTATCCGAATGGCGCCAAGTGCTCGCATAGATAGGGACGTCGGGAGCTACCGCCTTCGCCAACTGAATCTCGTAGCGCAGGTCCGCGACCACTCGATCATCGTCCAGGAAAGGCTCGTCGGAGACGTAGTAGACGATCTTGTCGCGCCAGCCTAACTGCGTCACGTGGTCAATATATATGCGGTACGCAGCCTTGACCGCCTCATCATACTCCGGAGTATGAGGCTTGAGGCCCAGGAACGGCTGGAGCTGTTTCGCCCATTGCAAAAAGAAAAATAGTTCCGGGGTGTAGGCATGGTTGATGCCCAGTTCGTCGAAGTAGACGCGGGCCATCTGGTCAAACACCGTCGCGTCCATGTGGACCTGGCCGTTTTCGTAAGTGAACTTAGGGTCAGGATGCACAGTATCAGGACTCATGCGGTGCGCGGCATAGACCTTATACCACTTGCGGAGAACCTCAGGATTGTTGTTCTCGGTCACGTCCCATCCGGGGCCCGAGCGTAGATCGTAAGCCACATTTAGATGCCTGGTGCGCGGCAATACGAAATCCCACACCGTTGCCTTGAAGGGGATTTCCTTTGCAGCCATGCCCTCCGCCTCAATGTGGATGGTGCCGGTATATTCGCCCGGGGCAGCGTTTTCGGGGGCGTAGATTTCGAACCAGAGCGGTTGGGTGCGGCCCGCAGGCAGGTCGAAGGCCTTCAGCGGTGGCAAGGCGTCCGGCCACTCTCCCGCCCAGCCGTCGCTCGCCCCCGGTCCTCTCGGCACTTTTCGGCACCAGGCCGGGACGGCAGTCTGATAATAGGCGGTCGGGCGATCCACAGGTACACTTACTACCTTGTACGAGTGCACCGGAAGTTCCGCTCCGGCGGCGTTACACACAGAGGCGAATGTTACGTGGACGTTCCTCAGCGGGGCCCGGCCTCGAAGAGCCAATTGCGCGGGCTCCCATTCGTTGCGCGCCAGGGAGATTGACACAGGCCCGCCGACTAGCGGGGGGTCGTCAGGGAAAACCTTAACCATCGCATTTACGGACCACACGGCGACCGCGGCTCGCGAGGCTTCCGACTCCGCAGCGCGACTTCCCGTCACGGTGCCTTCGGTGGCACGCGCGAAGAGGATGCGTTCTTCACTAGCATGACTGTCGGTCGGAAGTGTCAGTTCGAAGCTTCCGCAGTCCGGCGGAGTCTCTACCATGCTGGCGTGGAGTGTCCAGGGGTTGGTTCCGGTGATACTGCGGAGCGCCTGGAAGGTTTTCTCATTTTTCACCGGTTTGCCGGCCGAAGTGAAGAAGCTACCACGCAGGTCCAACGTGCCGGCTTGGGTCGGGAAACCGTCCTCCACCAGTTCATCGGTGCGCAACCATGCCGCATACACATACTTGGCGCTGGGCGACACCGCGATCGGAACGGCTTTGGCCCCGGCAGACTGCGGCACGAGGTTTTCCGGACTTTTCAAAAACCGCAGATAAGCCGTTTCCGTAGCGGCCTGCGTTCCGCCCGAAGGAGAGAAGTACACGAAGAAACGTTGCTGGCTCGGTCGGGCCACTCGCGCGTTGAAGAAGATACGATCACCGACCCAGACGCTCGGCAACTCGGTCTTGGTTGCCGGATCGATCACACGAGCACGAGCTGCCGAGAGTGAGCCACCCGCCAAGCGCCGGAGCATTTGAACAGGCCGGGCCACATACGCGACCACCAGGGCCTGGCCGTTCTTAGGAGCGGACAAAAACACAGCGCGGATCTCAGCCCTGGTGAGCCACTCGCCTCCCACCGGCGGATTCCACTCATCGCTGCCCAGGCGCGTCTCTATCTTCAACCGTTCCGGGGCGCGCACCTGCACGTGCAGTCCCTCGGCAAGGACCGTTTTGCGATTAGTCACCAGCTTCCACTTGGCTTGACCTTTTTCAGCGAGATCCCAGTCCATGACCATTTCGTCAAGAAATTCGGTGACGGCATGAGCCTCGGTATTGTCTGCATAAATAAAGTAGGTGGCCCGAGAATTGGCCGGAAGGTCCACCGCGAACAATAAGGCGTCGCCAGCCGAGAGCACATCCTTCGCCCCACCCGCTGCCTCAATCCGGTACAGGTACTCCAACCCGTCCGCGTTTACGACGCGCAGGCTTTTGGTGGTTGAGTGTGCAAGGGGGAGTTGTCCGGCGGCGCCACCAACCACCAGTTTCACCGCTTGTCCCGCGACCGGCTTATCGGAGGGATTTTCCACGTCCACTGGGACGCGTGTTTGCCAGTACCCCCCGCCGGAATCGATCAACTCCGTGTGCCAATTCACGGCCGCAGCCACCACTGGAGTGGTCAGCAGGCAGGTAGCCGCGACGATGATAAAGAAGTATTTCCGCATCTTATTGCCTCCGAACCCGGCGTTGCCGGAACCAAACAAGGGAAGTTGGACAATTTCAAGACGCTTGCTGAATCCCAGGTGGCGGAGAATAGCCTGCCGGATAATCGCAGAATCCTACGACAAAGGTACCAGAGAGATCATGAAACCCCTTAACACCTGGGAGGAAAAATCCACATGATGGCAAGAGGAAATCACAACCGATTCCAAGTAAATCACTCGATTCATTTCAGCACAGAAGTTAGGCTGGGCGGGACGGTACAGCTCGTCCCGCCCAGAGCGGAAGGTCTGCTTAGAAGGTCAACTTAATAGCAACTTGGCCGATTCGTGCAGGCCTGGCACTCGTCACAAAGCCGAAACTTGAGCTCAGGATGTTTCCTTGCGGACTCCCGAATTGAGCGTGATTGAAGGTGTTGAAGAGCTCCGCTCGGAATTGTAGGTTTTTAGATTCCGCCAGCCGGAGCTCTTTCATTAACGACATGTCCCAGTTGTTAAAACCCGGTCCGTCGAAGAAACGCCGGCTTGAATTTCCGAGCTGCCCGATGGCCTCGTGAGTGAACAAGGCGGGGTTGAAGTAAGGATTCGTCAAATTGTTCGGATCGGCCTTGCGGGGATCGGTGATGTTCAAGGAGCCCGGAAGGCGGTTGGGTTCATCCACAGAATTGCCCTGCCCGGAATTGGCAGTCCCCAAGAGCGAGTTATCGTCCGGCTCCAAGATATACACCGGGAAGCCCGAGGCGAAGCGCGCAATTCCGCTCATCATCCAGCCATTGGTCAATCGGTTGGCGTGCCAGAGCTTGTCAAAAGGTATCCGATAGTTGTAGCTCAAGACGAAGTTGTTGGTAACGTCAAAGGCGGATAAAGCCTTCGTAATCTTGGGATTGATCGGGTTAATATCATCGCCCACGCTTATTCCATTGCCCGACGCATTATCGAGCGACTTACTATAGGTGTAGCCGGCGAGGAGTTCGAGGCGGCCGACGGCGTGTCGCAGCGTGACCTCCAGAGCATTGTAATTGGAGTTGGCCATGGTCGCAAACCACGAGACGCTGCCGTAATTGGCATCTAAAGGAGAACGTGTGGTGTTGATTACTCCACCTGAAATGGGATGGTAAATGCCATTCTCTCCAAATGGACCGCAAGTAACTCCATCGGTCACTTCACTCGGCTGGCTTAGGCTCAGGCACAGAGCCGGATTACCCGGATTGGCCTCCACGCTCCCGATAAGTCGGTGAGCTTGCGTCCCCACGTAGCTCGCGCTGAGCAACGTGGCAGCTCCGAACTGCCGTTGCAAGGAGAAATCATAGTGCTCAGCATAGGGGAGACGATTGCCGTTAGACCAAGATGGCGCACTGGAGAAGGGCTCGAACTGCGCCCAGGGGAAGGAGTTGTCAGGGTGGGCGGGACTGGGGTTAGGAGGGGCCATGGGTGCGGGGAAGCGCTGACCCTCATCATGACCGCTGGAACGATCAATAAAGGGGTTCGCAAACAAAGGCGGAGTAGGACTGGACCACCAAGCTCCGTACGGCGCGTTTCCTGACTCGTTTGCGACGCCCCGGTCTTCGAAGGAAGTGTAATAAATGCCAAACGCCGCCCGGATGCTCGTCATGCCAGGACCACCCCATAGCTTACCCAAGAACCCTCCGGAAGATGAGGGAGAATAGGCGAGACCGAGGCGCGGGGCAAAATTCTTGTAGTGAGTGGGGGACAAAGTCGATGGAACCCCAGGATCACCCGGGTAAAGCCAGCCGATCGGCGCTCCCGGAAAGTCCCTCGATTGAACCCCGGGGATGATCGTTCGTTCTTCGTTGTGGGCTTCCCACCAGGGAGTGCTGACTTCCCAGCGCAATCCATAATTCACTGTGAGGTTCGACTTGGCGCGCCAGCTATCCTGGGTGTACAGAGAGTAGGAGCGGGCGCGCTCATACATGTTTGGTGCCGCGCCCTGATAGTACCCTGCTGGCGCCCCAATTAAGAAATCAGCAAAATCACTGCCCGTTTCCACTCCGTCAAACCAGAACCCCCCGTTCAAGGCGCAGGGCAAGTTATAAGCGACTTGGTCGTAGTCGAAGCTCCCCCCGAATTTCAGGGTGTGGGTGCCCTTTACCTTTGAGAAGTTGTCCAGCGCCTGATAGGTATTGTCGAAGAGATTGAGGGGACAATTAGCAGCGCCGATGCTGAAGTTATTGAAGCCGACGTTTTCGACGCTCTGATGGGGATTCTGTGGATAGATACCGGTAAAACCTTGGGAAGCGAGTGATACCCCTAGCCCCCCAGCCGGAACACCAGAGAAAATAACATTGCGCATGTAAACAAGACGCAGTTCGTTGACCGAGCTAGCGCCGAACGATTTGGTAAGGCCAAAGTTAAACATCTGCGCCCGGCCATTGTTATTGGTGGCGAAACCTGGGACACTCGCTCCGCCGTAAGGATTAACCTGTAAGTTATCATCCACGAAATAGTAGCCCGAGAGCATGCCCAGGCGGGTGTTGGCATCCAGCCGAATAGCGCCTTTGTCGTCTCGCAACGGTTCCTTATAGGCCGAGGTGGTGTAGTACGCACCTCCGTAGTTGGGAGGCGGGATGTACTGCATCAGGGCGTTTGTCGGCGCAGTGAAAGCGGACTGGGGGATAACCGCGTTGGGAAATACGCAACCCTGCGTAGCACTCGTGCAGAGGACGGGCTGAGCAGGAGGTTGGCCACCAGCGGTAGGAGGTGTGTAGGTAAAGTACGGCTCCGCGGCGGTGACTGGGTAGCCCAGTTGCTGCGACAGCACGTTGGCCCAGGCCGTGCCGTTTACCGCTGCGTTCGCCGACACGAGTGCCCCCGCTTGATCGAACAGGTTCCCGGCCCGGTCGGCGGCTGTGGGGACCGGGATGAGACCCGTGTCCACGCCCAGCACCATGCGCGTTCCCTGGTAGTCGGAGAAGAAGAATATCCTGTTACGCAGGATCGGTCCTCCCACTGTGCCTCCGAACTGGTTTTGGTGCAGGACGCCGCGTTCCGGCGAGTAAAAGTTGCGCGCGTCAAGATTGGGGTTGCGCAGGAACTCGAAGGCGCTTCCGTGGTACTGATTAGTACCTGATTTAGTAACGACATTGACCAGGCCGCCGGAGTAGCTGCCATATTCCGCGTCGGCACTGTTGGTAAGAATCCGAAACTCGGCAATGGAATCCAGATTGGGAATAATGGCGGCTGCCATGTACAATTTTTCCTCGGCGCTGCCTCCGTTGATCATGAACCCGTTGGCAGATTCTCGCTGCCCGCTTATGGAAAGCCCGCCGGGGTTCAGATTCCCTGAAACGCTGTACGCCCCGCTCTCTCCGCTACTTACCGGAGCCACCCCCGGTTGTAGAGCGATTAAGTCCGTGTAGCTTCGACCGTTCAACGGAAGCGCAGTCATCTTCGTGGTCCCGATCACCTCGCCCATCTGTGTATTGCTGGTTTCAACGTGCATGGCGGTGGCAGACACACTCACCTGCTGGTTCACATTGCCCACCTGAAGCGTGGCATCAATACGCAACGCAGTGTTGACGTCCAACACCAAACCCGTTTGCCGGTACTGCTGGAATCCGTTGGCCTTGATTTCGACCTCGTAGCGGCCGGCGGGAAGGGCAGGGAAAGAATAAAAGCCGTCGGCATTGGTCTGGGTCGAATTCTGGATGTTGGTCTCAGTATTAACCGCCACCACCGTTGCTCCGGGAATGATGGCCCCAGATGCGTCCATCACGGTTCCAGAAATACTCGCGGTTACGCTACCCCAAACAAATCCTGCGCCAAGCAGGCATGCGAATACAAGTCCAGCGACTTTAGAATTCAAATTCATCTTCGTCTCCTCTCTTTAACGCCCGCTCCTGTTCGTCTTCGCCTGCGTCTATCGCGGGGAGCGTCAGTGGGCTTGGATGCCAACCAAGAGTAACTCATGTTTGACTGAACTCTTCAAGTGTTTAGCCTCTGAGGATGATTTCCCCGGAATTGACGTGGCGAACGCGGATGACCCAATCCCCACCGGGTAAGGGTTGAATCGTGTAGCCCGATTCACGAGTATCGCCCCGTTGGTTTAATGCGGCTCCGCCAGCGGTCACGCGCAAAGGCTTGAAACTCAGGCGGAGAACTTCCGTGGCGGCCGCGTCAAAGGTCCGGTATTCGACGCTGCGAGAGGCGTATTTCACCTTTTGCACCACGGAACTGGAGCGGAGAATGTGGTCCACGCCCACCGGCGCAAACTCGGGAACCGCGCCCATGGCCCACTGGAAGTGGCGAAAGTAATCCGAATAGCCGTCGTTGAACCAGTATAGTACAGATAACGGGTCTAAGTCGTTGTAGTCCAGGCCGCAGCAAGCGATCCGGCCGTCGGAACCGGCAAAATAGGTCGCGTAGTTCAAGGATCGGAAGGCGTCTTCCCGCGCTTGTCCGTCTCCCGTCTTTTCGAAGAACATGGCGTTGATTGCAGCCCAGCGTGCTGTATGATCACCCTGGCCTGCCCGGGAGCAGCAGGTGTAGGTACCATCCAGAGTGCTCTGCTCGTCGATCGACTGCGCGCCAAGGAATGGCCCGTGGCCTAATCTGATCTTCACCCAATCGAGCAGACGTCCCACATGGCCCATCCACTCCGGGTCAACCTCGGCCGGATCCTCACGCGCCAGAATGTAGTAAGCCGTCATCATGGGTGTGTACTGATTCACGTTGTCGGTGTGGCGCGGCACGTCTTCGAAGTAGCCAGCCCACTTGTTCCAGGCCCCGCTCTGCTGATTGAGCGGGTAATCGAGCATCCATTTCCAAGCCATTTTGCGAGCGTTGCGAATGGCTGTGACATCTCCGGCGTTGATTCGAATCAGGTCTTCAAATAAGCGGATAGGCCCGACGATGTTGCCGCCGTACTCCTCGAGCGCGAGCGTCTCTCCGGTGCGTGCATCCACGCGAAAGGCCCACGGCGTATGTTGCGCGTCACCGACACGCACATGCCGGACGAGCGCCTGGGCACAACGCATCGCCGCATCCAGGTACTTGCGCTCGCCGGTCATCTCGTAGAACAGCACGTAGCCCGTGCCCATGTCGCCGACTTTATCGGTCTCAATCCCACCGTAAAATTCGCGCGGCATGTCCTGGATGCAGCGGCCGTAATCAGGTTCGTCATCGCAACTGGTGGCAAAGGGAACCCCAGGCCATTCCCAGTCCAAAGGAGTAGTGCCGTGCGCGAGCTGGTAATCGAGCATTCCCCGCACCGCTTGAACAGCTTCTTCATCCCCCGAGTATGGGTACCAACCCACCAGCGAGTCGACGAACGAGGCAAACACATTAGGCGGGTTGTGCTGCCAGTTCCGGCCCTGCAGAGTTTTGGCATCAAAAACAGAATTAATTAGATAGATTTTGAGACCTGTGCCGTGACGCGTGTCCTGCGGGACCTTGTGCTCAATAAAATCCCAACCCAGCCGGATCACATGGTCGTAGCCGAGATTCTTCTCCGGGTGGTACCAGGCCAGCAACTTCCCCTGCGCGTCCAGCACCGCCGGGTGCCAAGCCACCTGAGCATTGACGTAAACGTCTTGCGCCCAAATCGTTACTGGCAGCAGCAGGATAGCTAGCAATGACGCGGTGCGGAAGCCGTAACTGAACCTCACCCTAAAACGCGCAGTTCCGTTGGATCTCCGGCTAAGGTAGAATAGGGTCTGATCAACGAGACTCTGAGCAGCGTCTTCTTCGTTAATCCGCAGACCCTGGCCGAGCGCGGACAGCTTGGATCTCGGAACCGTATGATTCTGCATGTGAGCATCTTCCCCGCTTGGGATGAAGGCTTGTTCCGTGCCCTTCGATTCGGAAAGTCCGGCTGCAAAATTGTCTCGACATTTTGACGGCGCCGATTATACACCGTTTGTCAAGTACATATCTAAATTGCTCATATCGCTTCGTCCTTCTTCAGCCGCTCGTTATTCTGCTCTCCTCCCTCGTACATAGTCATAAGAAGAGTACTCGCCAACACGAGGGCGCCCCCCAATATCATGAATTTCGTCAGACGCTCATGCAGGAAAATGCCAGCCGTCAGGACGCCAAAGAACGGAATGAGGTAATTGGAGAGTCCAGCGATTGTAGCTTCGATCCGACTAAGAACCCTCAAGAAAATTGCCATCGCAAGGAAACGTGAGAAAAAGGCAACGAAAAACACTCCCAACCACACGCTCGGGTGAAAATGCGCCACATTTCGGAAGCTTTCCGGTTCGCGGTAAATCGTGATGGGCAGCATCAAGATGAAGGCCGCATAATAGCTGTAGAGCAAAACCTGAAGGGCTGAATATCGATGAAGCAGCCTTTTGCTATAAGTGTTATAAAATGCGCTCCCAAGTACCGACAAGAAACACATGGTGTTGGCTAGCAGAAACTGCGGACTGGTGAAGTTCAGTTCTCGCCAATTAATCCCGGAACACTCGAGAACGCCGGCAATGGCGAGCGCGAAGCTCACCACGCGCACTTTTGTCATACGCTCACCGAGTACGAAATAGGCCATGACTGCAGTGGTCACCGGGAGTGAAAGGAAAATAAGAGCCACGTTTGACGCAAGAGTGAGTCGCACTCCCCATGTGCCGAACAACTGAACAACGGCTTGTCCGAGAATGCCCAGAAGCAAGAAACCCGCAAAATCTCTGCCAGACATTCGGCCTGACCCACTCGCTCTACTAGGCCGGTCCCTGAAGTGTACGATTGGGGCCAGGACTAGAATCGCAAGCGCCAGGGGAAAAGTCGTGGCGAATAATGGCCCCATCTGTTCCTGAACGATCTTCAGGAACACAAATTGGCACCCCCACATTAGGTTACAGGCGAGCAAGAGACCCCAATCTTGCAGGCGGGAAAAATTAACCATCTTTTCTTTGCTCCTTAGAATTCGGGCGGGATGGGCATCGAGCTCCTGGACCAGAAGCTAGCGGGAATTTCGCTTTTAGTTCCCAACAGCCCCACACTATACACCCCCCGAGGGGTTCAAGCGCTCTATTTTTCTTTGGCTGGGTCCAGCGGCTAGGGACAGGGCCGGTGCTGCCGCAACGTGAGTCCCTAAACCGCTGACCGCAGCGCGGCCGTCCAGTTCTGTTAGACACCTCTCCGTCATGGCGGCTCGGGATCGATGCCTCGGCTGCCCCAGCCTCGGCTATCCGCTGGATCGTCCTGCCAAACAACCGCCTCGCCAGATGACTCTCCACCCAGAGCAACCAATAGTAGCGGTCATGTTTCACCGGTCCCCGCTGTTGTTCATAGGGATCGGGCCTGAAAAGTCTTAGTCCTGTATCGGAAGCGCACCGACTGCACAAAGTTGCGAAATAGCAGAGCCTCTGCCCGGCGCGCTTTCGATACAGCGACTTGAAGGAAGCCGCCCGTATTTGCGGCGGACGCGGGAATTATGGGCTTTGAATGGCGAAGCAATGGTCGTAGGTTAAATGGGTGAGCCGGCGGAATGAGTTTGTGAGGGCCAGGAAGCGCGGATGGAGAGTGAACCCGGGCTGGATCGGGTGCGGTGTGCGCTGTTGAGCTGAGGATGGAGGGTTGGTGGGGAGGTGGCGAAGCACACCAAGGCGTGTGCGTGGTGGGCAGGCGCGGTCTTTTGGCGTGAGGGAGTGGTACTTCATGAGAACCTCGCAGAGGAGAGGGGTGGCGAGCGTAAGCACATCTCCGCCGCCGTCGGTCGCTCCAGGATGATCATCGGGCCGCCGCACTGGGGGCAGGACCAGGTGGAAGTGGAAGGCGGTGGGGAGTTCCTGTTCCAGGTGGTGGCGGAGCGGGCCGAGAAAGCAGCCGTGATCATGACCACCAATCTACCCTTTTCAGAATGGACGCAGGTGATTCCCAATGCCCGTCTCTGTAAGGCGCTGCTGGACCGCATCACGGATCGCGCCCACATTCTGGAGACCGGCACGGAATCGTATCGGTTTCGGCGGACGGCCGAAAAGCGGAATCGGTCGGGGAAAACGGAGGAAAGCAAAAACAGTTAGCTGCGGAAATGACGGGCGGTGGAAAGAGTGGAAAACCCAAGAACGGTTTCCCACTCTTTCCACCGCCCTTGGAAATCCCGCCAAAGCGGCGGGATTCCCACATTCCCACAGCTACGGCGGC
>Ga0209517_10003208_pt1 | contig 22375 bp, 19 predicted proteins | sample PeaSoiMetSII2010_FD_187695 | JGI IMG/M metagenome (GOLD analysis project Ga0209517, IMG submission 187695) | Peat soil microbial communities from Weissenstadt, Germany - SII-2010 (SPAdes) (version 2) | ecosystem: Environmental > Terrestrial > Soil > Wetlands > Peat | place: Germany...
CGTTCGACGCGTTACATATTGCTTGCGCGGAGAGCGCCGGTGCCGAGGTGTTCTTGACGACGGATGACGGCCTACGGCTGCGTGCCTCGCGCGAAGCGAGCAAGCTGAGCGTCCACGTCGAAAATCGCGCAAAATGGTATGCGGAGGTGATTACGCCATGAACGCAGCAGCAGAGCCGATCGATGGTGGCAAGGCAACACTTGCCGAATTGCGACGTGCCGGAATTGATGCCCTGGCGAAAGCACTTGGTCCGGTGGGGATGGCGCGCTTTCTTCAACAGTTCGACCCCGGCCAGGGTGATTACACGGCCGAGCGCAGCCGTATTCTGGGTAACCCCTCTGTCGACGAAGTCATGGACGAAATAGAGCGCCGAAGTAAGGGTTCACCGCTGAAGTAATCGCTGTATGCGTATGTTCACGGTGACTGTGGAATATTGCTGACAGCTCCGCGCCAGTGTCGCTTCCGGGTTCCATCGGCGGGATGAATTGCACCTCGCAACCGAAGGGCTTGACTTCGTGGATGCGGCTCGGATCGACAATCTTGACCTCGGACTCCCCCGCGAAGAACGTGGTAATGCGGATGTTGGAGAGGGCGGTCCTTATGGCGGCATAGTGAGGACCGAACTTTCGCTCTCCCACAATCGGATCGAGGGAATACGATTGCTGCGCGCTCTCCCAGAACTGCTTGGCGAAACCGGTCGCTTGAATGTCGAGCCCGGCGTCCGCGGTCAGCTTGTCCGCGAGCCACGTCCCGTCGCGCAGGCCTCCGGTCTCACAGCGCTTGATGCGATCGTGAATCGTGTTGAACGACAAGGTGGAGTCCGACAGCATCTCCGCCTGTAAGGCCAAGTACTTTCGCCAAACCTCGCGGTTTGCAGACGAGAGCTCGTCAGGCCGGAACCGCAACTGCCGGAAAACGCTCGCCTGGCCGATGCCTCGATAAAGCATAACCTCGCCAGCCTCGATCAGCGGCTTATCCTCCGATGAGATCCACTGATAGCTCCCGTGCTGAATGAGCACGAAGCCCGCCGTGTTGTAGGGCTTGCGCACGTAGCGATAGGCCGCCAATGGCGTGCGGACTTCCTGCGGCGAAAGGAGCCCGAATTCACAGTATCGTTGCAGCGATGCGCCGCCACCGCTTCGAACGCTGGCCCAAAAGTCGAAAAGGAAACGTGTGCTCGCTTTGAGCGGACTGCCGAAGTAGCGGTGCTGGCGGAGATTGACATTGTGGTCAAAGATCTCAGGAAGAATCCAGGTGTACTGGAAGAAATAGTCCTTCGCAGGCGGCTCGGCAGGGCTGTAAGCGAGCGGCCCCTCCGCCGCCAGCCACGGGACGAGATATTTGGAGTCAATAACCGTGCGGGTGGAGAAGCGTGAACGTACGGCCACAGAAGATCACCCGGCGCCGATCAGCATATGGACGGCGTTGCGTGTCTGATGACTCAGGCTGGAAAATTCCTCTTCCGTTAACACTCCGTCCGAGCGCATATGGGCCAGCATTGTCAGCGCTCGGGAGCGCTTGGGGTCATCGAAGAGGCGGGCAATGTCGCCATCACGCCGCTGCATGAGATTGAAGATTTCCACATAGCGCTCGTGGTGACTGAGGGCGCCGTTGTGCATGATGCGCTCGACTTCGCCGAGCACCCGGCCGCAGAAGCGCTCGAGCGCGTGCGGGTCTACGCGCCTGAGTACCTTCCAGTCAGTTTCGTTCATGTCGGGCCGCATACTAAAGGTCGCCGGCTTGCCGCGCAGTCCGTCCGGCAGGAGTTACGAATGCAGTGGCCTCTTGCGGAGGCAGCGCCGCGGTGAGATGAAAGCCTACAGAGTCAGCGGCCAGAACAAATCGGTCCTCCAAGTCAACATGATCGTCGGTCTTGTCGATGAGTCGATAGTTGCAGGTGACGATCAGCAAGCGCTCCTTCGGCCGCAGCTCCACAACCTCCAACGGCATGATGCTTTGAACTGAGGCCCCGTCGTCGTCGAAAGTCGTGAGGAAATCCTCAAAGCGGATATCGAAGTTATAGCGAATCCGGAGTAGCTCGCACAGCTCTTCATGGCGCCGGCGTTCTCTTGCCCGATACGGCGCGAGCAGGTCGTCCTTGCTGACGCACAGTAGCGTTCTGTCGGTGCGAGCGTCGCGGATCATTGTGCGGGCATCATCCGCGCTGACCACGCCGCGCTCGAATTGGCCTTGCGGGAGATTGTCGAGGCACAAGTGCCAGAACGACAGATAAAGATGGGCGGTCATGACTCGTGTCCTGTAACCCAGCTATCAGTCCTCATTCGGCTCCGCTTTCTTCTTGGTGGCCACCGATCGGAAGCCGCCGGAGCCGAATAGCGCTCTCCGTGACCGTCACGACTGCACCGCGCTCGATTGATGCGGAGACCTCGCTCCAAACCCGCACCAGCAAGGATGCGACTTCAGATCCGCGCATCCCTTCGCGACGAATGCGCACTACCGACGGACCCGATGCACCGGATACGGCAAGCAATGCATGGAAGTCGGCGTCGAGCGTGCAGATCACGCGGCCGTTGGCCTGAGCATAATGAAGGATCTGCTCATCGCTCGCGGTGGCGAGTCCACACTGGCACGCATGCACGACGTCCCACCCGGCGCCGTGCGAGAACTCGACTGTCGACCGAGGTAGCCCTTGATCGAGTAGCAGCCGGATCAAGCCGCTTCCAACGGCAGGATTTGATCGTCCAGGTTGCGAGCGGCGAAATCCAGAGCTTGGGCGATGTCCTCGTCTTGGAGCTCGGGATATTCCGCCTTCAGCTCGTTCCGATCAGGATAGAGAGCCGCGGCCTCCACGACACGCCGTACCGTCAGGCGCATCCCTCTAATGCACGGCTGGCCGTTCATGATCGCGGGATTAACAGTAATGCGGTCAAGCTTGCGTGCCATGGGCTACCCCCTAAGCAGGATAAAATTCAACTAGATCATAGCATTGATATAGCAGCCTCAGCGCTCCCCAAAGCGCGCCGGCGGCGACGCCATCTCGCAGTGTTGCGACCCGTCGGATGCCCCTCGGTAAGCAACGAGCTCAGTTACGCTGCAAAATATCATTCGCTCGGTTCTGGGCAATTTAGGACTTTATCTCAGCGTATCTGGTCAATACATTATTCGAGGAACGGCCAGTCGCCTTGTGCCAGGAATGTGTCGAGCTCAGATTGGGTGTGCCACGATTGTGCCTTGGTGTGCCTGGGAAGGGGCTGGCAAGACGCTGCAAGTGGTTGATTGATAAACCCCTGGAACACCCGGTGGCGGACTGAAAATCCGCGTGCCGGGGGTTCAATTCCCTCCCTAGCCACCAATTAACTTATTGATTTTATTATATATTTTACCAGCGCGTTACCAGCGCGCTGCTTGAATTGCAACACGCGCGGCCAGGCACATTTGTCGGTTTCTGACTCGTATTTCGGAGGGATTCGCGCGAGCGCATTCTGGTTGGCGCGCTAGCATCCGGTTTTATCGACCGCGCCGCGATACTGGATTTCGCAATGGCAACAACCGCGCTAAGCCGTCTCTCGAGAAATTTGTAGCTGCCCGGGTTAAACAAGGGTCGTACACCAGTCGCGAGGCCGCAATAATCGCGGCTGTCGTGAACGAGAAACAGCGCACTGAACAGCGAGCGTGGCTTCAGACCGAGATCCAGAAGGGGCTCGCTTCAGGTCCGGCGGTGGAATTCAACATGGAAGAAGTGATCCGGCGCGGTCGCGCGCGGATCGCGTCGCGTAAACGTCGTGCCCGCAGCGGATAGTGCGTAGGATCGAATCGACTCGGACGGCTATTGCTGATTTCGATGCGATATACGACTACATCCGGCGGCGCGCGGTGCGGACCTTTGGGTGCTGAATCCAAAGGCGCTCAGCGCATGGATTGCTCGCGAGCCCGAAATTCTGAATGAATCCGATGCGGCGATGGCTACGCTGCATTTGCAACAATACGTGCGCAACTCGTAGCATGTTGGCCGCGATGACTTGATACTGCCGTTGAATGGGATTGAGTAATGGGGCAACTCGAGGTGCCCACCGGCAGTGACACAAGGGTTGAGCGACGAGGCGACCACCAATCTGGTCTTCCGCTTGACCGGAGTGCGACACAGGGCTGCAACAAGCGCGGATGCGCGCGCGACGCGACGGTGCCGGAGCGTCGTTCCAAGGCGCGACACGAAGTTAAAACTCTCCTCCCGGGCCAGACCGACACACACTGAGAGCATGGATGTCCGGCGAAACGCTCGTCCATAATCACTTTGGCTTGCCGCGAATTCGCGCAAGAACCGAACCAACAAAGTAAAGTTGATGGTCTAGAAGAGGCTCGCATGATCCCAGAATTATTCTGGCAGGAAATTCTGCCGCCCGATGCCAACGGTGCCGGCGGATATCCGGCGCGCTTCGAGGATGGCCGCATCCTGTTGCTGCCGATTCGCCGTCTTTCCGGCGGCAAACACGCTCTCGCGTCGCTCATCATCAACCAGGCGAGTTTCGCCGTGGTTGACGCGCTGGCAAGCTCCCTTGCGCAAAAGCTCGCAGCTTTCGCCCCGGATATCGTCATCGGCATGCCCACACTCGGCCTGACGTTGGCCAGCGCCGTCGCTCAGAAGCTGGGCCATACCCGATACGTTCCGCTCGGCAATTCGGCCAAGTTCTGGTATCGCGCTGAGCTTTCGGTGCCGCTGTCTTCTGTCACGACGCCGGATCAGGAGAAACGCCTGTTCATCGACCCACGGATGCTGCCGCTGCTGGCGGACCGCCGCATCGCGCTGATCGATGACGTCATCAGCAGCGGCGTCTCGATGCGCGCGGGCATCGCCTTGCTGGAACTGTGCGGTGTGAAACCCGTAGTGCTCGGCACCGCCATGCTGCAATCGGAACTCTGGCAAGAACGCCTGGCGGGTTGGGACATCGCGTCGGTGCTGCGCTCACCCGTCCTCAACGTCGATTGACCGGCGCGCGATGAAATCGATCTCCACCCGGGCCCCGCGCGCGAGCGCGGTGACGCCGATACAGGTACGTGCCGGCAGCCGCCCTGCGTCGAAATAGCTACGGTACAGGCTATTGAAAACCTCGTAGTCCTCTTCAAAGTGTGTCAGGTACGCGCCGGCGCGAACGACATCGCGCAAGGTCAGCCCCAATCCCGCCAGCACGCGGCACAGATTGTCGATGACGAGGCGGGTCTGCGCTTCGATGCCGACGGGAATGGCAGCTTCCGGGTTCCCGGGGTATGTCGGCATCTGACCGGTGACGAACACCCAACCTTCGATCTCCGTGGCGTGGGAGAACGGCGCGACCGGTTCCGGCGCACCGACGATCATGTGATATAGGACGGAACTCATCGACTGCCTTGAGCCTTGTCCGCCGGAAAAATCGCGCGCGGAATCCGCACATGGATTCCTTGCCGCTGATCGACCACCTGGGTGACGGCGAAGTCGGCGGCGACGCTCATCAAGGAATACGCGTCATCCTTCGATAGGTGCCGGTGCTCAGTCAGCAGCGTCAGCATGTCGAGCGCGGCGTCACGCATGGCCACATTGAGATCCTCGTTGAAGCCATGGACGATCCAGGAATCGGGCGTTTCGAGCAGCGGCGAGGGGAAGCGGAAATCGGGGCGCACGACGATTTGCAAGAGAACGTCGAGCGAGGATTCGATGGCCGTGCCCGATATTTCACCATCGCCTTGGGAAATATGCGGATCGCCGAGAGAGAACAGGGCGCCGTCCACCTGCACGGGGTAGTACATCGTGGCTCCGGCGCCGATGCGCCAGTTATCGATATTCCCCCCATGCTTCCCCGGCGGAACCGTGCTGATGCGACCGGGTTCATCCGGCGCGACACCGGCCGCACCCAGATGCGGACGTACCGGAATCCGAATTCCCGGCAAGGCAGACTGTCGGTCACATTCCGGACACCGGGTGATCGTGCCCGGTACCGTATATTTCCCTGGAAAGTCGTAGGCGTAAAGGGCTTCCGCGGTAGCGCCGCCCTCGTTGATCCGATAGATCGTCACTCGTTCCTTGCCGCCGAGTTCTTGGTACAGATGTCCCCAATGCGCGGCGAGATTTGATCCGTACCGGCACCGCGGCGTCATGCTGAGGTACCGCACTTCCAGCATGTCACCCGGCCGCGCATTCTCGACATAGATCGGGCCGGTCATGATGTGGGGCCCGGGATACCGATCTTTCTCGGGAATGCCGCGGTACAGGGCTTCGACGGCGGGATCGAACATCAAATCGGGATCATCCCCGGCATGCGGAGAGATGGTCTCCGCTTGAATCAGATCGCCGCTGCGGACGTTAAGGACCGGGGCCAACGACGCGTCGAAGAAGCCCCAATGGACCGTACTCGGAGTCGCTCGCAGCGTATGCAGGGCCGACGGTTTGATGTCGTGTCGAGCCTTAAGAACATCATCGTGGAACGGCATCTCGATCTCCTCGGTGGGTGACGTCGGCGAGTCTCACTCACGTCCGTTCGGCATGGGCGCGGGTTGCCGAGGGACTCTCGCGGAGGGCCGTCAGCAGCCAATAAGTCAGCGCCGAGACCGGAAACCCCAGAATCCAGCTGAGGTCGGCACCGCCAAGTGCGGTGGCGATCGGGCCGTCGTAGAGCGGAGACTTCATCGTCATCGCAGCGACCGCCATACCGGCCGCCACGGCGATGCAGCCGGACGGATTCAGACCCCGCCATCCCCAGTACAGACCGGCCGCTCCCTCCCGACTGTGGATCGCCCGGGCATCATAGCCTCCACGGCGCAGATAGCCATCGCACATCCACACGCCCCCGAAGGGCCCGACCCACATGACCAGCAGCGCGATGAAATCGTTGAGCGCGGTCGAGAAGTCTTGGACGAACAGAATGTAGAGGGTGAACACCGTCGACACGAGGACGTCTACCATCGTCGCCGCATAGCGGTGCAGCTTGAGTCCGATGGCCTGCAGCGAGAGCCCGGAAGAATAATAGGTGGGCACATTGTTGGCCAATGACCCTCCGACCACCGCCAGGATATAGATGATGAACAGCCAGGGTGGCATGAACGGCTTCAATCCCGCGACCGGATCCGCCATGTCGCCGAGAGTGGCGCAGAACGCGCCCATCATGGTGATGGCGAGCGAGGGCAGATAGCTCGCCCAGAACACGTGCCGGAAGATCGGCCGCGCCGGCGTCGTCGACGGCAGATACCGCACCCAGTCGGGACCGTTGAAGAGGAAGGACAGCGGATTCGAGGCAATGACGGCGGCGGCCGTCAGAAAAGCGGCAACGGTGGTCGTCGATGCCAGGTGCGCGTGCGGCGCCGCCGCATTCACCCAATCGACCTTGCCGACGGTGAAGGCGAACACGACCAGCAGCGCAAGGCCGACGAGTGCGGCGAAGATTCTTTGAAACCACACCATGGTGGCGTGCCCGAGAACGGCGATGCCGCCGCACAGGATCAGCTGCACGAGGACGGCAACGAGCTTGCCGGCACCACCCGGATGATTCCAGCCGAATACCTGGAACAGCGCCAGCAGGGCCTCGACGCCGAAGACCGTATTGATGACCTCGAAAGCGACCGACGCAATCCAGGACAGCAGCGCATTCGGTAGATTTCCACGGATGCCGAAGGCCGCGCGCGCCAGCGTACTCACCGGCAATCCGGCCCGCACGGTGATGATCGATCCGAATGCCATATAGGCATAAGTGAGATTACCGACAACGCACGCGGCTAGGGCCAGCCACAGATTCAGACCCAACGTGATGGCGATCGAACCCAGCGCGAACGAAAACAAGTTGACACTGGTCCCCACCCACAAGTGGTCGACATGCCGCAAGGCCATGTTGCGTTCGGGTTCCGGGATGTGATCGAACCCGCGCACTTCGATCGAGAAGGCGTCGTTGCCGTGAAAAATGACGGGTTCGTCGGCGCTCATTGGATCGGATTCGCCCGTGCGCCGCTTAGGGCGCGATGAACTTATAAGCTACCGTGAGTCCGACGGTACGCGGCTGGGACACGATGGATTGAGCGCGATTGCCGAAGAGAGCCGGATCCTGGATGGAGGTGACACCCAGGTTGTTCGTCAGGTTGTTGACGTAGAGCGTCGTGAGCCAATGCGACCGTGCGTAGCTCAACCGAGTATTCAGCATCGTAAAGCCCGGCACCGTCGGCACGGTCGCCGAGAGCGACGGGATCACGACGCTCTGGTAATGAGCATTGATGGCATAGCGCCAGTCACCGCCAGCGAATTCGACATGCCCGTATTCCAGGCCGACGGCGAGACTGTTCTTGGGCGTCCCCGGGAGGGGACCGCCGGCCGGTGCCGGCGCGAAGGAGCTGTTGGGGACCTGGAACAGCGCGCTCAACGAGGTGAGCTTGGTCTGGTCATAGGTGTAGTCGATGTTCGCGCTCAAGTGATCCGTCAGCAGGTCCTCGACCTCCAATTCGAGGCCGCGGCTGTAGCCGTTGCCGATGTTGAGCGCACCCGGCAGCACCAATGGCGTCAAATCGACGCCTTCCTGGATGTTGTGCCACTGAATGTCGAAGATCGCCGTCGAATAGCGCAGCCGATTATCGATGGTTCCCTTGGCGCCGATCTCATAGTTATTAGCCGTGTCCGGGGCCAGTTTGCTCAGCGCCGGGGGCGTCACGAAACTGCCGCCAAGTTCGCTCGGCGGCAGGGCATTGACGCCGCCGCGGCGGAATCCCTGCGACCAGGTCGCATAGACCAAGTTGGTCTTGTCGATCTGATAGGCGGTGTTCACCTTCCACAGGGCTTTGCGCCATTCGTTGCCGAGCGACTCATTCGCGGCGTAGCCCGGTCCGTCGAAGAGCAGCGCGTTCTGCTGCCCCTGCGAAATGGTTTGCTTGAACACGCGCGCGCCGCCGGTGAGGCTCCATGCCGAGGTCAGATGCGCGGTGAGCTCGCCGAAGGCGGCCAAGTCTTGGAACTTGGTCTCGAAGGCATTGATGTAGGCCTCGTCCTTGTTGTAGGAAAGGCCGTCGACGGTATTGAGTACGCCCGGCGTATAGGACTCTCCGAGTCCGCAGACCGCCGGTGTCACGCCATCGCCGGTGCTCTGTCCGTAGATGGGTGCGCAGGCTTTGTAGTAGTCGTAATAGCCCTTGTAGTAATCGTTCTCCTCGATGTCGGTCTTTTCGTACTTGTAGAAGAGGCCCGCCAACCAGTCGAACGTGCCGCCGGTCTTCGAGGTGAGGCGAAACTCCTGCGACAATGGTTTGTCGTCGACGCTTTCAATGCCCGGCGCGAAGGCGCGCGGATTCTGGCCATAGAAACTCTGATAGAAGAAGAAGTTCTGGTACTCGGCGGTTTCGTCGACCACCGACAGGTTGCTGTGGTGGGCCCACGATGTCGCAGAAGTCAACGTGGCGAAGCCCATGTCGTATTCCATGGTCAACGCGACGAGATCGACGCGGTCGTGGGTCGTGTCGGTTCCGTAGTCCGCGTTGGACAGGCGGTCCGTGCCGGCCGGAACGCTGGCTGGATACAACTGCGCCAAGAGCGACGGATTGGTGAACGTCCCGGACGGCTGGGTGATGGGCGAGATGGGCGTCGTGTACGCCGCGGCCGAGGTAGCCACGTACGGAAATCCGCCGGCTGTGTCCAACTGATAGTAGTAGGACAGCTGCGCGTGGAATTCGTCGCTCGGCCTCCAGAGCGCGGAGATGCGCGCGGAGCGATACTGATAGTCGTTGGTGTGATCCCGTCCAGAGATCTCGGGCGGACTGAACAGGTTCCCGGGTTGTGACGCGACCGGCGTGCCGGTCGGGTCGAGCACGTAAAGATTCGGCTGATTGATAAAGCCGGCGTCGTACGTCCACCCGGCGTTCATGCGCACCGCGAGGGTGTCCGTGATGGGGATGTTGAGCATCCCGCTCACGTCTTCATTGGGCGTGCTGGTGTGTGCGGTATCGCTCACTCCCAGTTCCACTTTGGCATCGAATGCCTTCGGATCGGGGGCGTTTTGCACGAAGCGAATGGTGCCGCCGAGCGAGCCCGAGCCGTACAGCGTGCCTTGCGGGCCGCGCAGGATCTCCACGCGGTCGAGGTCCTGCAGGCGCAGATTGACGAACAGCGACGTATCGTCGACGTAGGTCGCGACCGGCGCCACGATGGGCGTGGCCGCCGCCGGCAGCCATCCGGTCGAATCGCTGTTCAAGCCGCGAATGATGAGGTTCGCGCCCGCGACGCCGCTGAACGGCCCCTTGTCGGTGTAATCGACGCCCGCCATGGTGTGCGCGAGTTCGGCGACGTCTTCGATACCCGCCTGTTCGAGGGCGGTACCGGACACGGCGGTGATGCTTATCGGCAGGTCCTGAGCCGAGGCCACGCGGCGCGTCGCTGTCACAATGACTTCTTGCAGGCCGACATCGTCCGCAACGGCCAGCGGTCCATACAGCGCCGTCAGCACGGCGCCGGTCACGGAGGTCGCTCGTCCGAGTCGACGGAAGCGTCGGCTTTGATCGGTGGTTCCACGAAGGTGCGGGCGGCGACGGTTCGACATTGAGATTGGTGATCCCTGTGTTACTGGTTTGGGAGCCTGCTTGCACGCTCCGTGCCGACGGCATGCGCACTCACCGTTGGGAACGACGTAAGCAGGCAAACACTCGGAAAGGCGGGCAAGCGCGGGCTTATTTTCCCGGGCGGCGATGCTCAACGAGAGGGATGAAAAGCACTACGCTGGTGCAAGAAGAAAACCAAATGAAAAAGTTTGCGCCAAAATGGTTCGCGCACAACGGCCACGGCGGTATCGGCTAGCAGCAATCGACGGCGCATTGCCTCGCTTCGAGTGAACGCTGCTTGCGCGCGGACAGGCGCCGCCAAGCCAATCGAGTGTTTCGGTCGCCGAACCGAGCGGCGCCAATCTGGCACCCGACGCGGTCGGCAGCATAAACGCAAAGAGTCCGATGGCATAGCGACGACGAGATATTCGAGCGCATTAGGAACCCGTCGAGGGATGAATTACCATCGACGTTGAAGCCACGCCGCAGGCCGGTAGCGAGCCAGAGCGCGATACGAGCGTCCGGCGTCCCGGGAGCCTTTCATGTCTTTGCAGATTGATGCAACCGCCTACAATTTCCCCCACGACGGGAATCTCACGCCCAACAATACCGCGTTGGTCGTCATCGATATGCAGGTGGATTTTTGTGGCGTCGGCGGGATGTCGACGGTCTCCAACACCGATTTGGCGATGATGCGGGAGCCCATCCAGCCGATCGAGCGGGTCCTTGGGGCGGCACGTTCCTTCGGCATGGCGGTCATCTATACGCGCGAAGGCCATCGGCGCGATGGCTCCGATCTGACGGCCGTCAAGCAATTCCGCAGCCGGCTCGGCGGTGCGGGGGTAGGTGACCCTTCGCCGATCGGTCGGATTCTGATCCGTGGCGATGCGGGTCACGCGATCATTCCAGAACTCACCCCGGAGCCGGGGGACGTCATAATCGACAAGGTCGGCAGCGGCTGCTTCTACGGCACTGAGATGGAACACGTGCTGCGCAATCGCGGCATCCGCAATTTGATTTTCGTCGGCGTCACGACCGAGTGTTGCGTGCATACGTCGATCCGCGAAGCCTCCGACCGTGGCTTCGACAATCTCCTTCTGGAGGACTGCACTGCCGCGGTGACGCGTGAATTGAAGGCGGCGGCGATCAATATCATCCGCAATCCATTCACGCTGTTCGGGACGGTCGGCACGTCGGAGGCGGTCATCGAAGCGTTGACCTAAACTGCGTCGATAGCGCCTTCGATGACATAGGTTTCGAAAGCCGCGCTCCTTTAGGTAGCCTAGTCCTGTGGGGTCTTGCGATTAGCCCCCTCGAACGACGACGGGCACCATGCCGCCGCGTGAAGTCGATCAGCGATGTGCGTGCGTCCGGCGCCGCAAGGCGGCTTCGACAGCCGCGGAAAAGCAGGGTCGCGGTACGTACCGGCCGGCACCCTTGACGGCACGCAGGTCGCCGTCGGTCCACACGACTCGTCCCTGACTCACGGTGTGCCGCGCGACGCCTTTGACCGTCATCCCTTCGAAGACGTTGAAGTCGATGTTCTGATGGTGAGTCTCGCGGGAGATCGTGCGGCGGGCCTCCGGGTCCCACACCACGAGATCGGCATCGGCGCCGGCAGCGATCGCGCCTTTCTGTGGATAGATGTTGAAGATCTGCGCGCTGTTGGTCGAGGTGATTCGCACAAATTCATTCGGCGTCAAACGGCCGGAGACAACGCCGCGGTCCCACAGCACACTCATGCGATCCTCGACGCCGCCGGTCCCGTTGGGAATCCGCGTGAAGTCGTCGCGCCCCGCGGCCTTTTGCGGCGCGCAGAAGCAGCAATGGTCCGTCGCGGTCGTTTGCAGCTGCCCGGAGACGAGGCCGGCCCACAGGGCCGCTTGATGTTCCGGCGCCCGGAACGGCGGACTCATCACATGGGCCGCCGCAGTTGTCCAATCGGGATGACTGTAGACGCTGTCATCGATTACCAAGTGCTGTGCCAGGACCTCGCCGTAGACTCGTTGGCCTGCAGCCCGGGCCCGGGAGATGGCATCCACCGTTTGGGCGGTCGAGACATGCACGATATAGATGGGCGCTCCCAGAAGTCCGGCGAGGGTGATCACGCGATTCGCCGCCTCCGCTTCCACTTCCGGCGGCCGGGACAGGGGGTGAGCGTTGGGTCCCGTCATGCCTTCGGCCAGCAGCTTCTTCTGCAGGAAGTCCACCGCATCGCCGTTCTCGGCGTGAACGTTGCAGATCGCTCCCAATTCAAATGCACGACCGATGCTGCGCAGGAGCACGTCGTCATCCAGCATGAGGGCGCCCTTGTAGGCCATGAAATGCTTGAAGCTGTTGACGCCATGTCGCTGGGTCAACGTGGCCATGTCTGCGTTCACCGTGTCCGACCACCAAGTAATCGCGACATGGAAACCGTAGTCGGTCGCGCTCGACGCGGCCTTCGCCTGCCAGGCGTGCCAGGCGTCGATCAGCGAGGTTCCCGGTTCGGGAATGACGAAGTCGATGATGCTGGTGGTTCCGCCCGCCGCCGCGGCGGCGGTGCCGGTGTAGAAATCCTCGCTGGTGGTCGTGCCCATGAAGGGCATGTCCATGTGCGTATGCGGGTCGATGCCGCCGGGCATGACCAGCATGCCTCCAGCATCGAGGATCTCCGCGGATGCCTGCGCCGGAAGCGTCTCGCCCACGGCTTGGATCACTCCCCCTTCGCACAGCACGTCCGCCCGCATGCTACGGTCGGCATTGACGACGGTTCCGCCTCGTATCAAGAGCGACATCAGCGCCTCCTCCGGATTCCGCAACCTTTCAAGACGAGCGTGACGATGGTCTCCGTGGCCGTCTCGAAATCCCGGTCCGACAGCGTTTTCTTTTCGAGCACCGCCAAGATCTGAACATCGAAGTCGGCATAGGTCTGCGTCATCGCCCAGATATCGAACAGCAAGTGTTGGGGATGCACGGCATCCATCAGCCCGCGCGCGCTCCAGCCGTCGATCACTGTCGACAGCCGTGCAACGCACCGACGCAATTCCCCGGTGAGATAGCGGCCGATATGCGGCGCACCGCTCAAGAGTTCGGCGGCGAAGATGCGCGATGCGTACGGCCTTTGACGCGTCATGGCCATCTTCGCGCGCACATAGTTGGCCAAGGCGTCGGACGGATGCCGTTCCGGCACGATCCACACCGCGGCATCGTCGAGCCACCGCCCGATGATGCCTTCGAGCACCGACCGAAACAGCTTTTCCTTGGTGCCGAAATAATAGTGAAGATTGGCCTTCGGGATTCCCGCCGCGTGTGCCAGCTTCGTCATCGAGGCCGCGGCGTATCCATGGAGGGCGAAGACGGGTTCCGTCGCCGCCAATATTTTGCCGATAGTAGCCTCACGCACCGACATGCGGCGTCTGCGCGTGGGTCCGGCTGCCGGAAGCCGTGGCAGCGCCTTGTTGCGCGATGCGTGGCGGCGTCGATTGGTTTTGGAAGTGCTCATGAGCACAGGCATCGTGCCTCGAGGAGCGCCGAAGCGCGTGCACTTTTATAGAACGTCCTGACCGATCGGTCAACTTTGGTTGACCCACGCAGGGCTTGCGCATAGCATCTGAAGCCACTTGCCCGACTCATCCGGCGGAGTTCCCCACGAACAATGGCTGATATTGCCGCGTGCCGATTGTCCGCCGAGGAACTGGCGGCCAACTTTGCCGACGCTAATCCGCCGCTGACGGCGGCTCAGGCGGCAGTCGAAGCGCAGCGCTGTTTCTTCTGCCACGATGCACCGTGCATTAAGGCCTGTCCCACCGGCATCGACATTCCCTCGTTCATCGGCAAGATCGCCACCGGCAATCTGCGCGGATCCGCGCTCACGATTCTCGAGGCCAACATCCTGGGCGGTTCCTGCGCCCGCGTCTGTCCCACCGAGGAGCTCTGCGAACAGGCCTGTGTCCGCGATGCCCAGGAGGGCCAGCCGCTCAAGATCGGACTGCTGCAACGGCATTCCACCGATTGGTTGATGGAGCGGGCGACGACGCCGTTTGCGCGCGCGCCGGCCACCGGACATCGCATCGCGGTCGTCGGCGCAGGCCCGGCCGGATTGGCCTGTGCCCACGGGCTCGCCCGTTACGGTCACGAGGTCACGATCTTCGAGGCCAAGCACCGCGCCGGCGGACTCAATGAATTCGGGATTGCCGCCTACAAGCTCACCGATGACTTCGCCCAGCGGGAACTGCAATTCGTTCTGGGGATCGGCGGCATCAGCATCGAGTACGAACAGGCGCTGGGGCGCGATTTCACATTGGATACACTGCGACGCCAATTCGACGCCGTATTCTTGGGACTCGGTCAGGCGGTCGCGCAAGGTCTGGGGCTACGCGGCGAACAAGCGGCTGGGATCCGCAATGCCGTCGATTTCATCGCGGACATCCGCCAACGCCCTCGAGCCGAGGTGGCGGTGGGCCGCCGTGTCGTCGTGATCGGCGGCGGCAATACCGCCATCGACGCGGCGGTGCAGGCGCGGCTGTTGGGCGCCGAGGAGGTCACGATCGTCTATCGGCGCGGACCCGAACACATGTCGGCCACGTTGGAGGAACGGCGCTGGGCGCAGACCAATGATGTCCTCATTCGTTTGTGGGCGACGCCGGTTCGCCTCTCCGTCGCCGAGGGAACGGTTGCCGGCGTGGAGTTCGCGCGCACGCGACTCGACGCGGCAGGTCGATTGATCCACTCGGGTGAGGAATTCCATGTACCGGCGGATATGGTGCTCAAGGCGATCGGTCAGCGCGGCCTGCTCGATCCCTTGGGCGGCGCTCTTGCGTTGAACGGCGACCGCATTGCCGTGGATTCGGACCAAGCCACGTCGTTGCCGGGAGTCTATGCGGGCGGCGATTGCGTGCCGGGAACGGATCTGACGGTTAGCGCGGTCGAGGATGGCAAGCGCGCGGCAGAGGCGATTCATCGGCGGCTAAGCGCTTAAGCTGGCCAGACGAGGATGTATGGCAAACCTGCGCTGTAACTTAGGGGGGATCGTGTCCCCCAATCCCTTTTGGCTGGCCTCGGCTCCGCCGACGGACAAGGCCTATAACGTCGTGCGCGCCTTCGAGGCCGGATGGGGCGGCGTCGTTTGGAAAACCCTCGGCGAGGATCCGCCGGTGGTCAATGTCAGCAGCCGGTACGGCGCCATCAGCTACAAAGGCCAACGGATGGCGGGCTTCAGCAACATCGAATTGATTTCGGACCGACCGCTGCAGGTTAACCTGGAGGAGATCGCGCGCACCAAGCGCGACTGGCCGGATCGCGCGATGGTGGTGAGCCTCATGGTGCCGTGCCAGGAGGAGAACTGGAAGGCGATTCTTCCGCGCGTGGAGGACACGGGCTGCGACGGCATTGAACTGAACTTCGGATGTCCGCACGGCATGTCGGAACGGCAAATGGGTTCGGCGGTGGGTCAGGTACCCGATCTGGTGGAAATGGTCACCGGGTGGTGCAAGCGTTACACACGGCTACCGGTGATCGTCAAGCTGACGCCCAACATCACGGATATTCTCGTCCCCGCTGCCGCGGCGCGGCGCGGCGGAGCCGACGCGGTGTCGTTGATCAATACGATTCAATCGATCACCGGCGTGGATCTCGACCGCATGTGTCCGATGCCGGTGGTGGATGGGCTCGGCACGCACGGTGGATACTGCGGGCCGGCGGTCAAGCCGATTGCACTGCGCATGCTGGGAGACATCGCGCGCGACATGCCGGATCTGGCGCTGTCCGGCATCGGGGGCATCGCCACCTGGCGCGATGCCGCAGAATTCATTGCCTTGGGGGCCACGAACGTGCAGGTGTGCACGGCCGCCATGCACTACGGCTTCAAGATCATCGAGGATCTGGTGGACGGGTTGTCGAATTGGATGGACGAGAAGGGCTACGCGTCATTGGATGCGATGCGGCGCCGCGCGGTGCCCAATTACGTGCATTGGAATGACCTCAACCTGAATTTCCGGACCGTTGCGTCGATCGATCAGCAGTTGTGCATCGGCTGTGGGCTCTGCTATATCGGCTGCGAAGATACGTCGCATCAAGCGATCCGCGTGTCGCGGCAAACGGGCGGGAACCGCTATGAGGTCATCGACCAAGACTGCGTCGGGTGCAACCTGTGCCATTTGGCGTGCCCTGTCGAGGGATGTATCACCATGGTTCCGCAGCGTTCCACGAGCCCGGCGCTCACGTGGGCGGAACACCCCGCGAATCCGCTGCGCCGGGAGTCTCAACAATGACCAATACCGCCAGTGCGCCCAGAGTGAATGCCGACAGGCTGTGGGCGAGCATCATGGAGAGCGCCGCCATCGGCGCGACGCCGCGCGGCGGCCTGTGCCGCCTGACGTTGTCGGACGAGGACCGCCGAGTCCGCGACTGGTTTCGAACGAACTGCGAAGCCGCCGGCTGCAACGTCACGGTAGACTCGATGGGAAATATATTCGGCCGGCGCGGTGGACGTGATCCATCGCTGCCCCCGATTGCGATCGGGAGCCATCTGGACACTCAGCCCACCGGCGGACGATTCGACGGTATTTTGGGGGTGTTGGCCGGGCTCGAAGTCATGCGCACTCTCAACGATCTGAAGTGGCAGACGCACGCGCCGATCGAGGTCGTCGACTGGACCAACGAGGAGGGCTCGCGATTCGCGCCGGCGATGCTGTGCTCCGGCGTGTTCGCGGGCGTGTTCACCAGCGGGTATGCGTATTCACGCGAGGATCGTGCGGGATCGCGATTCGATGCCGAATTGGCGCGGATCGGCTATCGAGGCAGCGTGCCGTGCGGCTCGCATCGGCTCGGTGCGCACTTCGAGCTGCATATCGAACAGGGTCCGGTCCTCGAGGACGAGGCCAAGACCATCGGCGTCGTCACCGGCATCCAGGGCATGAAGTGGTACGAGGTGACGATTCGCGGGGTGGAGGCGCATGCGGGCACCACCCCGATGCGCTTGCGGCATGATGCCCTGCTCGGAGCGAGCCGGTTGGTCCATGCGGTCAATCAAGTGGCGCTCGCCCATGCGCCCGATGCGGTAGGCACTGTTGGGCTGCTCGAAAGCCGGCCCAATAGCCGCAACACGGTTCCCGGGTCGATCTTCATGACGATCGACCTGAGAAATCCCGACAACGGGATCATCGAGCAGATGGAGATCGACGTGCGCGCCCATGCGCAACGCATTGCCAAGAAAGCGGGATTGGACATCGACATGCGATGCGTATGGAACTCGCCGGCGGTGCATTTTGACGAGCGTTGCATCGATGCCGTGCGCCGCGCCGCCGTCGGCGCCGGCTACCCGCATCGGGACATCGTGTCAGGTGCCGGACACGACTCCGGCTACATCGCCCGCGTCGCGCCGACTGCGATGGTGTTCGTACCGTGTGCCACCGGACTTAGTCACAACGAAGAGGAGAGCGCGACGTTGCCGGACGTGGCCGCCGGAGCGAACGTGCTGCTGCGGGCGGTGCTGGAGACGGATCGTCGACTGGCGGCAGAATAGGGGATGGCCGAACTCGACGCGACCGTGAATTTCCACGCGATGCCGAATCAGGATCGCGACCTATGGAACGAAGATCTCGCGCCGACCGACCCCGCTCGCCGTCATTGGACCTGGTTGAGCTTCTGCACCCTGTGGATCGGGATGGTTGCGTGCATCCCGACCTACATGCTCGCCAGTGGGTTGATTGCCTCGGGTCTGTCGCCGGTGCAAGCCGTGCTGCTGGTGTTCATCGGCAACGTGATTGTGCTCGTTCCGATGTTGCTGATCGGCGCCGCGGGAGCTCGGTACGGCGTACCGTTCCCGGTGTTGCTGCGCGCGTCTTTCGGTCCGCGCGGCGCGCAGATTGCGGCGTTGGCACGCGCGTTGGTGGCATGCGGCTGGTTCGGTATCAACACCTGGGTCGGCGGTGCAGCGATCTACTCGGTCTTGAATCTGATATCCGGCAATTTGCTCGCGGGCGCACCCATTCCGGTGGTTGGTATCAATGCCGGGCAATTGATCTGTTTCGTCGCTTTCTGGAGCGCGCATTTGTATTTCATTACGCGCGGCACCGAGTCGATTCGCTGGTTGGAGACGCTGGCTGCGCCGTTTCTGCTGGTGATGGCGCTGGTGCTGCTGGGCTGGGCATACATTCGGGCGCATGGCTTCGGCTCCATGCTGTCGGCGCCCTCGGCCTTTGGCCCGGGCAGCGGCAAGGAGAGCGAGTTCTGGCCCACCATTGCCTCGAGTCTCACCGCCATGGTGGGATTCTGGGCGACGCTCGCGCTCAACATCTGCGACTTCACGCGATTTTCCCGCAGTCAGCGGGATCAAATCGTCGGCCAGATCCTGGGTCTTCCGATCCCGATGGCGCTATTCTCCTTCATCGGCGTCGCGGTGACCTCGGCCACCGTCGTGATTTTCGGCCAGGCCATCTGGCAGCCGACGGATCTCGCAGGTCATTTGGGCGTGCCGGGGGCGGTCGTTACATTGATCGTCGTTCTGCTGTGCACGCTGACGGTCAACATGGCAGCGAACGTCGTATCGCCATCTTATGATTTCTCCAATCTCGCGCCGTCGAAAATTTCCTTCACCAGCGGCGGCTACATTACCGCCGGGCTGGGGCTCGCCATGATGCCCTGGAAGTTACTGGCGAGCGCCGGTACCTACATATTCGTGTGGCTGGTGGGTTATTCCGCGCTATTGGGCCCGATCGCCGGCATCATGATTTGCGATTATTACTTCGTCCGGCGACGGCGTCTGGTCGCCTCCGACCTGTTTCGGCACGAAGGCATTTATCGCGGTTGGCACGGCTTCAACCTGAGTGCGCTGATCGCACTCGCTTGCGCGATCGCGCTGAATCTGCCTGGCTTTCTGCACTCGGTCGGTCTGGTGTCATCGGTGGCTCCGGCGTTCGATACGATCTTCACCGGTGCTTGGTTCGTTGGATTTTTTGTGGCGGCCTTGGTGTATGCGGTGCTGGCACGCCGGTCGGTCACTTGAGTAACGCTGCTACGGGCGCATAGTCGGCTGGCGACATTGTGGCGGGCCGGCCGGCCATATGCAGCCGCGCGATCCGCGGCGGCGCCTCGGCCAATACCCGACCGCGCCGCACGACGTAGAGTCTTGCGGCCCTCAATCGAATGGCTTCGATCGGGTCCGCCGCATTGAGCACGACGAAATCAGCATGGCAACCGACGGCGATCCCGTAGTGCTTGAGGCCCATCAAACGCGCGGAATTACCCGTGACAGCATCGAAGCAAAACCGCATCTCCTCACGGTCGGTCATCTGGCCGACATGCAGCCCCATGTGTGCGACATCGAGCATGTCGGCGGTGCCGAGCGAATACCAGGGATCCATCATGCAATCCTGACCGAACCCGACGGTGATGCCGGCCGCGCGCAATTCCGGCACGCGCGTCATACCACGGCGCTTGGGATAATTGTCGTGGCGCCCCTGCAACGTGATGTTGACGAGCGGATTGGCGATCACTGCGAGTTCTGCGTCCGCCATCAGTGCGATGAGCTTGGACGCATAGGTATTGTCCATCGAATGCATCGACGTGAGGTGCGAGCCAGTTACCCGGCCGTGCAAGCCGAGGCGCTGCGTTTCAAAGGCAAGGGTTTCGACGTGGCGCGACCACGGATCGTCGGTCTCATCACAGTGCATGTCGACCATCAGTCCGCGTTCAGCGGCGATTTCGCACAACGCGCGAACCGAGGCGGCGCCTTCGGCCATCGTCCGTTCGAAATGCGGGATGCCGCCGACGATGTCGACGCCTTTGTCGAGCGCACGCTTCAGATTCTTGACCGCGGTGGGTGCACGGTAATACCCGTCTTGCGGGAATGCCACCAATTGCAGGTCCATGTAGGGCGTCACTCTGCGCCGCACCTCGAGCAGTGCATCTACCCCAAGCAGGCGGTCATCGCAAATGTCGACGTGCGCGCGGATCGCGAGCACGCCTTGGGCGATCGCCAGGTCGCAATAGCGCAGCGCCCGTTCGACGATCGCCTCCTGGGTCAATTGAGGCTTCAGCTCGCCCCAGATCGCGATGCCTTCCAGCAGCGTGCCGGACTGGTTCAGCCGCGGCTGGCCCAGCGACAATGTGGCATCCAGGTGGAAATGTGCGTCGACCAACGGTGCTGTTACGAGGCACCCGCCGGCATCGATCTGAGGAGCCGTACTCGCCGGCAGGCTCGGGTCGATCGCACAAATGCGCCCCTCGGCGCAGCCGATGTCGACGCCGCGTTGACCGTCGGGAAGAGTGGCGTTCCGCAGTATCAGATCAAAATTCACCGTTCTACTCCGCAAAAGATCAGGGCGCCGCGAGCCCGTTGCATAGCCTAGCAAATAGCTCCGCTCCGCGGCTGTTTCACCGGCAAATGAAGTTGTTTTCCGGCCCGTACGGAAATTCGGTGATGTCCTGTGCACCGTTGTGTGTGACGACGAAGACATCGTGTTTACGATAGCCACCCGCGCCCGGAATGCCTTCCGGCACCACCAGGAATCCGAACCGGTACGGTCGCGTCTTGACTTGAGCAGGTTAAGGTATTTGCCTTTCGGTGATCGGTTTCATTTGGTATGTTTTCGCGTGAGTACGGTCCGCTCACGTGCCATTCAGCGTTTGAAAAATCGGAGACAGTAAACATGGCAATTCGGGATCGCAATGCCCCAAAGCGGGTCGTGGAGGCCGATAAGGCGTGGAGCATCGAGCAGCATGCGATCGAGCCTATTCCGGCTGCCGACCGGCACGGCACGCCAATCGAGCTGTTTCGCATGTGGATCGGTGCAAACATCAATTACGTGGTGGTGGTGACCGGTTCTTTGACTTACGCAAAAGGCCTGTCATTTGGACAGTGCATGAGCGCCATCCTGGTCGGGAACGTGCTCGGATGCACCGTATTGGGGCTTTGTTCGATCATGGGGCCAAGAACGGGATCGGCCGGCATCGTCGCGACTCGGAGCAGCTTTGGCCAGTTGGGGGCGCTACTTCCAATGGCCATCAGTCTGGTGTCGGCTCTGAGCTGGTTCTCGATCCAATCGGTGGTGGCGACTCAGGGACTCGAGGAACTGTTGAAGATTTGGGGATTCGCGGGTTCGTTGACAATCTGGATTTCGCTTGCGGTCGTGCTTGCGGCGGAAATCCTGTTGGCGCTGTTCGGTCATGCGACCATTATCGCAGCGGAGAAATGGATCGCGGTCATTTTGGCGATCTTGTTTGCCGGCCTAGGATACTTCGTCATACCGTATGTGCCGAGCTTGAGTACATCTGGAGCGACGAATCTCGCGGCGCCGTTCACTACCTGGCTGATTGCCGTCGGAATTGTCCTGTCATATCCGATCGGTTGGGCGAATTTCGCCTCCGACTACAGCCGCTACTTCCCGGAGAGTATGAGTTGGCAAAGGATCGCGTTGTGCGCAGGCGGCGGCCAGTTCGTTGCCTTGGTTTTCTGCCAGGTCATCGGCGTGCTCTTTGCCATCGCTTTGAAAGGTGCGCTCGGCGACGATCCCGTGAGCCAGTTGCGGCTGTTCCTGCCGACGTGGTTCATGGTGCCTCTGTTGTTCGCGATCATTCTAGGCGGCATTGCGGCCAATGTTCCGAACGGGTACACCGCCGCTTTGGGCATGCTGGCACTGCGCATACCGATCAGTCGCGCGAAATCGCTGGCGATCATTGCCGTGTTCACATTGATCGTGAGGGTCATTACCGTGTACTACGGCCAGTTCTACGACGTCTACCAGAAATTTTTGGAGTATCTGGTGTTTTGGACGACGCCGTGGGCGGCGATCGTGATCACCGATTACTTCATGCGAGAAGGCCGCTACAACACTCATGACTTGATGCGTTGGGGCGCTGGAGAATATTGGTTTCAAAAGGGCTGTGCTTGGGCCGGGCTTGT
>Ga0209517_10003211_pt1 | contig 22365 bp, 20 predicted proteins | sample PeaSoiMetSII2010_FD_187695 | JGI IMG/M metagenome (GOLD analysis project Ga0209517, IMG submission 187695) | Peat soil microbial communities from Weissenstadt, Germany - SII-2010 (SPAdes) (version 2) | ecosystem: Environmental > Terrestrial > Soil > Wetlands > Peat | place: Germany...
GGGAGCCGATATCGGCGGGCTCGATGCGAAACGTCGCCGTGGCATTGGCCGAGCCGCGGCCCTTGTCGTCTGCGCCTTGCGCCTTCACCCGCGTGCTGTGATTGGCCTCGTCGATATCTTCGAACTGCACACGGCCGGCAAAGGCCAAAGCCACCGGGCCGAGCCGCACGGCAATCTTGCCGCGAAAGTTTTGCGCATCGACCACTTCGGTCAGCGCCGCGCCCGGCATGCACGGCGCGATGCGCCTGATATCCATCAGCACCGCCCAGGCTTGCGCCGGCGACAACGGAACGTCGAATGAATTGTCGAATTCCATACGCTCGCTCTAATCTACGCGTGCCTGCAGCCGATCATCTCCGGTGCGCCGATTTTTTGCCAAACCCATCGCGCGCAAGCGAACAGCCGGTCGTCGTCGTAACGCTGCCCGACCAGTTGAATGCCGACCGGCAGATTGTTGGGGCCGCGATGGGTCGGCAGCGTCATGCTCGGCGTGTGCAGCGCGGTCCAGATCGCCTGCATGGTGCCGTCGCCGGTCGAGGCGAGCCCTTTCGGCGCTTCTCCCTGCACGCAAGGCGCCAGCAGCACATCGAGGCCCCCGAACACCGACGGCAACAGCGCGCGGCATTCATCGATGCGCCGCCAGCCGGCAATGTAATCCTGCCGCGAAATCTTTTGCCCGTTCTCGATGTAACGCACCATCTGCGGCGACAGTTTCCCGCGATGATGATCCCACTCGTAGGCCATGCAGGCGGCGCGCTCGTGGAAATTCACGGTCTCACGCGCGATCGTGCGTAGTCCAGTGAACGGATCGGGAAGCTTTACTTCGCGCACCGTGGCGCCGGCCTTGGCGAGTGCGGCCGCGGCGCCTTCCACCGCGGCCTTGGATTCCGGCTGCGCCGCATCCCACATTTCAGTGCGGCACAATCCGATCCGCGGCGCCGAATTCATTGTGCACGGCGGCTGCGGCGCCTGCATGCGCAGCACGGCGGTCAGTAGCTCGATGTCATCGAGCGAGCGGGCGAGCCAGCCGATGGTGTCGATGCTTTCCGCCGCCGGCTTCACGCCGGCTTTGTTGAAGCTGTTGTAGGTCGGTTTGAAGCCGAAGATGCCGCAATAGGAGCTCGGACGGAGCACTGAGCCGCCGGTCTGGGTGCCGAGCGCCGCCGGCACCATGTCATCGGCAACCGCCGCCGCCGAGCCGCTCGACGAGCCGCCAGGCGTATGCGCGGGATTGTGCGGATTGGTGGTCTCCGCCGGCGCCATGCCGGCGAATTCGCAGGTCGCGGTCTTGCCCAGCATCACCGCGCCGGCGCGGCGCAACAGCGCCACGCAGGCCGCGTCCGACGGCGGCCGATGGCCCTTGTAGATCGGCGAGCCGAACTCGGTCGGCATGTCGAACGTATCGATGATGTCCTTCATCCCGATCGGCACGCCGTGCAGCGAGCCGCGGTTCGGCGCGCGATCGAGCGCGCGCGCTTGCGCGAGCGCCAATTCCGGATCGAAATTCACCCACGCTTTGACGACACCGTCGCGCTCGGCGATCCGCGCCACGCAGTCGCGCGTCACCGCTTCGCACGTGGCTTCGCCGCGTGCGATCTTTTGCACGATCTCGGCGGCGCCGAGTTGGTTGAGTGGACCTGAAACCTTGGCGTCCATTTCAGTTCTTGCCGGCGCGGCCGGCCGAGGTGCCGGCGATCTTGCCGAACACAGTGCCGGACATCAGGCCGGAGCCGCCCGGATAGTTGAAGTAGAACAGCCCACCGACCAGTTCGCCCGCGGCATAGAGGCCGCGGATCGGCTGATAGTCGGTGTTGAGCACTTCGCCGTCGGTATTGATGCGCAAGCCGCCGAAGGTGAAGGTGACGCCGCAGGTCACGGCGTAGCCTTCGTAGGGCGGCGCGTCGAACGTGTTCGCCCAATTGCTCTTGTTGATGGCGAGCCCAGTGGTGCAGCGGCCATCCTTGATGTTCGGATTGAACGGCACGTCGGTCTTCACCGCGGCGTTCCATTCCTTGATGGTCTTGACGAACTCGGCGGCGTTGACGCCTTCGAGCTTCTGCGCGAACTCCTCGATGGTGTTGGCCGTCACCTTTGTTATTTGACGAATCTTGTATTCGTCGCGCTGCAGGTGCTTCACCTTCTGATCGAAGATCTGCCAGGCGAACTGGCCCGGCTGCTCCAGCACGACGCGACCATACTTGGCATAGGTGTAATTGCGGAAATCGGCGCCCTCGTCGACGAAGCGTTTGCCGGTGGCATTGACCAGGATGCAGAACGGATAGGAGTGTTTCTGGAACTGGTCGCCGACCGCGAGATCGCCGAACTCGGGCGCGTTCATTTCCCATTGCACGGCGTGGCAGCCCGACCAGTTGCCGCGCGGCGCCGCGCCGATGTCGATCGCCATGCGGATGCCGTCGCCGGTGTTGTAGCGAGTGCCGCGCACCTTTGCGAGGTCCCAGCCGGGGCCGAGATAGCGCGTGCGCCATTCCGGGTTGGCCTCGAAGCCGCCGCAGGCAAGCACCACCGATTTCGCCCGCAATTCGCGCACCTCGCCGTTCTGGCGCACGCGGACGCCCTCGACCCTATTGCCGTCGAACAACAGATCGAGGCCGCGCGTGGAGTAGTGGATGCCGATGCCGCGCTTTTTCGCCGACGCGGTGAGCATGGCGACCAGGCCGGGGCCGCCGCCGACGGATTCGACGGTGAGCCCGCCCCAGAATTTGAACTTGCCGTCGATCTTGAAGGCCTGCCGGCCATAGATGGGGATGAGCCGCACGCCTTTCTCGCGCATCCAGTTGAGCGAGTCGAAGCTCTTGGTGACCAGCAACTCGACCAGATCGGGATCGGCGCGGTTCTGGGTGATGCGCGCCATGTCGTCGAAGAACTGATCGGCGGTATAGGTGCCGAAATCCGTGGTCTCGACTTCGGCCGGCGTGAGATCGGGCACCAGCGTCTTGATGTCGTCGACGCCGTTATAGACGACGCGAATGGAGCCTGCGGTAAAGCGGCTGTTGCCGCCGGATTCGTCCTCCGGCGCCGCCTCGCACATCACCACCTTGGCGCCCTCTTCCTGCGCCGCCAGCGCCGCACAGAACGCCGCATTGCCGGCGCCGACAACAATTACATCCGCAACTTGATTTGGCATTTCCTACCTCTGATTACTCCGCCGCTTGCGCGACGCCGCCGTGGGCCTTCGACCAGCCGGCCGGATTCTTCATGAATTTTTCGACTTCCTTGAGCTTGCCCTTGTCGAATTTGCCGCTCTTCTTGGCGACCTCGAGCACGTCCCACCAGGTGGCGAGCGCGTGCAAGGTGACGCCGAGATCGCCGAAGATTTTTTTGCTCTCGGGGAAGATGTCATAGAAGAAGAACACGAAGACGTGCTCGACGGTAGCGCCCGCGCCGCGCAGCGCTTTGCAGAAATTCACCTTGCTGCGGCCGTCAGTGGTCATGTCCTCGACGAGCAGCACGCGGTCGCCGTCCTCGATATGGCCCTCGATCTGGGCGTTGCGGCCAAAGCCTTTCGGCTTCTTGCGCACATATTGCATCGGCAGCATCATGCGGTCCGCCATCCAGGCGGCGAACGGAATGCCCGCCGTCTCGCCGCCCGCCACCGCGTCGAATTGCTCGAAGCCGGCGTCGCGCAGCACCGTCGCTACGCCGAAATCGATCAGCGTCGAGCGCACGCGGGGGAACGAGATCAACCGGCGGCAATCGGTATAGACCGGACTCGCCCAGCCGGAGGTGTAGATGAACGGCTTGTCGGTCATGAAGCGGACCGCGTCCACTTCGAGCAGCATCTTCGCCGTCAGCTCGGCCATCACCGCTTTGTCGGGGAAGCCTGTCATTGTTGTCTCCTCTTCCCCTCCCCCTTGTGGGGAGGGCTAGGGGTGGGGGTCGAGAGGTGCCGCGCTAACGTCGACGCGCTGACGTCACCTCCCGACCCCACACCCTGCCCTCCCCCACAAGGGGGGAGGGAAACTAACTCACCACCTTCCACTCGATCGTCTCGCCGCCGCGATAGACCAAGGCGCGCTCGTCGGGGCCGGCGACTTTGACTTCCTCCGGCGCGGTCCAAGGCGTCTTCTCCAGCGTGATTTTGTCCTCGTTCGGCGGCATCCGATAATGCTTCGGCCCGTTGAGCGAGGCAAAGGCTTCGAGCTTGTCAAGCGCGCCTTCCTCCTCGAATACCCGCGCATAGGTCTCGATTGCGACCGGCGCGTTGAACATGCCGGGCACGCCGTTGGTCGAGACCTTGCGCGAATAAGGATGCGGCGCGGAATCGGTGCCGAGGAAATAGCACGCCTCGCCCGAGGTTGCGGCCTTGCGCAATGCGGTGCGGTCGCGCGCGGTTTTGATCACCGGCATTACATACATGTAGGGTTTCAGCCCGTGGCCGAACCAATCGTTGCGCGTCAGCATCATGTGATAGGGCGTGATGGTGCCGCCGACTTGCGGCGCCGCGCTCTTCACGTATTCAGCGCCCTCCTTCGAGGATAGATGCTCGAGGATGAAGCGAAGCCCCGGGAACTGCTTCACCCATTTCGTCAGATAGCGGTCGATGAACGCTTTCTCGCGGTCGAAAATGTCGACATCGGGGTCGGTGTCCTCGCCGTGCATCAGAAACGGCATGTCGATCTTTTCCATGCGCTCCAGCACGGGCATGACTTTTTTGTAGTCGGTGACGCCGGCGGCAGAATTGGTCGTGGCGTTGGCCGGATAAAGTTTTACCCCGGTGAACAGGCCGTCGCGAAAACCGCGCTCGACGTCGTCGGGATCGGTGTCGTCGGTGAGATAGCAAGTAAACAGCGGCTTGAATTTCGACCCCTGCGGCACCGCCGCCATCACCCGCTGGCGATAGGCGGCGCAGTCCGCCGTGGTGCGCACCGGCGGGATCAGGTTCGGCATCAGGATGGCGCGGCCGAAATGCTTTGCCGTGTACGGCAGCACCGCCTTGAGCATCTCGCCGTCGCGGACGTGCAGGTGCCAGTCGTCGGGTTTTCGGATGGTGATACGCGTGGTCATGAGAACTTTCTAAGAGGACCGAGCCCCCTCACCCTGTCCCTCTCCCCTCTGGGGAGAGGGAACGCAGTGTCGCCTGCCTTATAAAACTCGGATGCAGCGAATTGTGAAGGTCCTAGCGGCAAACCCCTCCCTCTCCCCAGCGGGGAGAGGGAGGGGGTGAGGGGGTTCCAGCCTCGCCGCATCATCTCAACTCACCCGATCGGCATGGCGGCGGCGGCAAAAGTCTCCATCGGCGGCTCGTCGATCATGGCGCCGGTGAGATCGGCGACGCGGGCAAAGCCGCGCTTGGCGCACCATTGCTCCAACCCGTCGATGATGGCGATCATGCCGGTGGGGTTGCGGAAGGTCAGATAGCCGATCATCACCGCGGTGGCGCCGGCCAGCATATATTCGACCACGTCCTCGACCTTGACGATGCCGCCGCAGCCGATGATCGGGATTTTCACCGCCTGCGCGCATTGATGCACCATGCGCACGATGACCGGTTTGATGCCGGGCCCGGACAGGCCGCCGAATTTGTTGCCGATTGCCGGGCGGAACGTGTCGGTGTTGATCTTCAGGCCCAGAATCGTATTCGAAACCACCAGCGCATCGGCGCCGGCGCGCTCGGCGGCTTGCGCCACCGTGACGATGTCGCCGGCATTGGGCGACAGTTTCACCCAGACCGGCTTGTCGGTGGTGGCGCGGATGAGCTTGACCACGTCAAATGTGTGCTCGGCGTGCAGCGCGAAATTGCCGCCCTTGGGATCGCGCGTCGGGCAGGAGATATTCACCTCGAGCACGTCGATGTCGCCCTGCGCCACGTCGCGCGCCATGGCTTCGAAATCCTCGATCGTAGTCGCCGAGATCGAGCCGACCAGCGGCGGCGTGAAGCGCCGATAATCCGGCACTTGGTGCTCGAAGAAATAATCGATGCCCTTGGTCGGCAGCCCGATCGAATTGATCATGCCGCCTTCGACCTCGGCGGCGCGCGGCGGCGGATTGCCGGCGCGGTATTCGCGCGACACGGTTTTCGCCACCATGGCGCCGAGACGGTTGATGTCCATCACCTGGGCGAGATCGGTGGAGAAGCAGCCGGAGCCCGGCATGATCGGGTTCTTCAGCGTCACCGAACCGATCTTGACGCGCATGTCTACCATCCGACCGCCTCCTGCATGTCGAAGACCGGGCCTTCGATGCAGACCCGGCGCAGCTCTTTCTTGCCGTTGACTTCGAAAGTGCGCACACAGACGTAGCAGGGGCCGAGCCCGCACGCCATCACCTGCTCCATCGCCACCTGGCCCGGAATGTTGCGCGCCTTACCGACGCGCTTCATCAGTTGGAACAGCCGGTTCGCGCCGCAGGTGAAAAACGCATCGGCGCGTTTTTGCGCGATCAGTCGGTCGAGGATTTTCTCGACGTTCTCCACCGCACTCGTGCCGTCGGTGTCGAGCACGCTGATGACGTCGCCGGCTTCGGCGAACAGCGCGCCGGCCATGACGAAATCCTTGTCGCGCGCCGAGAGGATCGCAGTGACGCCGACGCCATTCTCTTTGGCCAGCTGCGAAATCGGTCCGAGCGTGGCGATGCCGACGCCGCGACCGAGCACGACGATGTGGCGCCACGCCGGATCGAGGTGAAAGCCGACGCCGAGCGGGCCGACCATGTTGAGTTCGTCACCCGGCCTGAGCGTCGCCAAGCCGCGCGTGCCGCGGCCGACGCATTTGTAGAGAAACTCGACGCGGCCGCGCGCGCGGTCGATGCGATAGACGCTCTGCGGGCGGCGGAAGAACAATTCGCCGACGTCGGGCGACGGGCACAGCAGATTGAAGAACTGCCCCGGATTGACCGCGAGCGCTTTCTGCGACGCCTCGACGACGAGATGCTTGTATTCGGAATTGACCCAGGCGTGGGACACGACCGGGCACAGCGATTCCTCGGCCGGGATCGGGCGCGGCTCGGGCACCGGCGCGCTCTTGCCGACGACGAAGGGATCGGAGGTGAAGGGTTCGATTGCCGCCATGGCTCATCAATGGGCCAGGCCAGTCCCAAAATCAAGATTTGTACCAATTTTTGAACAGTTTCATTGCCGCGCCCGCACCTGTTGCGGGCATCCACACCTCAAAAGGCCAGCAAGAACAAAGACGTGGATGGCCGGGACAACTGTTTAGCCCGGCCATGACGCCGGTGGGGACGCTTAGGCCGCCACCGCCGCCGCAGCCGCCTCGGCATCCGGTTGCTGCCACGCCTTCAGCCGTGGATAAACCTCGCGGGCGAATAGCGTGAGGTTATCGACCGTCTGCGCGTGGCTGAGCTCGCCGCCCTGCCCCATCATCAAAAGGTTGCCCATGCCGCCGCAGTGGCCGCAGAAGTCGATGATTTGCTCGAAGACCTCGTCGGGCGTGCCGCAGAACAGCACGCCGGCATCCATCAATTCGTCGACGCTGGCGAATTGCATGGAGATGACGCGGCCGTCCTTGGTGTAGGTGCGCGGCGGCGTCTCGCCGCGCAGGATGCGGGCGTTGTCCTCGGGCGGGATGTAGCCCGGCGGGTTGCGGAACGGCAGCGCGACGATCGGGCTGGTGCGCAGATAGCCGGCGATGAGATGGCCGCGCCGCTTCGCTTCTTCCCGATCATGCGAGACCGCGACAAGGCCGAGATAAGCGAAGCGGTCGGCGGCGGGCGCCTTGCCGTGCTTGCCCATGTAGCCTTTGCGATAGGCGTCGTAGAGCTTGCGTGTGCCGTAGCCGGTGCCGAGCGTCGCCATGACGTAGCCGCGCTCGCCGAGCACGCGCGCTTGCGTCGATGAGCCGGTGGTCGACCACACCGGAGGATGCGGCTCTTGCCACACCCGCGGCCAGACATTGACGTGCCGGTACTGAAAAAATTCGCCGTCCCAATTGAAGTCTTCGTCGTGGGTAGTCATCGCCTTCAAGATAAAATCATGCGCCTCCCAGAACCGATCCATCAGCTCGACCGGATTGCGGTTCGACGCGGCGATCTCGTAGGGAATGCCCTTGATGAAGCCCATGTCGAGCCGGCCGCGCGAGATCACGTCGATGGTCGACAGTTCCTCGGCGGCGCGCAGCGGATCGGGCCGATGGCCGATCGGATAGCCGAGCACGAGCAGCCGCGCCTGCTTGGTGGCCCGCGCCGTGATGGCGAGCCCGATCACCACCGACGACGACATGCAGGTCGCGGTCTGATGGTGCTCGTTGAGCATGATGTCGAGGCCGAGCTCGTCGCAGAGCTGCCACTCGTCGTAATAGCGATGGAACAGGTCGGCGGCGACGCGCGGATCGCATTTGCGGTTCGGGAAGGTGACGCGCAGCGTGCCGGAATGCTCGTTCCAGGCCGGATGATAGGCCTGCTCGGAGAAATGATAGACTCTCATGGCACGCTCCCGTCATTCCGGGGCGGCCCAAAGGGCCGAGCCCGGAATCCATAGCCACGAAAGGTAAGGCATTGGCAATGCGGTGCCAATCCGCAGCGGCGGTGGTTATGGATTCCGGGCTCCTCGCTTCGCTCGGCCCCGGAATGACGAGGTTCTCAATTCGTGCCCATCGTCGCGTCGACCAAGTCTCCGGCGCGGGCGCTCACCGCGCGGGCTTGGGTCTTTTCCGCTGCCACAGCCTCGGCAGCGATCTGCTCGGCGTCGGGCTGCTTCCAGGCCTTGAGCCGCGGATAAACCTCGCGCGCGAACAGCGAGAGATTGTCGACGGTCTGCTCGTGAGTGAGGTAGCCGGCGTGGCCCATCATCAATAGGTTTCCCATGCCGCCGCAATAACCGCAGAAATCGACGATCTGCTCGTAGACCTCGTCGGGCGTGCCGCAGAACAGGATACCGGCGGCGATCAAATCCTCGGCGCTGGCGCTGTGCATGCTGATGACGCGGCGATCCTTGGTGTAACTGCGCGGCGGCGTCTCGCCGCGCAGCATGCGCGCATTGTCCTCGGGCGACAGGAAGCCCGGCGGATTGCGGAACGGCAGATGCACGATGCCGCTCGAGCGCAGATAGCCGGCGACCAGTTCGCCGCGGCGGCGCGCCTCATCGCGGTCCTTGGCGACGCCGACCAGGCCGAGATAGGCGAAGCGGTCGGGCCCCGGCGCCTTGCCCCATTTCGCCAGGTAACCGCGGCGATAGGCGTCGTAGAGCGGCCGCGTGTTGTAGCCGGAGCCGAGGGTGGCCATGACATAACCGCGCTCGCCGAGAAGCCGCGCTTGGGTAGTGCTGCCGGTGGTGGTCCAGATCGGCGGATGCGGTTCCTGCCAGACCCGCGGCCAGACATTGACCTGGCGATAATTGAAATACTCGCCTTCCCAGTTGAACATCTCGTCGTGGGTGGTCATCGCCTTGATGATGAAATCGAGCGCTTCCCACCAACGGTCCATGACGCCGACAGGGTTTTGATTGGAGGCGGGAAACTCGTAAGGCACGCCCTTGATGAAGCCCATGTCGAGGCGGCCGCGCGAGATGACGTCGATGGTCGAAAGCTCCTCGGCGACGCGCAACGGATCGGGACGATGCCCGATCGGATAGCCGAGCACCAACAGCCGCGCGTTCCGGGTGATGCGCGCCAGCACCGAAAGCCCCACCACCACCGTCGACGACATGCAGGTCGCCGTCTGGTGATGCTCGTTGAGCATGATGTCGAGGCCGAGCTCGTCCGCGGTCTGCCACTCGTCGTAATAGCGATGGAACAGGTCGGCGGCGATGCGCGGATCGCATTTGCGGTTGAGCAGGTTGACGCGCAACGAGCCGGAATGTTCGGTCCAGGCCGGATAATAGGGCTGCTCGGTGAACTGGTAGACTTTCATGGCGCGCTTTCCTGTTCCGGCGTCATTTGGCTTTCGCGAACGCCAGCACCTTTTCGGCAAAAATTTTGGGCTGCTCGTGATCGGGGAAATGCCCGGCGCGGTCGATCGTTTCGAACCGCGCGCCCGGAATCATCGCGCAATAGGCGCGGCCATAGGCCTCGCTGAGCATGCGGTCGTGCGTGCCCCACAGAAACAGCGTCGGGATGCGGATGCGGTGCAGCCGGCTTTTGAGCCGCGGATTATGGAAGTACGGATTCCAAGCGAACCGTGCCGTGGCCTCGCGGGCCCGCGCAGCGGCCAGCACCTCGGCGTCCGGCAGCGCCTTGTAGTCGCGCTTGCCGGCTTCCGGGTCGCAATAAACGATGGCGATGTATTCCGGCTCGGTCAGCGCAAAAATATCGGCGATGTCGCGGGTCTCGCGGTCGCCGACCTTGACGCCGACCGCATTGGCCATGACCAGCCGCGCCATCCGCGCCGTGGTCTTCACCGCGATCTCGGCGGCGATCCAGGCGCCGAAGCCGATGCCGACCACGGTGAGATCCTTGAGGTCGAGCTGATCGAGCAGATCGAGATAGAAGTAAGACAGGTCGTCGACCGAGCGCATGCCCTTGGGCAGATCGGAGCGGCCGTAGCCGGGATGGGTCGGCGCGATGACGCGTGCGTGCTTGGCGAGCTCGTCGATGGCGGCCGCCGCCGGCTCGATGCCGTTCTCGGCGTGAAGGTATAGCAGCGGCGGGCCAAATCCCTTTTCGACCAAATCGACCCGCGTTCCATTGACGACAAGCGATTGCGCCTCACGCGATGACGCCACAGACATTCAGCCTCCCAAAGCCCGGCTTTTTTCGTTCCCGGGCGATTGTTCTAGCACGCGAAATACACTTTGCCATGGCGCAGGCAGCGGCCGAACGGCAGCCATGCCTTGCGCGGACGGCATGCGCAGCCGATTGACATCCTGCGCCCGATCGGACGCGATAAGCCAAAGCACACGACTAGAGAGGCCCAATCAATGACCGCGGATAACGTCACCACCCATCTCGGCATCACCTATGCCAACCACGACGGCGTCGAGCTGCAAGGCGACCTCTACCTGCCGAAGGGCGCGAAAGCGGCGCCGGCGCTGGTCGCCGTGCATGGCGGCGGCTGGGTCCAGGGCGTGCGCGCCGCGTTCCAGTATTGGGGGCCGTACCTGGCGGCGCGCGGCCATGCCGTGTTCGCCATCAGCTACCGGCTCGCCACCAAGGGCAAGACGTTCCCGCAGGCCGTGCAGGACGTGCTCGCCGGCGTGCAATTCGTGCGTGGCAAGGCCGGCGAGTTCGGCATCGATCCGCAGCGCATCGGCCTCCTCGGCGCCTCGGCCGGCGGCCATCTCGCTTCGCTGGCGGCGCTTTCCGGCAAGAAATTCACCGGCGGCTATCCGCAGGACCCGTTTGCTGGCGTCTCGACCGAAGTGAAAGCGCTGGTCGGCGTCTACGGCGTCTACGATATGGTGGCGATGTGGACGACCTATCAGATCCAAGGCGGCCTCGATAACAATATCCAGAAATTCCTCGGCGCCTCGCCGATGGAAAACCGGCAGCTTTATTTCGACGCCTCGTCCACCAGCTACGCGACTTTTGCCAACAACAAAATCGGCGTTCTGTTGGTCACCGGCACGCAGGACGATCTGGTCGATCCCAAACAGCACACCGAGCCATTCACGCTGGCGCTCAAGCAGGCCGGCTTCTTCGTGCGGCCCTGCATCGTGCACGGCGCGCCGCATTATTGGATGAACGATCCGATCGAGGAACCGACCAGCTATTCCGGCTTCTTGGCGCCGCGGCTGCTGCGATTTCTCGCCGAAAAACTTTAAAGCACGGCGGCTTACTTCTTCTCCAACAGCAGCGTGCCTTCCTTGCGGATCAGCGGCTGGATGGTCTCGGCGACTTTTGCCAGGAGCCACGGCAGCACGACCTCGAGCCGCACATGGTCGTCCAGTACGTCGATGCTGCCGCTTGCCGTCTGCGCCAGCGCCGTGATTCGGAACTGCAGCCGGTTGTCGGTCCAGGTTTCTTCCTGGAGAGTAAAGAATTGCCCGAACTTTTCCTGGGCGCTGCGCAGACCGGATTTCAGGCGGCGCACCGCTTCGTCCCGGCCGAGCCGGTGTGGGATGGTGACAACCAGAGGCTTGCTCATTGCCTGTATATGGGGACTGTCTTTCGCCGATCAAACCGTCAAACTATAGGTCCCATCGTTTCGGCACCGGACATGAGCAAGCCGCCGACCTTCATCGAACAGCACGGCCTGTGGAGCGACGATGAGCGCCGGCTCGCAGCCGACATCAAGCGCCGGGTCGAGGCCGAAAAACTCCGCTTCATCAGGCTCGCCTGGAGCGATACCCACGGCTATGTGCGGGCCAAGACGCTCACCGTGCCGGCGTTTCTGTCGGCTTTGACCGCCGGCTACAATATCGGCGTCGCCACCACGACGCTGGATTCCGCCGGCGCCCGCGTCTTCGCCTCGTTCACCCGCGGCGGCGGCATGGGGCTTCCCGAGATGACGGGATCGCCCAATCTCACCGTGGTCGCCGACCCGAAGACTTTTCGCACGCTGCCATGGGCGCCCGGCACCGGCTGGATTCTCTGCGACGAATATTTCAACGGCGGCACGCCGTTTCACTTCGCGCCGCGACAGCTTTTGAAAAAGGCGCTGCAAAAACTCGCCGATGCGAAATTCACCAGCATCATCGGCACGGAAATCGAATGGTATCTGCTGCGCGTTGCCGCCGATCATTTGACCGAGGACAATGTCGGCGTGCCAGGCACGCGCGGCCGCCCGATCGCGACATGGCCGGCCGAGCCCGGCTATCACTACCATTCCGAATCCAACATGGATTTGATGCAGCCGGTGTTCGATGCGCTCGGCGACGCCTTCGAGGCGCTGGGGCTCGGACTGCGTTCCATAGAAAATGAGTGGGGCCCCGGCCAAGTCGAATGCACTTTTGCACCGCGTGCGGCATTGGAAGCGGCCGACAACGCGCTGCTGTTCCGCACTGCGACGCGGCAAGTGTGCCGACGGCTCGGCTATTTCGCCACCTTCATGGCGCGCCCGGCATTGAAGGGTTACTACGCCAGCGGCTGGCACTTGCATCAATCGCTGGTCGACGCTGCGAACGGCGCCAATCTGTTCATGCCGAAAAAATCCGGCCAAAAAACTGAAGACGTGCTGTCGCCGCTGGGCCAATCTTATCTCGCGGGCCTCTTGCAATACGCGGTGTCGAGCACGGTATTCGCCACACCGACCGTCAACGGCTATCGCCGCTTCAAGCCGAACTCGCTGGCGCCGGACCGCGCCACCTGGGCTTACGACCATCGCGGCGCCATGATCCGCGTGCTCGGCGGCGTAGGCGATCCGGCGACACGGCTGGAAAACCGCATGGGCGAGCCGGCGGCCAATCCGTATCTCTTTATTCTTTCGCAAGTCGTCGCCGGGCTCGCCGGCATCGCGGCCAAGCTTTCGCCGCCGCCGGCGACCGATGAGCCCTACACCGCCGAGCGGCCGCTGCTGCCCAAAAATCTGCCCGAAGCGCTCGACGCGCTGGAAAAGGAACCGTTGTTCCGCCGCGCGCTCGGCGATACCTTCATCGACTACTTCATCAAGCTCAAGCGCACCGAAGCCGGGCGCTACCAGCACTCGCTGGAAGAAAGCGGCGAAGTGGCGCAAGGGGATGAGCCGAGCACTTGGGAGCAGAATGAGTATTTCGATTTCTTCTAATTAGCCCTCCCCCCTTGTGAGGGAGGGTTGGGTGGGGGGTCAGGAGGTAGGAACAGTGCGTCGACGTCAGCACGACGCCTCTCGACCCCCACCCCTGCCCCTCCCCACAAGGGGGAGGAAAAAGAAAATAGGGAGCGCGTCATGACGGCTCTGGAAAAGATCAACGCGCCGCCGACCCGCCTCGGCGGCACCGCGCTGTACGATTGGGATCATCTCGTCCAAGAAGACCGCGCCCATCGGCTGATCTACACCGACCCGGCGATTTTTGAAGCCGAAATGACGAATATCTTCGGCGGCACCTGGACCTATCTGGCACACGAAAGCGAAATCCCGAACGACAACGACTTCATCACCAGGCGCTTAGGCCTGCGGCCACTGATCATCGTCCGCGACTCGAACGGCAAAATCCGCGCGCTCTATAACCGCTGCACCCATCGCGGCACCACGCTGTGCCGCTGGGACAAGGGCAACACGAAATCGTTCCAGTGCCCGTATCATGGCTGGAACTTCCTCAACACCGGCAAACTGCGCGGCGTGCCGTGGCCGGAAGGCTATGCCGAGGACATGCGCGATCCGAAATACAACATCGCGCAAGTGCCGCGGGTCGAATCCTATCGCGGCTTCATCTTCGCCACGCTGAACATGGACGCGCTGCCGCTTACCGAGCATCTTGGCACGATCGCAAAGATCATCGACGAGTGGCTCGACCGCAATCCCGGCGGCACGGTCGCGGTCTGCGAGGCCAATCGTTTTCGCTACAAGGGCAATTGGAAGCTCGCCTACGACAATTCGTGCGACGGCTATCACGTCGCCTATTCGCATCGCTCGCTGTTGGAGACCGAGAACCGCTTTGCCGGCGAAAACGCCAAGGGCATGGCCTATTATCGCAACTCGCCCGACACCCAGCCGATGTACATGCGCTATACCGGCCGCGGCAATCACTTCAAGGACAAGCGGCCGAATCTCGAAAAACGGCCGGGCGGTCTGTGGGCGCTGGAAAGCGCCCATCCGGGGATGGAGCATTACGAGGCCGAGTTCATCAAACGTTACGGCGACCGCGCCTTCGCGCTGCTCGATCTCGCCGGCTCCGAGCCGGTCAACATCAACGTGTTTCCGAATTTTTCGCTGCTCGGCAACCACATCCAGGTATTCGAGCCGGTCGGCGTCGAGGAAACCAACGCCATCTGGTACGGCACCATGATCGTCGACGACGGTTCCGTGCCCAGCGACGCCGTCACCGACATCAACGCGCTGCGCATGCGCACCCAGGAGGGATTTCCGAATTTCGGCGAGGTCGACGACATCGCCAATTTCGAGCAGATCCAGCGCGGCCTCATGGCGCCGGAAGACGAGTGGGTCTACATGAACCGCGGGTTCGGCATTCCCGATCGCATCAAGACCCACGACGACGGCTCGATCACGGCGCCGGCGACCGACGAAGCCTTCATGCGCGAGCATTTCAAGGAATGGAAACGGCTGATGAAGGCGCGTCCCAATCTCGCCATCCAACGCGAGCCGTGACATGAACGCGCCCGCCGCAAAAACCGATCCCTCGCGCACGTCGCACTACGTCAACGACGCGCTCTATCGCGCGTTGATCGAAAACTTTTCGGACTGGCAGGACGATGCGCGCGCCGTCACCGACGTTGCCGCGCGCGACGAATTCCGCCGGCTTATCGAACGCGAGGCGCGCCTCCTCGACCAGCTGCGCTACGACGACTGGCTCGCCATGTACGCGGCCGAGTGCATCTACTGGGTGCCGTCGACGCCCGGCGCCGGCGATCCGCGGCGCGAGATCTCGGTGATGTTCGACGATCGCCGCCGGCTTGAGGATCGGATCTACCGGATGCGCACGGGATTTGCCTGGTCGCAGGCGCCGGCGTCGCGCACGGTGCGCCTCGTCGCCAATGTCGAAGTTTTCACCACGGCGCACGACGACACCCGCATGGTGCGGTCGAACTTTATGATCAGCGAATTCTGGGGCGACGAGACCAGGGTGCTCACCGGCTGGTCGGGACATCGCGTCGTGCGCGACGGCGTCGGCTGGAAGATCGAGGCCAAGCAAGTCAATCTCATCGATTGCGACCAAAGCATCCGCAATCCAAGCATCATCCTCTAGTAGCCCTCCCCCCTTGTGGGGGAGGGCTGGGTGGGGGGTCGGGAGGTGACTCGCATCCGTCGACGTTTTTGCATTACCTCTCGACCCCCACCCCTACCCCTCCCCACAAGGGGGAGGGGAAAATAACGGCACTGCGGCGCGGCAATCTCGAAGGCCACTCATGAAAAAACTCAAGCTCACCATGGCCTGCGGCCGTTACGACCGCACCCAGCCGCTGCTCGACGGCCGGGTCGAGCCCGAGGGCGTCGACCTGACTTTCATCCCACTGCGCCCGGGCGAGACATTCTGGCGCATGCTCAATCACGCCGAGTTCGACTGCTCGGAAATGTCGCTGTCGTCCTATACGATTTTGCGCTCGGAAGGCGACACGCGGTTCATCGCCATTCCGGTATTTCCGTCACGAGTGTTCCGCCATTCCGCGGTCTATCTGCGCGCCGATTCCAAGATCGAAAAGCCGCAAGACCTGAAAGGCAAGCGCATCGGCGTCGGCGACTATCAGATGACGGCTGCGGTGTGGGTGCGCGGCTTTTTGCTGCACGATTACGGCGTGCGGCCGGAAGACGTCACCTGGGTGATCGGCCGGCCGGTGCGCACCATCAAGCCGCCGGACGGCCTCCGCGTCGAATTCATGTCGCCCGAGACCACGCTTGAAGCGATGCTGGAGCGCGGCGAGATCGATGCGCTCGCCTCCGTGATGATTCCGAAAACGCTCGGCAGCACGGTGCGGCGGCTGTTTGCGGAACCTCGCAAAGTCGAGCGCGAGTACTACGAACGAACGCACATCTTTCCGATCATGCACACCTTCGTGCTGAAGACAAAACTTTACGAAGAGAATCCTTGGCTGGCGATCAGCTTCTATCGCGCCTTCTGCCGGGCGCGCGACATCGCCTATTATTGGATGTACGACACCGACGCGCTGACCGTCGGTCTGCCGTGGGTGATCGACGAGGTCGAGGCGACGCGCAAGATATTCGGGCCGCAGATCTGGGATTATTCGATCGAAGGCAGCCGGCCGACGCTGGACGCGCTCATGCGCCACCTCGACGAGCAGAAACTCACGCGCCGGCCGATGAAGGTCGAGGAGCTGTTCGTGCCCAATATCAGCGCCGGCCTCAATGAGTATTTGCGGGCGACCGCGGAGGAATGATCGCCGCTCTAACAAAAAACCAAGGGAGGATCGACCATGACGAATGACATGCGCATGTCGCGCCGCAGCGCGCTCAAGGCGGGCGCTGCGCTTGCCGCAGGTACGGCCGCCGCCGACGGGTTTTCCGGCACCGCGCTCGCCGACGATGTTCGCCGCTTCGACGGCCAGCGGTCCGTCGACCCGAAGGGCCGCGTTCTGCTCAAGGGCGGCGCCATCGTCAGCATGGATGCCAAGGTCGGCGACCTGGTGAAAGGCGACCTTCTGATCGAAGGCAGCAAAATCTCCGCCATCGCGCCGGAGATCAACACCGCGGATGCGCAGGTGATCGATGCGCTCGACACCATCATCGTGCCGGGCCTGGTCGATTGCCACCGGCATTCCTGGGAAGGGCAGTTGCGCCGCATCAATCCGAATTCGCCGACGCTTGCCGACTATATGAACGCCACGCATCTGTCCTTCGCCAAATTCTATCGGCCGCAAGATCACTATGTCGGGAATTATCTCACCGCCATGGGCTGCATCGATGCCGGCGTTACGTGCGTGATCGACAATTCCCACAATTCGCGCAGCGCCGCTCATTCCGATGCCGCGGTGGAGGCGCTGTTCGATTCCGGCATCCGCGCCGTGCACGCGTCGGGTCCGCCCGGCGCCGGCGATTGGGATCATCAATGGCCGGCGGATCTCGAACGGCTGCAGAAGAAATATTTCTCGTCGGCGGACCAGCTCGTGACCTTGCGCATGTTCTCCGGACCCATCCGCGAGAACTGGGCGATGGCGCGCAAACTCGGGCTTCGCATCACCACCGAATTCCAAGGCCCGCAACAAGCCGCGCTCCTCGATCCGCTGGCGGCCGACAAGCTGGTCGGCCCAGACAACACTTTCAACCATTGCGGCGCGCTGCCGGAGCGGACCTGGCAAATCTTTCTCGACAGCGGCGCCAACATCAATGTGTGCCCGCGCTCGGACGCGCAATACGCGCTCGGCGAAGGCGTCTGCGCGCTGCAGCACGCCTGGGATCACGGCATCAAGCCGGGCTTTTCCGTCGACAACGAAACCTCGTACTCGACCGACATGTTCATGGAGATGCGGGTGGCGCTCTATCTGCAGCGTGCCGTGGCGCAAAACCGCAAATTCTCCGGCGACCAGAATCCGCCCAAGCCGCTGATGGTGCGCGACGTGCTCCATTGCGCGACCGTGGGCGGCGCACACTGCGCCGGCCTCGACGACAAGATCGGCTCCCTGGCGCCGGGCAAGGAAGCCGATCTCATCGTGATCCGCACCGACGCCATCAACCTCTATCCGTCGAACAACGCCATCGGCACCGTGGTGCAGGCGGCCGAGCGCAGCAATATCGACACCGTCATCATCGGCGGCCGGGTGCGCAAATATCGCGGCCGCGTGGTCGGGCTCGACATGGTGAGCCTCAAAGCGATGATCGACGAGTCGCGCAATCACCTGTTCACGGCGGCGGGCTATCGTCCCGATATTTTCGCCGAGCTGCTCCCGAAGTTGTCCTAGGGACTGACCCAGATTCGGCGGCCCTGGGACACCATGGCGGCCGCCGCCGCTGTTGCGCAAACAGGCGCTGCTTTCTACAACTACGTCTCGGACCAATTCCGCAGGGAGGAGCCCGCGCGTCGAGCGGGACAACGAGAAGGACGCTCACATGATCAGACCATTGATTGCAGGGACCGCCGCGCTTGCGCTGGTCGCAAGCCCGGCAATGGCGCAGCAGAAGACCGTCAAGATCGGCTTCATCTCGACGTTCAGCGGCCCGGCCGCCGCGATCGGCAACGACATGCGCAATTCGTTCGAGCTCGGCCTCGACCATCTCGGCCGCAAGATCGGCGGGCTGCCGGTCGAAGTCGTCTATGAGGACGATGAGATCAAGCCGGAAGTCGGCGTGCAGAAAACCCAGAAACTGATCGAGTCCGACAAGGTCGATTTCATCGTCGGCTATATCTGGTCGAACGTGATCCTGGCTTCGCTGAAGCCGCTGGTCGATTCCAAGACCATGACGGTGGTGACCAATGCCGGCGCTTCGCAGCTCGCCGGCGAATTGTGCTCGCCCTACGTGTTCTCGACGTCGTGGCAGAACGACCAGACACCGGCCGCGGTCGGGCTTTACATGAATCAGAAGGGCGTCAAGACCGCGTTCCTGATGGGCCCGAACTACGCCGCCGGCAAGGACATGCTGGCCGGCGTGCAGACCACGTTCAAGGGCCAGATCGTCGGCCAGGAGCTGACGCGCTGGCCCGATCAATTGGACTTCTCCGCCGAGTTGTCCAAGGCCCGCGCCGCCAAGCCCGACGCCATCTTCGTCTTCTACCCGGGCGGCGCCGGTGTGCAGTTCGTCACCCAGTACGCGCAATCCGGCCTCAAGGGGCAGATCCCGCTCTACACCGCGTTCACCATCGACGACCTGTCGCTGCCGCGGCTGAAGGATCTCGCGGTCGGCGTGCCGGGCGCCCAGGAATGGGTCAACGACCTGCCGAACGACGCCAACAAGAAGTTCGTCGCCGACTTCAAGGCCAAGTACAAGACCACGCCGTCGTTCTACGGCGCGCAGACCTATGACGCCGTGGCGCTGATCGACAGCGCGGTCACCGCGGTCAAGGGCGACCTCAGCAACAAGGAAGGCATGCGCAAGGAGATGGAGAAGGCCGACTTCAAGTCGGTGCGCGGCAATTTCCGGTTCGGCAACAACCACATCCCGATCCAGAATTTCTACCTGCAGGATGCCGATAAGACCGCCGACGGCGGCTACGCGCTGCACACCGTCTCGCTCATCGTCAAGGACGACCAGGACAAGTTCCACGACAAATGTCCGATGAAGTGATCGTCTCGTAACAGACGCACGGCGGCAGAGGCACACGCTTCTGTCGCCGCATTTTTGCGACAGACCGGCCGGGGCCGCCGAAGCTTAAGTCCATGCTCTATTTCATCGAGCAGCTTCTCAACGGCGTGCAGCTCGGCATGCTGCTATTCTTGCTCGCGGCCGGGCTGACGCTGATCTTCGGCATCATGGATCTGGTCAACCTGGCGCATGGCTCGCTGTACATGCTCGGCGCCTATTTCGCCGCGACGTTTGCCGCGGCGACCGGAAGTTTTGTGCTCGGCGCCGTCCTGGCGCTGGCCGCGACATTCGTCTCCGGCGTCGCGCTCGAAGTGATCGCGATCCGGCCGCTCTACGGTCGCAGCCACCTCGACCACGTGCTCGGCACCTTCGGGCTATTGCTGTTCTTCAACGAATTAGTGCGGCTGGTCTGGGGCCCGGCCGGCATGACGCTGTCGCTGCCGAGCGAAATGCTCACCGCCGTGCAGATCATTCCCGGCGTGTACTATCCGGCGTATCGGCTGGTCATCATTGCCGCGACCTTGGCGGTGGCGGCGCTGCTCTACATCCTGGTGATGCGCACGCGGCTCGGCATGCTGATCCGCGCCGGCGCCTCGAACCGCGAAATGGCCGGCGCGCTCGGCGTCAACATCAAGCTGCTTTACACCTTGGTATTCGGGCTCGGCGCCGCGCTCGCGGGCTTCGCCGGCCTGATGCAGGCGCCGATCCTCACCGTGCAGATCGGCATGGGCGAGAATATTTTGATCCTCGCCTTCGTGGTCATCATCATCGGCGGCATCGGCTCGATCCGCGGCGCCTTCGTCGCCGCCATCATCGTCGGCCTGATCGACACCATCGGCCGCGCCTTCCTGCCCGACCTGCTGCGCGCGGTGCTCAACACCAATGCCGCGCTGACCTTGGCGCCGGCGCTGTCCTCGATGTCGATCTACATGCTGATGGCCGGCATCCTGGTGTTTCGTCCGGAAGGATTGTTCCCGGCGGCAAACAGATGAACGGCTGGCTCACTCCGCGCAATGCCGTCACCGCCGGCCTGCTGGCTGCGCTTGCGCTACTCCCGCTCTATACGGCGCTGACCGGCAATGCCTTCGTCATGACGCTGTTCACCCGCGTGCTGATCCTCGCTATGGCAGCCGTGAGCCTCAATCTCATCATGGGCTATGGCGGCATGGTGAGTTTCGGCCATGCCGCCTATCTCGGTCTCGGCGGCTATGCCGTCGGCATCCTGGCGAAAGAAGGTGTTGGCTCGGGCTTTATCCAGTGGCCGATGGCGATCGCGGTCTCGGCGCTGTTTGCGCTCGTGGTCGGTGCCTTAAGCCTGCGCACGCGCGGCGTTTATTTCATCATGATCACGCTCGCCTTCGCGCAGATGGTCTATTACGTGGCGATCGGGCTCGACCGCTATGGCGGCGACGACGGGCTGACGATCTACAAACGCAGCCAGTTCGGCGGTCTCGTCGACCTCAACAACAAGATGCTGTTCTATTACCTTTGCTTCGCGCTGCTGTTGGCGAGCATTTACCTCGTCTCCCGCATGGTCAATTCGCGCTTCGGCCTGGCGATCCAGGGCGCGCGCTCCAACGAGCGGCGCATGCGCGCCATCGGACTCCCGGTCTTTCGCTATAAGCTCGTCTGCTTCGTCATTGCCGGCGCGCTGTGCGGACTTGCCGGCGCGCTCTTGGCCAACCACACTAATTTCATCAGTCCGGCGATGATGTTCTGGACCCGCTCGGGCGATCTCATGGTCATGGTCGTGCTCGGCGGCCTGGCCACGCCGTTCGGCCCGCTGATCGGCACGGTGACTTATCTGCTGCTGGAGGAAGCACTGTCGCGCGTCACCGAATATCCCGGCCTGTTCCTCGGACCGGCGCTGCTCCTGGTCGCGATCTTCCTGCACGGCGGCATCGCCGGCATGTTCGAAAGGCGCGCGCCGTGACCGAGCCGCCGCTGCTGCAGATCGAACGGCTGACCAAGCGCTTCGGCCGCGTCATCGCCTCGGGCGATCCGACGACCATTCGCGCCGAGGCCGCGGTGCGCGAAGCCTATCTCGGCGAGCAGGAGGCGACCCGTGGCTGAACGCACAATGGCTGAGCCGCCTTTGCTCGAAGTGTCCGATATCGAGACCAGCTACGGCCAAAGCCGCGTGCTGTTCGGCATTTCGTTCGCCATCGCGCCGGGCGAAATGGTGTCGCTGATGGGACGCAACGGCATGGGCAAGACCACGACCGTGCGCTCGATCATGGGACTGACGCGGGCGACCGCGGGCGCTATCCGCTTTGCCGGCGAGGACATCCGCGATCTGCCGTCTTATCGCGTCGCAAAACTCGGCATCGGCCTGGTGCCGGAAGGCCGCCAGGTTTTTCCCAATCTCACCACGCGTGAAAACCTGGTCGCCACCGCCGCCAACCGCACGGCCGCCCGTGAGCCGTGGACGCTTGACAAAGTGCTGGCACTGTTTCCGCGGCTCTCAAGCCGCGCCGGCACCATGGCGAACCTATTGTCCGGCGGCGAGCAGCAGATGCTGGCCATCGGACGCGCGCTTATGACCAATCCGCGGCTGCTCATCCTCGACGAAGCGACCGAAGGGCTCGCTCCGCTCATCCGCGACGAGATCTGGCGCTGCCTGCAAAGCCTGCGCGCCTCGGGCCAGTCGATCCTGGTCATCGACAAGAA
>Ga0209517_10003212_pt1 | contig 22363 bp, 12 predicted proteins | sample PeaSoiMetSII2010_FD_187695 | JGI IMG/M metagenome (GOLD analysis project Ga0209517, IMG submission 187695) | Peat soil microbial communities from Weissenstadt, Germany - SII-2010 (SPAdes) (version 2) | ecosystem: Environmental > Terrestrial > Soil > Wetlands > Peat | place: Germany...
CGGCTCCAGCGGGTCGGCCAAGAATTGTTCCAAACGCGTTCGACATTTTGCAATTTCGCTCTCGGTCATGAACCGGAGCTTAACACCTCTCTTGAGGGAGGTCAATAACTTAACGTAGTAGTACTAGTGGGACACCGATGAAGCCGCCGAAGAGTGCGGCTCGGTGTAAACAAACCGCAAGATTTCGCTGTTCAGTTTCTCCCTCTCGTCCAGTTGGCGGGTGTGTAAATGCCTGGAGATATCCAGTTCCTTTTCGCCCCGCACCGTGTCGCCACGCCTCAAGAGTAATTGCCCCAGGCGGTAGTGCGCATCAGCCAGATTTGGGTCGAGGTCGACCGCTTTCTGGAACTCGGCGAGAGCCTCTGAATCGTGCTTCTCTTCTGAGTATAGAACCCCTAGCTGAAAGTGAGCCTCGGCAAAGCGAGGATCCAGATTTGTGGCGGCCCGGAGGAGGGACTCAACCGTGGAGAGGTCAGTGGCTTGGGTCTCCATTCGAACGGACTTCCACAAGCTCATGGCATAATAATAGCGAGCCCGCGCGTTCCGTGGCTGAATCCGAACCAATTGACCGAGTCGTTGGGAAACCTCGGCCGCACGCGAAGGCGAAATGGCATAAATTCCTGCCAGGAAGGAGTAAGGCCTGGGGTCCTGTGGGTCAAGGTCGACTGCGTGGCAGAAGGCATCCACGGCAGGGCCGTAAAACTCGCGCATAAGCAGGGCAATGCCCAACGCTATTTGTAACCGGGCCGATTGCGGGTACAGCTTAGCGCCGCGGTTCAGCACTTCCGTTGCAGGTTGAGGGGTACGGTGGCGAATCAATTCCTCTCCCCAGGCAAAGATATTGTTCTCACTCGGGTCGATCTGGGCCGCTCGTTGATACTCCTTGCCTGCCGCCATATAGTCCTTTTGTCCCTCTTTAACCTCCGCCAGGAGTTCGTGCAACTCTCCCCCATCCTTAACACGCATCAAGGCAGCGATCTGATTCTCCGCATCCGCTAACCTGCCGCTTTCTATTTCAGCCAGCACAAGATCTCGGCCGTTGGCATACGAATCGGGACTCGCCTGCTGCGCTTTTTGCAGGTACGGAATTGCATCTGGGGCACTGCCGCGGCTGAGATAGAACTCGCCCAAAGCATGATTAGTCGTGTAATCAGCGGGTTTCAGGACGGCCGCCCGCTTGAATTCCTGCTCTGAGGCTGCAATTTTTTTGAGGCGGAGCAGATTGGTTCCCAGGTTCTCGTGGGCTTCTGCCGAATCAGGCTGAACACGAACCGCCCTTTCAAAGAAAGGAGTCGCCTCCTTCTCATTTCCCTCGCTCGCCAGTGCCAAACCCATCAATTCATTGGCTCCATAGCTGTCCGGAGATTGCCTGAGGACTTGTTGAAGCAGCTCCTTGGCCTGTCGGTAGTCGTGTTCTCTTAAGTACGACTCTGCAGTCTGGAGCTTTTGGTCGACGTAGGAGTTCCTCGCAGGAGCCTGAGTTTTTCCCACCGCTGGAAGAAGCAGGCAAAGCGCCGTTAAAAGGCATGCCAGTCGAAGCCTCGGGTTTCGCTCCGGTGCAGCCGAGGCCGGTGGCACAAGCTGATGCCGACAGATTTCACCCCCACAGGGGGCCAGATTAGATTGTTGTTCGCGGAGATGTCTTGGTTTCACGTCTGGAGCCCGTAATGCGAACTTTCTCGGAGTACTCACGAGCTAATTGATTGGTCCACAGTTACGGCAAGCTGCGCGAACTCACTTGTGGACCTTGATTGGCGAGGATGAGCGCCAGGCGCAAAAACTGGATCTGCATTTGCGGCGTCATCGTCCGCACGCCTTGGGGTTGCTGCTCGGCCACTGCAAGCTCCTGCTCGATCACTTTGGTATCGAACGGCCCTCGCGGAAAACTCGCCTGGTATCTCTTAAACACCTCGCGTGCCTTGGCCACCTGTCCGGTGCCGAGGTAGAAAACTGCCAATGCCGAGTAAGCGCTCGGCCAGTCGGGAAGTAAATCCAGGGCGCGCTCAAAATGCTCGTCGGCCTTTTGGCACTGAGGCGCCATTACGCAAAGAACACCAAGGCCCCACTCAATCCGGCCTGAATCCGGGACTCGAGAGAGGCCTGCTCGGAGGGTTTCTCCGGCCCCCGTCAGGTCGCCCACCCCCAATTGCGACAAGGCCAGAGACAGATAGTGCGCCTCATTATCCGGGCTTTTGTTGATCAACCTTCGATACACTTCCTCTGCTTCCGAGAATATGCCGAGGCGCGCGTAAAGATCCCCGAGAAGCGCCAGATACGACTCATCTTCTCGACCTTGCCTGGAAATCTGGTCCAACATGTCGCGGGCTTTGGCGTAGTCCTGTTGCTCGAAGTAGGTGTTGGCCAGATCGTACTTGGCATCGTCAGACGACGGGTCCGCTTCCACGGCTGCCTGAAAATGGCGGACTGCGTCAGAGAGAACGTGATAACGTGCGAAGAGAACCCCAACCTGGAGCGAGGTTCGAGGATCGTGTCTGCTCACCTCATCCAGATGGCTTACCACTTTCTTAGCCTCTTCCTCGTTCCCAATTCGCAGATAGGCTTCAGCCAGTAAGTAGAGATTACGAGGCCTATCGGGATTCTTGCTAACCGCCATTTGAAGCCCTGCCAGGTCCATTTCCGCTCGAGCTTGGGGCGCCAGTCCCATCTTCTGATCCAGAAAATCGAAGAGGTGCTGAAACGGATAGGGCCCCCCCGACCCGTTCTTTGACATGGTCTCGAAGATGGCAAAGTCGTGTTCCGCCGCTGCGGTCTGCTGCAGTGCGCGTTCGGTTGTTGCCAGCCGGTAGTACGTCTCCGTACGGTTCGGGTTGAGCTCGAGGCACCGCCGTAACAACGGCAAAGCCTCCTGGAAATTCTTCTGTTTCATCCTGACGCCCGCGAGTTCGAAGATGGCCTCCTCATGGTCTGGCTTTGCCTTGAGCGCTGCCTGAAGGTAATTCTCCGCTTCTTGGAGGTCGCCGCGGCGAGTGGCGATGTACCCGAGGTTGAAAAGGCAGGCAGGATCGTGCGGATCAAGCTCCAGCCCTTTCATCAGGTATTTGCGGGCTTCGTCGTAACGGCCAAGCTGGCGGTAGCACAAACCCATGAAGGCATATGAGCCGGCCGTCGGCGCGAGGTCGATCAAGGTTTGGAATTCGTGAATAGCGTCATCTGTCTTCCCCGTCGTAAAGTAAGAATCGCCAAGGGCAGCGTGGAGGTCCGCGCGCTTCGGGTCGATTGTGATTCCCTCTTTAAGCAGCGGAATTGCGTCTTCATAGTACTTTTCCACCATGCTGACGCGCGCCATCAGAAAAATAACATCGGTGTTGCGAGGCGCGACCTTATGTGCCCTCATCAGAACTTGGAGCGCTTCGAGGTCCTTTGCCTGGGTGTAATAGAGCTTGCCCAAGCCGTAAAGAGCAGTCGGCGACTCCGGCTTCAGTTCCAACGCTCGCTGGAAAGCTCTTTCAGCCTCAACGTTCTTGTTGCTGTGGTAGTACGCTTGTCCAAGATTATATAGGATTTCAAAAGTGCCGGGCTGCAGCGCGTCGGCAATTTCAAGCTCGTGGATGGCCAAAGGATACAAGTTCTGTTCCGCCAAGAGAACGCCCAACGAGAAGTGAACTCGCAGGTCGTTCCTGTTCTGGCCGGAAATCTCCGCCGCGAGTCTGGCAGCGTCCTGAGTATGCCCCGCCATAAGCTCTGCGGCAATCAGGCTCATGGAAGTGGGCACGTCGGGAGGCTTGATGTGGCTGAAATACTCGATCGCCTGCTCCGCCTGGCGTTCACCGAGGGCCAGTCGGCCGAGGTTGTAGTAAGCGTCGTGGTTATTAGCATCAAGCTGGACCGCAGTCAAGTACTCTTTCTTAGCGAGGTCGGGACGATTCTGGGCGACGTAACTGTTTCCGAGGTTGTCATGCGTGACCGCCGAGTGAGGATCGATTTTCAGTGCGTGTTCAAATGCTGCAGCGGAACGGACAAAATCTTTCTCCTGAGTGTACAACATGCCGAGCAGGTTGTAGCCCTCAACGCTCTTGGGGGAGAGAGCTAAGCCCTCGAACACGACCTCGCGTGCCTGCGCGAGGTCCCCCTCGCTCATAAGTTGTTGTGCTTTTGTGAACTTTTGGCCGGCGTCGGCCGCCGTGCCGGAAGCCTTTTGCCCCGCACAAAGCGCGGGACATAACACCGCGCTCAAGATCAGACAAAGCGATCGGCGCCCTATTCGCACGACACCACCCAATCTCGAGAATCTTCTCCTTGCAGCCAAGAGATTATATTCATCTTGTACTTGCTACAGTGTTTTGCCACGTCGACAGGTTACGATTCCTAGACCCCATACGCGCCAGCGCCAGTCCAGCGAAAATGTGCTAGTTGCTCCGGCATCGCCTGGCGTTTTCGGTGCCCGTCATTACACCAATTCGGATTTCTTCCAGCCGCGTTTCGACTTGACCCACAAAGCCGAGCTCGAGCCGTCATCCACCCATCTTACTTCTCCCAGATCTCCCTCTTCAACGGACGGGGCGGTAGTTTGTTGTGTCAGGCGAAAGCCGCTGCCCACCAGGCTTAAAGGCGGATGATAGGCGGAACTGCCTGAGGGAATGCGGTTTTCCTCACCGCCCATGACGTCATCAATTACGCAGTTGCCGAGAATGCAGGCGCCGTCCAGGTCCCCGGTAAAGGCCTTGGCTAATCTATGTCCTTTGTCCGCGAAAAGGACGTTGCCGAGGTAGGTTCCGTGTTTGCCTTCCGGGGTAATAAGGAAGCCGGCGCCGGCGTTGTCAGCCGCCCAACGGCTGTAATACACGCGACACTGAACGATGGATTGATAGGGCTTGGTAATGTAAAACCCGGCAATGGTCGGCGAGTCCGCGTAGCACTGATTGAAAGTATTTACATTTCCGTTGCAGTAGAAGCAATGCTTCATGGGGCCCTGCACAGGATCGTAATTCCAGACATGGACTGCGATGAACCAATTGCTTCCCTCGTCGCTGCGCACGCCGGTCTCATAGCCGATGGCGTGAGCCAGTATTATTTTGGAGTCGCCCCGCTCGTAGTGAATCCCGATGCTCCCCGGGGCATAACGAGTATCGAGTTCAATATCGCAGCGGACCCTTGTAAGGTTCGTTTCATATCCGCCCTTCAGCAAGTGAATTCCCTTGTAGAGCGCGTTCAGCACCTCAAGATCTGCGATTTCGGTCCGCTCCACATCACTCTCTACCCTCAGCCCGGTCAACGGCTGGCGATTCCCATCGATCACACCACCACGAATCCAACCACCGTGAAAACAGAATTTTGAGTACTTCCCACCCCCCTTGATGACCACGGCATCACCTTGGAATCCGGAGCGCGCCCGGACGACGGCATAGGGCGTCATCACCAGGCTCACAGAAACCGGCAGCCTGAGCGGCTTCGAGATCTCGTAAACGCCATCGCCCAATTCGAGCGTACCTCCGCCGCGTGCCTCTAACGCCGCGATTCGCCCGGTCAATTCCGAATGCCAGTCATCGACCTGTGCGCGGGGCTGAATTCGCGCGCTCGTTTGACTTGCATTCAACAGCTCTGCCTTGTCTCCCATAAGTCCGGCCAGGATTCCCCAGCCCATTGAGGCGCGAAGCATCTTCTGTCTTGTCATCTTCATTGGATCGATCCTTTCTGCAAAGTGATCTGCGGCTTTTCGTTTTTCGGACAGGCATCGTATCATCGGGTTTCGGTGGATTCAACTGGAACGGGCCTGCGAACGCAACGGAATTGCGCCGTGCTCCATCGGATGGTAATATCTCGTCCCGAAGATTCCTCGAGGAGGCTCGAAGATGGGTTCGCCTGCACGACGACCCGAACTGGCGCGGGCGGGCCAAGCTGGAGACCGCAGGCATGCTGGTGTGCATGAAGTCCTCCCTGCGAAATCTGTGACACTCCTTGTGTCCGGGTGATGTGCTATGCACGCATGTTTTCTGGAGAAAACCAATGAACCCACCCAATCGCCGCCAATTCTTATTCCGGTCAGGAGTGGCGCTGGGACTTGCCGGGAAAGCCGCTCAGCCCGACATGTTGATCAGTGGCAACGCAAGAGTAAGAGTCCCAACGGCTGCGACCGGGCCTTCTAACGACGAGCCTGCACACATTGTTCAAGGGAATAGCGGTCCACTTTACAACAGGAATCTGCGAACCGCCATTGGGCTTGGCGATGAACTGGCCAGCATCGTGGACAAGCATGGCCAGATTATTAGAGGGCGTAATGCCGGCCTGCAGATAGAATTCGGATTGCCTCGACAGCCGGCCGAAAAATCCGAATGGTCGCAATCCCTGCTCGATGGGCACCTTCCTATCGTCGAAACCCATCTGCAACTGGGAGGCGCCACAGTTCGCTTGTCTGCCTTTTCTAGTGATCAGGGAGGTGTCAAAGCAGACTACGTAGAGATTCGCGACGAAAAGAATCCATATCGCATCCGGCTGCTGTTCCCTTACACAACGTCCGTTAAAGTAGAGGGTGGGGTGGTGAGCAGCGAAGGCAAAATCCTTGCTATCTTCCCACCTCCACAGAAGGCCACCTGCACTTTCGCCAAGTACAACTTTTTGACACCTGGAGCTTACTCGTCTTTGCGCCCCCCTTGGGATCCCGACACTCCCCCAATGTCCTTGCCGCCTGACACGGACCCGGCCTTCGGCGCCTACCGCCGCAATTACCTGCACCGTGGCATTGAGTACCGCTTTCCGGTTATTGCAGGCAGCACCTACCACGTGTTCCTGGGAATCCTGCCCATCGAGCAAAAACCCGGCGAGATGATTCTGCGGCTGTCAGTCAACGGCGCGACCCTGATCTTGGACTACGGCCTGGTGCCCGCGCTCAAACCGCTGGTCAGGGAATTCACAGTGACTCCGAGCGAACCGGAATTGCGAGTGATGTCGGAATGCGATCCATCGGAGGCGGGACCCTACCGAGGGTGCGAACTTAGTGGGGTATGGGTGTTTGATACTCCCGCCGACTCCAGCGCGGTGATCAGAGGGCAACTCAACTCCAAAGCGCTCTTCTATGTTCCCTGTGGCAACGAACGGATCGAGGACATGGTGAGCACCGTCGTCCTTGATTATGAACCCGCCGGGAGTGGCACGAGCCGCTGGTTCCGCCTGCCCTACAGCGAAGCGGAAGTTCATGCCGCCAAGCTGACCGTCATCGATCCAGAGTCTGCGAGGGCTGCGGAAAAGGCTCGCTGGGAGTCACTCCTCCAAAAAGGAGCCGAGTTCAAGACGGGCATTTCACAGTTGGATAATCTTTACAAGACGTCGCTCATCAATCTTCTTCTACTGCGCACCAAGTACCCTGGCCAAGGCAAAGACGGCCAGGACATTTATGTCGTCAAGCCCGGGGCCGATCTCTACGGTACTTTCTGGATGCGCGACGGCGCCTATATGACCACAGCGTTCGATCTTGCCGGGCTTCCGGAAGAAGCCGAGAAGTCCCTTCGTCTATTCTGGGATCCTAATCTCACCGGAACCCTGGCCTCTTGGGGCCAGCAGGAGACGGGCCTGTGGGCCGCGCCCACGTGGCAGTGGGATGGACAGGGTCAGGCGCTTTGGGCGTTGGTCAATCATTATGAATACAGTGGTGACGCGGAGTGGCTTAGAGCGGTATATCCGAACATCGTCAAGGGTGTGCGATGGATCGAGTCTGCAACAAAGCAAACCCAGTTCGTTAATGAACACGGCGAGAGGCCAATTTACTTCGGACTCTTGCCGGTCGGCGAGGGTGAATCCATCGCTTTTGATTTCAATTACTACCATTGTTTCTGGGCAGTATTGGGATTGCGTCAAGCTCTCGGTGCCGCCGAGGCCTTGCGCCAAAGCGACGACATTGCGTGGATGAAGCGGCTGTACGAGGAGTTCCGCTCGAACCTCCTGGTGTCAGTAAAGCTCGCATCGGAACGCGTGGCCGGCAACAAATTCATTCCCGCCACACCGTTTGATCCCAAGCCGCCGATCTGGGGGTCGCTCGCGGCTCTCTACCCTGCTCGCTTTCTTGATCCCCACGACCCGATGATCGGCCATACGCTCGAAGTGCTCGATGCCCAGGCGCAGGAAGACACCTACCTTTACGAGCACGGCCACTTGTGGACCTACATTACAGTGGAGGGCGCCATGTGCCACCTACTGCGCGACGAGGTGTCGACGTTCTATCGCCTCTACAACGGGTACGTCTCGCATGCCTCGCCCACCAATGCCTGGTCTGAGGGTATTCTACTGGCGGATCGAAAAGGAACGGGAGACATGCCGCACGGGTGGGGCGCAGCGGATTATGTTGCGATCCACCGTAACTCGCTTGTGTATGAGAATGAGGCGAACCTCGAACTTGGTTGGGGCGTACAGCCGGAATGGTACGAAGATGGCACAACGCTGGCGGTCAAACGTGCCCCCACCAAATTCGGCAAGCTCGACATGGATCTGAAGCGAGCCGGTTCAGAACTGGTTGTCGAGTTCCACATCGCTCCGGCGCCTGGCGGCGAGGCGCCGGAGTCCGTTCGTTTGCACATCCCCAGGCTGAAGGAGCCAATCACCTCAGTGCGATCGAACGGCACGACGCGGGCCATCGCGCCTGGCCAGACCGTCGTCCAGTTCGGCAGAGGAAGGTGGGAATAGGAGAGAGTGTCGATTCCATGAAAACCAGAGTGGAATTGTTGGAAGTTCGAAAGCAGAGGGCCATCTGAACTCTCCGATGAAAGCGCGGTTGCTGCTCCGAATGAACGGTATTTCCGCTCCGCCGCCCTGAAGGAGGGAGAGGCAGTGGCGGAGATCTCCCTACCCCCTAGTCTGACACATCACGTGCTAAATGAACTGCACAGTTCATGTGCGAACGACATCTGCGCAGCTCTGCGCACTCAAATGTTTACAAGATGAGAGCGAGTATGTTAGCCTGTCGTTGCTTGAGCCCAGAAATAGCGCGGGACCATTGTTTACGTAGCAAATCCACCGCAGATCGCCCTGGGCTGCTTTCGGGTGTGCCCCCTCATCGAGTGGCCAAAAGGTTCGCAAAACAGCGTCCAGCAGCGTCGCGAGGAATGCGCTCCGAGTGGAGTGACACTCCGATGGCGACCCGGTGATTGGCATCTGCTGTCCCGTCTCTGCGAATGGAGCGATGATGTGCAGGCTTGAGGGCAAAGTAGCTATCGTTACCGGCGGCGCAGGACCGGGAATCGGCCACGGTATCTCCAGAGTCTTGGCAGGGCGGGGAGCTTTTGTTGCCATCTTGGAGCTTGATCTCGAGAGTGCCCGCATAGTACGGGACAGAATCGAAAAGGATGGCGGCCGTGCGGGTTTCTTTAGCTGCGACGTCAGCCAGGCGACACAGGTGCAGTCTGTTATCGAACGAATCGTGCAACAGGAAGGCAGGCTGGATGTGTTGGTGAACAGTGCGGGAATCGGTCTGATCCGCCCTGTGGCTGATGTGACTGAAGAGGAGTTTGATCGGCTCTCGGCTATCGATCTGCGCGGTGTTTGGCTTTGCTGCAAATTTGCCATTCCCTATATGCAAAAGCAGAACTGTGGGTCGATCATCAATATTGCCTCAGTGCATAGCCGTGCCACGATGCCACTGTTTGGTACCTACGGGGCCATCAAGGCTGGCGTCGCCGGGCTGACGCGGGGCATCGCCGTGCAATACGGACCCAACAATATCCGGGCGAACACCATTTGTCCGGGTCTGGTTGATGGCATCCAAACACGCCAGATTGTGGCCAAGCTCACAAACGATGTCGATTCGTGGTTGGACGACTATGTGAGACGCCACCAGGCGATTCCACAGCTCATCCAGGCCGCAGATGTCGGCCATGTCGTTGCGTTCCTGGCCAGCGATGAAGCGCGATACATCACCGGAGCCGAAATTCCCATCGACGCTGGTTGCTGGGCTCAGCTTGTCAGCCGGGATTGAGGAGTTATCCTGCGAATAAGCGCGCTCGAAACGACCAGGCTTACTGTGGCGGCAAGTCTATTGGGATGGAGAGAGTTCAGCGCATGAACTCACGAGAACGCGCCGAGAAGGCGATGAGGCGGGAAATCCCGGACCGCGTGCCAGTGGTCCCCTTAATCGATACGTCGTATGCGGCTGCCTGCCTCAAAGTTCCAGTCTCCGCGTGTTTCCTGGACCCTGCCCTTCACGCACGCGCGTTGGTGCGTGTTCTTGAGCGCCACCCAAAGATTGACGGGCTATCCATCAACATCGGACTCACTTCCAAGGTAATTCGAGAAGTTACAAGCGGTGAAAACGAGCGTTTGCTGACCACGCTGGACGGCTCACAATGGCATGTTTCCACAAATGATACGGGTATCCCGACCCGCCATGAGATTGATCGCTTCGATGACCGGCGGCTTTATTCTGTAGACGTGCTCCGCCCTCACATTGTCGACACCTTGAGGAGCATGCCTGAGGATATTTTGCGTGGCTACGACATTTCAGTGGGCGTGACTGGGCCGTTCTCGCAGGTTGTTTTTATGGTAGGCATCGAAATGGTGTTACTTGCCATGTACGAACAGCCCACGGCATTAAAAGCAGCTATAGAAGCTCGCATGCCTTTATCACTTAGCTGGCTCGAGGAAATTGCGGCGCTCGGCGCGCCCAGCATTTGGATTGGGGAAGGCCTTGCCTCCGGCAGCCTGATTTCACCCCGACAGTACGCCGAATTTGTACTACCTTACGAGCAGCGCCTGACTCAACGATTGCGAGAACTGAAGGTTCCCAGTGTTCTTCACGTGTGCGGCGAAACGAACAAGATTCTTGAAGCTGTCGCAGAAAGCGGTGCAGACTGCTTTGAGGCGGACTGGCAAGTAGATCTAGGCGAAGCAAAGACACGAATTGGCTGCCAAGTGTCCCTTAAAGGTAACCTGCACACAACGGACCTAATTCAACTGCCGGCGAAAGCGATCTATGAGCAATCTTGTGTGGCGATTGAGAAAGCCAAAGCTGGGGGCGGGTTTATTCTCAGCAGCGGCTGCGCCGTGGGCCGTGACACACCGGCTGCGAATGTGGATGCAATGGTCCAAGCCTCAATGGACTATGGCTCGTACCAGTAAGAACGCCGCGCCGCTGCGCCAGAACGCGCCGCGCAAGGCTAGCGCGCCCCGCCGCTCCTGCTACCCTTTGATTTTTCGCGCATCAGCGTCCCACACAGCGACCGATTGATTCCGGTATGCAATATTCGCCATGTGACATGAGATAGCGGCGATGTTTCCGAATTCCGGGTCTTCGACCGAAGGCCGGCGGGAGCGAACGGACTCCAGAAAGTTGCTCATGTGGTTCAACGTGTCGTCATATCCCGCAGCGGTTGTGAACGCCCGCGCGGTTTCAACGGCGGGAAAACTCCCAGGTGAGGGCGAGGGATGCGCCTTGTGCCATTGTTGCAAGTACTCATTTCGCATGGCGGAAGGCCAACTCTCGAGCGGATAGTTTTCCGGCGCGGAAGGAATGTTCTGGGGGTACACGGTGACCACATTATTCCTGATTTCCAACGTCGCGTCTGTGCCGTAAAACGTGGTTGAATCCGGAGACTCATTGTTCATGTTGGAGCGCACGCCGACGCGGAAATCCTGATAATCATATAGGGTCCAGAGCATGTCCGGAACCTCCCGGTGTTCCTTCCACCGGAACAAGCCTCCCACCGAGGTAGCCCGAGCGGGCGGCGCGTTTATACCGGCGACATAATGGTAGCCAGTAATAAGATGGATATACAAGTCGCCGGCTACTCCCTCGCCGTAATCCCAAAAGGACCGCCACCGGAAGAAGCGAAAAGGATCAAATGGCCGTTTGGGCGCATTGCCCAGAAACGTGGTCCAGTCAATGTTCTGCTCCGAAGCACCCGGTGGAATCGGCCAAATACCCACCCCCTCGGCGGTATTGCGATCCAGTGTCGCTTCTATGGCCGTGACCTGGCCGAGGATTCCGCTGTCGTAAATTTCCTTCGCCTTAGCGTAAAGGATGGAACTGCGGCGCTGCGAGCCCACCTGCACAATCCGCTTGTATCTTTTCGCAGCTTCAATCACAGCGAAGCCATCCTCGACGGCGTGCGTCATCGGCTTTTCACAGTATACGTCCTTACCCGCGGCACAGGCATCCTGAACGATTTTTGCGTGCCAGTGATCGGGGGTCGCGACGATCACGAAATCGACGTCGTTACGATCCAGAATTGTCCGGTAATCTTTGGTGGTGGGGAGTTGCTTGTGAGCATACTCCTGCGCTGCAATGAAGCGGGGATCATAAAGATCACACGCAGCAACCATTTCGGTTCCGGAGCAAGCGAGGGCGGCGCGAAGGAGTTCTCCGCCGCGGATTCCGACACCGATGGAAGCGAAACGGAGGCGGTCACTCGCGGGATGAGGGCGTGGTGATGCCGCCATCTCAGCCGGGTTGAGCGGTATGGGCGGACTGACAAGTACCACGCTGCTGCCAGCAGCCGTCGCTCGCATGAAATCTCTTCTGCTAAGTTGACTAACCAATCTCGGTGCCCCCTTTCAAGCCTGCAAAACTCTTTAAGATTCCGGAAGAGCGGAATCACTTCGACTGGGATCTCTTACAACTCTTCAACAGATCTTAGTCTCTCGCATGCTACCGCTGCGGCCCCGAGGACTCCGGCATGATAGCCAAGCTGGGAAAAGCAGATTCGCAATTGGCGAGATCCCCAGTCAGCAACATGGTTCGGCAGTTCTCTTTGCAAATCGGTCAATAGCGTCGGGTTGTTCTGCACAATGCCCCCACAGAGAATGATCATTTCAGGATCCATCAGGTGCACAATCGCGCTAATTCCCATCATCAAGTAATGGGAGTAGGTGTTCACCGCCTGCCGGGCAATAGGGTGGCCGGAGTTTGCGGCAACAATCAGCTCTTCCGCCGCCGGAAACAATCCGTTTGCATACCGCAACAGTGCCGCTCCGTTGGTATACGCTTCCAGACATCCTCTACGCCCACACGTGCACTGTCTTCCTTCGTATTCAATCGGAATGTGGCCGACCGCACTTGCGAAAAAATGCGCACCGTGATTCAGCCGCCCGCCCACGAAGGCGCCCCCGCCCACTCCCGTTCCCAGAGTAATGCATACGAAGTTCTCCGCCTCTTTGGCGACGCCAAAGTACTTTTCGGCCATGGCCAAGGCGTTGGAGTCGTTTTCCACAGCAACCTCTAGGTCAAGTTCAGGCTCCAGTTCTTCAGCGATCCGGGTGTTTGTCCAGCCCGGAAGGTTCTCTGTCGCATACGCCACACGTCCGGTGGACGGATTCACCCAGCCGGCGGTCGCCACACCCACGGCGGCCGGTTGCAAACCGGTCGCGTGGGCTTGGTCCACGCAGCGACGGGCGATCTCCTTAAGGTGCCGGAGCAGCACTTCCCTGCCGCCGCCGGAGGGTGTGGCCTGAACGGACGGCGCAGTCAAATTGCCGCGGCTCGACACAACACCAGACTTGGTCCAGGTCCCCCCCAAATCGATACCAATGAAGTGAGTTTCCTTACCCTCCGTTTTGTGCTCGAACACCAGAGCGAACCGCCGAGTAAGTTCCTTCGGTGAAGTAATCGAAGTGCCAATGACCACGGCAAAAGCTCCCGCCGCAATTGCTTGCCTGGCCTGATCCGGCGTCCGAATGCGCCCCTCAGCCACCACGGGGACATCCACGCTGCGTACCACCTCCGCGATAAGCGAGGTTTCGAACGCGTGACGATGCTTGGTTTCCGGAGTATAACCCACCATCGTGGTCGCCACCAGATCAGCGCCGGCCTCAGCCGCGGTGGCTGCCTCCTCCACCGTTGCGATGTCTGCCATTACAGGGACATCCAATTCCGATTTGATCTTTCGAAGGCGCTCCAGCGCCCCCAGATCACAGCCTCGCCCAGTGCAGTCGAGCGCCACCAGATCAGCACCTGCTCGAACCAGCTCACGAGCCTCTTCAAAGGTGCCCGTAATCAGCACCCTGCCATCCAGGTGGACACTCTTTTGAATTCCAATGATCGGGACTGACACCACTCTGCGAATTGCCCCAATATCATCCAGGCCGTTGGCGCGGATTCCTGCCGCACCTCCTTCTACAGCCGCCTGCGCGAAGCGCGCCATGCTGTTCGCATCCCGAAAAGCATCCCCCGGGGGCGCTTGACAGGAGACCACGAGTCGTCTCTTGAACTTCATGCAAATGTTGGGGATTGGTTTCATAGGACGGTCAAGATCCCCCCTGCGGAGCCTTGTAGCTAGCTCAGCGTGATTTGGTGACTCGCAAGGTCGAAGGAAACTACCTTCCTTTCCACGAACGAATGCATTGCCATGTTCAAAAGTATCTGTGTATGGTACGCAAGGTCAATGTCTCCGATCGGTTTTTCGCGCGTCCGCACACAGCGCACAAAATCCAGCATGTGATCGTGACCCACATCCCAGTTTCCAAGGGCGCGCGCGCCCTTTGTTGATCCCGCTTCGGGCTCGATTCTGGCCACAACCGTTTCGGGAGATGGAAGGGTGAGGGTGGCGTCAGTGCCCCGAATCGCGGTCTCCATCACGTGGTCGTTACAATACGTACCGACAAAGGTGAACGATAAATCCTGCGGATACTGCGCAATCATGTCGAAAGTGTCAGGGACCTCTCGCTCCCCATCGCCATAGACATAGATTCCGCCCAAGGCAACCACGTTCTTGGGGAAAGTGAGCCCCAGGGTGCGAATTATGAGAATCAAGAAATGTACGTTGTTGTCAGTGCAAGGCCCTCCAGCATAATCCATGTACATACGCCATCGGAAGAAACGCGACGCGCTGAAGGGAGAAGGCGGGGCATCTGCCAGAAAGGCTTCCCAATTAAGCGAGGGGCCGGCCTGTGCTTTCGGGTCGTCAATGGGCATGCCGGTGTCGCCTCGGACCCCATGGATGCAGTAGCCCATCTGCACGTGCACCGGCTTACCGATTCCCCCGCTTTGAATGATTTGAGCGGCCTCCTTCCATGTCTTATCCGAAAGGCGTTGTGCACCAATCTGAAAAACAATGCCACTCCCCTTAACAGCTTCCACCATTTCCGTCAGTTTTTCCGGCTGCCGCCAATGCGTGAGCGGCTTCTCACAGTAAACATCTTTGCGCGCCCTGGCGGCTTCTATGGTCTGGAACGCGTGAAGGCGATCAGGCGTTGCGACGATCACTGCGTCAACATTGGCATCTTGAATGAGTTCCACTGATTTTGCGTACGGTTTGGCAGACCAGCGAGCCGCCGCTCGTTCGAGCCGGGGTCGGTAGACATCGCATACGGCCGTGATCTCGACGGGCTCGCCTTCTGCCTTCACACGCTCGATGATTTCGCCAAGAGCCGTGCCTCGCCCCCCGCAGCCAATTAAGCCAATCCGTGTGGTTTTCTTTGAATCCTCTGCTTTCTGAGTTCGTCCGCCTCTTCCTTCGCTCGCGGCCAAAACACCGACTGAGCTCGCGCTTCCGACGGCTCCCAGAAACTCTCGACGCCCAAGCTTGTGCTTCTGTTCACCTTTATACATCCGCGTTTCCCTCCATCTTTAGTTCGTCTCGTACATACCTTCCTTTCGAACTGTATCAATCATTGCGCGTATATTTTCCGGCGGCGTGATGGGTGCGATGGCGCACCCCGCATTCAAAACGAACCGCCCCCCGGGTTTCCACTCCCTGATCAGTTGGCTCGTCTTTTCACGAACCTCATTGGGCGTGCCGAGTGCCAGGACTCCACTCGGATCTATGTTTCCGAACAGCACATGACCGGCCCCGACCGTCTTTTTCGCGAGCCGCAGATCGGTCTTATAATCGAGTTCGAAACCGCAGAATTCGTATGTTGTCAGGTAATCCAAAATCTTTGTAGTGTCTCCACAGATATGGATGACCACGTGAATACCTTCTGCCGCCAACTCTTTAACTAACCTCATTTCATAAGGGCGGGCAAATCGGTCGAACATCTTGGGCGACGTCACATCTGGTCCCGCCAGGCTGTCGCCCATCGACGTGAGGTGAGCGCCCGCTTTGAACAGGGCTCGATGCACGGCGAAGTGGCTCTGGTAACAAACCTCGAGCAGACGCTCGATGGCGGAGTTGTCAGGGTCCAAGGCAAGCTCAGCCAGAAAGTCTTCCGTTCCGCGTACCGCACAAGCCAAGCTGAAGGCAGCTTGATCGGCATTGCCGCGGATCGCCACCTCGTTCCCCACTTGTTTGGCGATGAGCCGGATCGCTTCAATCATGGCTGGTATTCGCCCATCGCTTTCCGGATTGATAACTCTGAGACGGTCGACTTCCTCCAGACTATGAATCGCCGGCTCCACGATGCGTCCTGGCTCGCCTGGCGCACATTCTGATCTAGCTCCCATGGCCTCGGCCAACATGGTCGTATCCGTATCAATGAGGATGCAGTCGTAGCCGTATTTCTCCACTGCCATCAGATGCGCGCGCGCAATAGCCTCAGGGTCGGAGCGGTACCTCTCCATGGGTATGCCGGCCTCGTGCACCGCCAGCATGAAATTGTGAAGACAGACAGGTACACAGTCGGGAGTTTCGCCCAGCAGAACCGCTCGGATGCGCTCGAGAGAATTCATTATCCGCCTCCGCTACTCTCGTCAGACGCTCTATGGTTCGAACTGAAAAATCCTGGTTAGTTGCTCGCGGGCTCTATCCATAGAGGCTGCTGAGGCCAACAAGATGATACTTAAATTACGATCTGGCGTCACCTTAAGCTCCAACCAACCGTTATTGACGCCGAGTTGTTGATTTTCAAGGCCGGTCCATTTACCGTCTCTGAATTCGCCCACCTCGAATTGCCCTCCGCTCGCCATGGACCGGCTGCGAATTTGCGTGACTCCTTCGCCCATAGGGAGCAGGCACAATGCCTCGGAGTCCCTTATATCTCTTCCATCGAGACTGAACAGCATCAGGTGGTTCTCCGCACGGCAGTACACTTCGTTCTGCGCCGAAACCTTGCCTGAAGTTTCGAGTGATTGAAGCGCGCCCTTAGCGGTGACGGCAATCGCCCCCGTCATGCGTCGATCAACATCCAGCCGGACCGTGCCGGCCTTGGTTTCAAAGCTAATCTCCTGTGTCGGCGCCCCATCATCTCGGTTTACGATGGTGCAGAGTTCGTCCCCTTGCCTGGTTGTGGAACGGAAATAGTGAATGTTCGGCTTATCAGGACTCAAAAACGGCCGGGAGACGCCAGCCCATTGTAAGAAACCGAGGTACACCCTACGGCCGAAATCGGTAGTGCGCGCCGGCGCGTGCAACTCCAATACGTCGGTAGAATAAAAGACACGCCCCTTACCAACATTATTCGTGGTGATGACTGCCTCTCCCGTTGGAGTGGCCGCCACCACCTCGGCGCTAACGGGCCTGACGCGAATGCACGGGAAGCCGCGGTAGTCCTGTAGCCCCGAAAAACCCCCTCGGACGCGGATGTCAGCTTCATGCGACGGGAACTTTATGTTAGGGTAGTTCTCCGCGACGAATTCCACCCCCAAGAGATTTGTCAGTCTTTCCAGGCGTGTCCGTTTTCTCTCGCTATCGTAGGAAACGTCGCCCGAAACATAGAGGATTCCGCCTGCCTGGACGAATGCCAAAACTCGCTCGAAGGTTGCATCATCAGGGCAAAAGGGCAGGGGGTAGACCAGGACTTTACAACTGGCGGGAATGTCTTGTAGATGGGACTCGTCGATCGCAGCAAAATTGCAGTGTAAATCGAGGAGAATCCGGATGCCGTTCAGTTGCGCTTCGCGAACCTCCTCGCCCTCGCCGCCCATGCGGTGATTATCCGCGATCAGGAAGAAAACCTGCGGGCTTTCATATTTCAAATCAAATTGTCTGAAAAAGAGACCGGTGTTCCGATAGACCGAGAGCGAATCGCGACCGACGAGGTCCCACATGTAGTTAATCCCCCAGCCGGTGACGAGGTCCTGAGGATACGCCCAGCACCAGTTGTGCATTTTGGATAGCCCCAAGCCGACGGCGTAATGCGGCAGGGTCAGAAAAAGCTGTTGCTCTTCGGCGGCGCTCCTGGTGGTGTCATATCCTCCAGCATCTTCCCATGCTGGATGCGTCCTCACTCCAAACTCGCCGTCGTTGATGGATTTTCCGCGCGCCCGCATGTCGATGAATCGAAATGTTTGGGGATACCCGTATACGTCTTCGCCCGGACGATCGAAGTAACCGATACTGCCGATGTCCAGGGAGCCGACGCCGGTTACCACATCAACGCCGTCCCACGGACGTTGATAGAACTCAGCGCTGACGGGATGCTTGGAATCAGACTCTCGCACCGCCGCGGCCATAGCATCCAGCCAACGGCGAACCACATTCACGCGAAATATGAAATTGTCGAAGGTTCTTGCGTCTTCCCAGCGTTCTGTCCCGCCCAACGGGGGTATGGCTCCCAACGGCTCTTTAGCCGGCGATATGCTCCACGCCTCGGCAAGACGTTTCGCATTCCCATATCTCTCGAGGAGATAATCGTTGAAAATTTTTCTCAAATCCGGAAGGTTCGGCTGTCGCAGCGCCAGATCGCCATCAAGATAGTAAATCAGCCCCGAAGCGGGTTTGTAACGCTCGGCAAACTTCCTGCAGAATTCTTGTTGATGCTTCAGATCACGATTGCCAACCGCCGTGTCCCCGAATATAAGCAGCCCCGGGAAGAAGATCGTCTTGCATTCCTGGCAGATTTGCATCATGGCGTCGATTTGCCGCCACCATTCTTCGGGCGGAACATCATCGAGTCCGCGGCTGCCCATCAGATTCTCATAAACACCCAGGCAGTTATCGCGGTACTTGGAGACGTTTGCGAACCAAGTCTTAGGATTTTCATAGCGAGCTATGAAATTGTGAATGTAGTCGTCGGATCCTTGCAGGAATATGGCGCGGTCTTTGTAACGCAAGTAGTTGTCACCATAGTGCAGCAGGAACCCGCCGCTCAGCACCTTTTCGTTCCATACGACGAATCCACTTTCCACGCGATCCAGCTTCCGCCCCGACTGCTCAAGCTCCATTTCAACGCCGTAACGCGAGAATTGGAAGGTCCCCGGGCTCCAAGTCGTCGTGACCAGCAACGTTTGGTCTGGTTCGAGCGTGAGTTCTTGCGAATGGTGAAACACATCATGTTCTTCGGGATCAGCCGATATAGTTATGGTAACCGCTGCACTCTGCATACGACTGCTGAAGTTGCTCACGCGCGTCCAAACGCGCACACTCTCTCCTTGACGATAGCAAGCGTAGTTTGTCTGCGCTTCGTGCAGAAAAAGCTTTTGGCGAAGCGCTTCGAAAATCTCCAGAAGTAATGACCGCGCGTCGGGGTCGCCGGCGGCAAACAAATCTCGATTCTCAATCCCGAAGTACGCCCAATGACTCTTCCGGTAAAAGCCATTGTAATGACGCATGAGTGCGCCGGCGGCGCCTCGCAAGCGTCCGTAACCGTCGTAGGCGTTGAGGAGGGGGGTCCAGCGCGCAAAGTTCGTACCTTGCACTCCACACGCGGCAGGCCCTGTCGCTTCAGCGTTGATGCGAACCGGAGTTTTTACGACATGTTGGCCAGGCGCCGTAGAAAGGTAGGAGACTCTCTGCAAGCGGTAATCGGCATCAAAAGCGCCGATCTGCTCTTGAGATACATGCAGGCTGTCAATCAGAGGGTTGCCCCTGGCAGTGTTGATGCGGATCTGGGATGATTTCTTGCGCAGGCTGACTTGATCCACCCAAAGTGTTCCAGAAGCTTTCGAGAGACCAAACCTCACCCGAACCCATTTAATGGGTTTGACAAACATGGTGGGAGGCTCTTCGCAGGTCACTGTCTCGCGCTCGCATCTCGCCCAATCGCTGGTGCCTCGCAATCGAACGACTTCCGGCTTGACCCAGTCAACCGGAGTGTGCGAATCGTCGAGTTGTTCCAGGTGTATATAGGCATACCCATCGAACCGATCGCTTACATCTTCGGTTCTCGTCCAACAACTGAACACGTAACGGTCGCGATCGTGTACATCTCCCACTTCGTATTCCCAGAAAGCCTCTTTCCACCACTCGTTCTCACGAACCGTGACCTTCGCGGATTGATGGCCATCGCGCGCTTGCGCCGTGTCCAGGGAACAGCACTCGGGCCGGACAATTTTCCAGCCGTCTGATTTACAGGCCTCAAGTGACCCTTCAAAATTGCCGTTTCGAACGAGTTCCGCGCCGTTTTCCCCGGCGAGGGCGTCACTCTCGCTCAACAAGCCTTTGGAGGTCTTCAATAGAGGATTATTGAAGGCATAGCCGCCGGTGGAAAAAAAACTCCCCCCTCGCCTCAAGAAGCTCACCAAGGTTTTCTGTGCCGGCGCAGGGAAGGACGCGCCATACGGGAGAACCAGGATATCGTGACGCTCGCGTGAAAACTGGCCTGGGTTTGACAGTTGTTCCGCCGACAGATACTCCACTTCGTATCCAGCGCTCTGGAGTAGACCGCCAAGCGTCTCGGGATTCGAGGCAGTCCCACGCACCGGGACGTTGTCCCGGAAAACGGCCACGTTTGCTTTCGCACTCCGTTCGGGAGTCGGAAAGCCACGGTCCTCCTCGCGGGAGACGACCTCGCTGATTTCGGTCACCGTGGTTCCTTCCACAAGCGTCACGTTTGTGAACCAAGCCTCTCCTTCGGCGCGATAAAGACCTAGGGAAAGTTCAAACCACTCTGCCATTTTGCACTCGAACGTGAACGAGAACGGGGCCCAATCATGCGACTCCGTAACGGTGGCGATTTTTTTCTTTTCGGCAAACCAAGCTTGGTACCACAGTTGATCCAGTGAGATCACAGCACAGCCGCCGGGTTCCAGCGGTTTCACCGCGCTCGTACGCATGAAGCCGTGCACAGTGTAGGTCCGGCCACGCACAGGACCGAGAATGAGGGCCCGCGCACTTGTCGTCCCGCGATGGTGGACATACAGCACCTGAGGGCCCGGAGCTCTTTCCATGGTGATGATCCGGCATCCCTGCCCCATTTGCCAGCCCAGCCCGCCAGCCTGAAAACCGCCGTCTTCCAGCAGGCTGATCTTTGCAGGCGCCTGGGCGGAAGTCTCGGGTGGGCGGGGGGAAATCGGTCCCAGGCTCAAAAGCGCCGTGGGCTTGGGCAGGACTGCCCAGCCTGCAATCAGGCTTGTCCATCCGATGAATTGTCTCCGGTTTGGCGTGCGCACCGTCGCCGAAAGGGCCAGTTCGTTCTCATCACGCGAATCGTCGTTCATGAACGCCTCCACCGGCATTCCACTCATTGGTTAAGGAGGAAAGTAGGCGGCGGTTCCCTCTACCCACTCTGAGTGCTCCTCCGCTGTGGAGCCATGCTCACGCCATTCATAGGATACGTGCATAGTAGGGGCTCATTGCGAGTTCGAGAAGCTGGTTGGCGCTTCTGCGCGGGTTCCATAACATCTCTGCGAACAGCGCCGCGCTGGGCTGAATCTTTTCTTCAAACAATCCGTCCTCAATCAACGCCAGAACTGTCATCTTAACGGTGGAAAAGTCGCGTACTTGCTGCAGGAATCGCAGCGCGTGCGGGTAATTGACGAGCCACAAGCTATTGACATAGTCCCAGCGAGGTTGCCGTTCGCGAAGGCGCTCCTCGATGAAACTCGGCGCGCGCTCCCCCATAATAAAAGGACCAGGGTGCTCAAATTCGGTGCCCCATCGGAGGGTGGTCCAGCCCTTTGCGACCATTGCGAACCCGTTGTGAGGGCGAACAGTGGCCAGCTTTTTGGAGTATTCAATCGTGGCATCAACGCTATCCAACGGGTTATGATGACCATCCTCGGAAATCGTGGGCACAGGGTCGTACGAATATGGAATTACGCCGGCATCTTCCCACACGATTTCGACCCTGGGGTCCAGGCTCTCCAAGACTTTGTAATTGTCGAGTATTGATGTTGCGTGGAGGCCCCACTCTATATGAAGCGTGGGATAACGAGACAAAACCGCGCCAGCAATATCGTTGACCCAATTGCGGGCGAGAACAGCGATAGGCGTCCCGCCGATTTCCTTATTCGATGTTTCGGTAAAGGTCTGAAAATAGATCGCGTCCATGCCGAGGTGTTCGTAAGAGGTCGCGACCCTGCATAGCACATCATCTTTGACCAGCCACCGGTCCTCACTGCTTTTGGGATTAAGATTCTCAATGCCCCATCCCCAGGGGAAACCAAGCACGACCTTTACTCCGCGTGAATGAGCATAGTCAATTACCTGGCGACAGTTCAGAGGTGGGATGTCGTTCCAGAAAAGCAAGCGGTTCAGCTTCAGACGAGCCATATTATCGAAAAAACGTCGGTAGTCATAGATGACGTATCCCCAGGACCAAATCCCCCGATTCTCCAGGGCAGGTGATTCTGCTGCACTGAATTCACCCAGGTTGTCGAGCGTTTCGCGTG
>Ga0209517_10003213_pt1 | contig 22359 bp, 19 predicted proteins | sample PeaSoiMetSII2010_FD_187695 | JGI IMG/M metagenome (GOLD analysis project Ga0209517, IMG submission 187695) | Peat soil microbial communities from Weissenstadt, Germany - SII-2010 (SPAdes) (version 2) | ecosystem: Environmental > Terrestrial > Soil > Wetlands > Peat | place: Germany...
GTAGCACCCCTAACAGCGCCCGCGCATAGGTATTTACCTTCCGCTCCGGAGTCCCCTTAAGCCTCGGCACCCCACCCGACGCCGTCCCCGACGCGGGTCATTCACCACACAGCCAGGAACCGGGCGGCAGCGCGCGCCAAAATGAGAACTGCTGACTCAGGCGCAAATTGGCTGGACATCCCCTGCCGGCGGCCTAAGGTATTTCCCTCATGCCTGACGAAAGAGGCTCCATGGAACCGGCTGGGCAATCCTCCAAGCTGAGAACCTTCTTGCGGCGCCTGGCCAGTTCCATCGTGTTGTGGACCGTGGTGCTCGCCGCCCTCTTTTCCGGCCGGCGTTGGATTTCAGACTACTTCTTTTTGGCGATGATGCTTTTCCTGGCGGTGACGGGGCTGGCGGAGTTCTACGGTTTGGCGGAAAAGCGGAACTTGGTTTGCTTCAAGGGTTGGGGGATTCTCGGCGGCCTGCTCCTGATGCTGGGAACGTTCCTCAATCTGACCGGCCAAATCGGGACCACCGGTTCGCCGGCGCGGGTGAATGATTTCGAAACGAGCTTTCTGATTCTGTTCGTCCTGGGCCTTTGCTTGCGGCAATTTTTTTCCCGCAGCAACACGGCCGGCATCGTGGCCGTCGCCACGACGCTGTTCGGCCTCATGTATGTGCCGTGGCTGCTGAATTTCATCCAGAAAATCAATTTCTTCCCCGGAGTGGACGGCCATTATTACCTGCTCTATTTCGTGGTGATCACGAAATTCAGCGACACCGGCGCGTATGCGGTGGGTTCGCTGTTTGGCCGGCACAAAATGATCCCTCGCATCAGTCCGGGCAAAACGTGGGAAGGGTTTGCTGGGGCCATCCTTGTATCGACTTTGGCCAGTGTGCTTCTCTTCGTGTTCCTGGGTCGCAACATGCGTGGGATGACTTGGGCGCACGCGGTTGTGCTAGGAGTGGTCCTGGGCCTCTCTGCGGTAGTGGGCGATTTAATCGAGTCGCTGTTCAAACGTGAGGCAGGAGTCAAGGACTCCGGCCGGTTCTTTCCCGGGATCGGGGGCATCCTCGACTTGCTGGATAGCTTGTTGTTTAATGCCCCGATTATGTATCTTTACTTGCGTCATGTGCTCTCGAAGTGAAGAACCCCGTGCCGTGGCGAGCCCGCCGACCCTTTTGGGGGACGCGCCCCTCGTGAAACGCAAAACCAAAAACGTTGTTGTCTTGGGCAGCACGGGGTCGATTGGCACCAGCACGATCAAAGTGGCCGAGGACCTGCCTGACCGCATCCGCCTGGTCGCGCTAGGGGCGGGCAACAATACGCAGTTGTTACTGGAACAGGCGCGTCGCCACCAACCCCTGGCCGTATGCGTTGCGGACCCGGCCAAAGCCGGTGCCTTGCACGCCGCTCTCGGGGCCCAAACGGAGGTCTTTTCCGGTCCCGAGGGGCTCCTGCACCTCGCGCGGTTGGCAGAGGCGGACATCGTGCTCATTGCGATTGTGGGCACTGCCGGTTTGCAACCGGCCCTGGCGGCGATTCGCGCGGGCAAAGACATCGCGATCGCTTCCAAAGAAATCCTGGTCATGGCGGGCGAGATTGTCATGCGTGAAGCGCGTGCCCATAGCGTGAAGGTACTGGCGGTGGATAGCGAGCACTCGGCGATTTTTCAATGTCTGGATGGCAAACCCTCCAGTTGCGTGCGTCAACTCTGGCTCACCGCCTCCGGCGGCCCGTTTCGGACAACGCCGAAAAACGAATTCTCCGGTATCACGGTCGAACGTGCGCTGAAACACCCCTCGTGGGTGATGGGCCGAAAAATCACCATTGATTCAGCCACGCTTTTCAACAAGGGTCTTGAGATGATCGAGGCGCGGTGGCTCTTCGACATCGAAATGGCTCGGGTCTCGGTCGTGGTGCATCCGCAGAGCGTGGTGCATTCGATGGTCGAATTTGTAGATGGCTCAATGCTGGCGCAGCTTTCCACGCCCGACATGTGCCTGCCCATTCAGTACGCGCTCACCTATCCCGACCGGGTGCCCAGCGCGCGCGTTCAGACCCAACTCGCCAAACTCGGCAAGCTGACGTTCGAGGAACCGGACTACGCACGTTTCCCGGCGTTGCGCTTGGCACGGGCTGCGGGTGAAGCGGGCGGAACGATGCCGGCCGTCATGAATGCAGCCAACGAAGTCGCCGTCGAAGCTTTTCTCAATCGGCGCATCCCATTCCCGGAAATTTCGGAAACCGTGCGCCACACCATGGAGACCCATCCAATCGTCGAGCATCCGACCCTGGAGCAAATTTTGGAGGCGGACCGCTGGGCACGGCAGGCAGCGAGTGACCGATAAGCGGGCGACCCTCCAGGGAGACCAAGACCGAGCACGTTCTTGCCCCGAGGACGAGTCATCGGTACGCTCGCCAGGGTTTTTTAGCAGTGAGCGGTCAGAGATAATTACATGAAAATGATTCACAGCCGGGGCCCGAAGTATTTGTCAGCAGTGCTCCTTGCTTCTGCCTCAGTGCTGATGTTGTTCTGCGGGTGCTCCCCCTCAGCGCCTGCTTCCAAGTCCAGTGATTTTTTCGTGACTTGGCTGCAGGGGCACGGCGAGTCAAACATCGTTGTGGACGCGAACGGAGTAGGCATTCGAGGAAACCCGACGCGGCTGCGTTGCTCGCCGTACGGATCCGAGCAGCCCACGAACGGCAGCTTTAGCGTTGAGCTGGAATTCCGGGTTCGAATCCCTGACCAGCGCCAGATCATCGAGTACGTGGCGGGTTCGGGAGATTCGCTCGAGAAAGCTGAAAACGATGCAAAGGTGAATTTCCTTCTCTCGACCTTCCACGTCGTTTATCGGAGTTTCCTGAATCCGAAGGATCCCCACCAAAGTGAGGAGAAGATTACCATCCATGGCCAGCCGCGGATTTTGGTATTGGGAGATACGATAACGCGCAGCCAAACCACCAACGGCTCGCAGGAAGTGTTCCCGTTACGCGACCAGTTCCGGCAAATCCTGGCGCCCCTGCCGCTTTCCGCTCAGGCGCATTGGATCAAAATCGTGTATGCGAACCATCATTCGAGGACCATGCTGTGCGCGGTCACGCTCGACAATGATGACAGTCCAGAGCTGACGGAGGCCGTAAAGAACCTGCCTTGGCCCAGGAAGGAAGAATTCTACATGGTAAAACAATTCATCGTGGTGAAGTGAGGGGAGGGAATCCTTATGGAACGGGTTGCGTTCGCCGAGGGCCTGAGTTGCGTCAATTCAACTTGTTCGGTGAGGGACCTTTACCCCGGCGGTTGCGCCGGATCCTGAGGCGCCAAATATGTCCTCCGATCCGGCTGGCCTGTAAACCCCAGGAGATGACGTCCGACGTGGATTTTCAGAACCAGGCTTTCAAGAGTATCGGTCGGCTGGTCGGCGCATGGATACCATTCACTGCGGGGTCCGTCGAGGACCACCCAGCCTTGTCCGCCTTTCAGTCGGGCGGATGCGAGTCCGACCAAGCGTTGCGGGTACTGCAGCTCGGGTGAAAGTTCGGCGACGAGGAGCAATCGGGGATTTTCCAGCGCCGGCCCCGGCCATTGCTTAAGCAGGTTGTCATAATCGCCAGCCTCGTCCAAGTTATCTGATTCCTCAATCAGTCTCTCGCCTTCCATTTCCCAGTAGCAATGCATAGCATAGGCGTCCTCGGGCGGGCGTTGCGCCAGCTTACACGAGAAGAAACAAAAGGTGACGCTGCCTACAAGGCCGCAGCCTTCATCGTCCGACCCCTGGCCCGTGGTGTCACGAACTTTGTATTTGATCAACCAAAATGGCTTCGCCTTACGTTCTGGCGGCCAACGCAGTTCGCAGTGATGGACAATCGCCAATTCATCAGGCACCCGTCCGAGTTCGTTCGGATGGGCGCACCATTCAGCGAATTCGGCCAAGGCGGCAAAAGCGGGTTCGTTGGCCTCGGGAGGGATCAGGTCTTCCCGACGCATTTGAGAGAGACGCCGCTTCGCAGGTTGCGCGGTTTTCAAGTCCCGGCAGCACTCGATCAAACGTTGCAAGCCGTCGTCTCTGCCGAGCTTAGCTGCAGCCCAGGCGGCCTCAATCCGCACATCGGTATCTGGATGACTCAAGGCCAGGGCGAGCAGCGAGTCGCGCTCGGGGTTGCCGACGAACGGCAGCGCCGCGGTTGCGCTGAGCGCATAGCTGAATTCCTCGGAATCGGGACTCATCAACCAGCCGCGCAGTCGCTCCTTCCCTTCCGGCGTATCGAATGGATGGGACATGGAACTGCCTTCAATGAGAACCGCATTTGCGGCATCCAGCAACGAAACGGCGATGAACCCGGCGGGTAGTGGCTCACGCAGCGAGTTATAAAGCAGGTCCTTCTGAGGGTGCCAAGCAGTAAAGCCGCGCAAAATAGCGGACCACATGTAGTCGCCGGGTATGAGCGGTTGTCGAGCGGCCTCGACGATCTTCAGAGTTCCCTTTACTGTCCCGTATAGGCCAAGGATTTTCAAGATGAATAGCTGGGCCCTTGTGCCGTCTTTGGTTGGTGCCATGTTGACCGTGTCGAAGAGCCGCAGCAACTCTGGAATCCCCTGCTCCTGTAGTAGCTTAAATGCCGGGCTCTCTCTTCCGCCAGTACTCTGAAACAGCACGGCAAGAGCGTAGGTGTGTTCGGCAAGCAATTCGGGCTCGCTGTTGTCGCCCAACTGCTTCAATCCCCAACAAATCGCCTCGGCATCACCGAGTGATTGAAATTTGACATCGCGCAACTCCCTCAATTCCTGGCGGAGCCTTCCGTTAGCCAACCCGCGCCCGATGACCGTCTTCAGTGTGCTCATGTTCGAACCAAACATCTGGATTGCCAGCAGCCTCGTTCGGGCGGGTTTTGCGAGAAAGAGTCTTCGAAACTTTGAGGAGCTTCGCCTAGTCGCAAAACTTGCGCGCGGAGTTTCTCCGCAAAGAATGAGGCGTCCGCCGACCGTGGAGCGATGCGTTGGCGTAGTGGGTCCGGGCACCAATCAGGGCTGTGGGGCTGTTCATTCATGTGCAGAAGAGCCGGGTAATAATGCCGCAAGGCCGGCCCACTTGTCACGTGTAGACTTGCTCTGCAGCTCTCCAATCGGCCAAATGAAGCCCCGCGAGGGCAACGCGGGGCTGGGTCCATCGGCCCGGCCGCTTGGCCCACTCGGCCGGCCGGCCACGGGACAATTGACATGAGTGTTGCATGAATCTATCCTGTTTTCCTGTATGAACCAAAAACCGCATGTGGCAGTTGTCGGGGCGACGGGCGCCGTCGGCCTTGAGATGATCAAGACCTTGGAGCAGCGTAGTTTTCCGGTGAGCCGACTGACGTTGCTGGCCTCGACGCGTTCGGCGGGCAAGCGACTGAAGTTTCGGGGACAGGAAGTCACCGTGCAGGCGTTGACCAAAGACAGCTTTGGGGGAATCGACCTGGCCCTGTTCAGCGCAGGCGGCAGTATTTCCAGGGAGTTCGCGCCGGTGGCGGCCCGCCAAGGCTGCGTGGTGATCGACAATTCGAGCGCCTTCCGCATGGAGTCGAGCGTCCCGCTGGTGATTCCCGAGATCAACGCAGCGGATGTGGAGTGGCATGAGGGGATCATCGCCAATCCGAACTGCACGACGGCGATCACGCTCATGGCCCTCTACCCGCTGCACGCGGCCTTTGGCTGCCGGCGCATCTTCGCCTCCAGTTACCAGGCCGTCTCGGGCACCGGGGCCAAAGCCATTGTTGAACTCCAACGCCAGGTGGACCAGGCGGTTCATGGCGAGGCGGTGACGCGGGAAGTCTATCCACACCAAATCGCGTTTAACGTTCTACCCCAGGTCGATTCCTTCCTGCCTTCGGGTTACACGAAGGAAGAGATGAAGATGGAAAATGAGGGCCGGAAGATTATGCATCACCCGAAATTCCGGGCGAGCGTGACGTGCGTGCGCGTGCCGGTTTATCGCGCTCACTCGGTGGCGGTCAGCGCCGAATTTGAGAAGCCGGTGACGGTTGAAGAAGCGCGCGAGGTGCTGGCGCAGGCGCCCGGGCTGCAAGTAATCGATGAGCCCGCCAAGAGCCGCTATCCCTTGCCGCTTACGCAGGCGGGGCAATATGACTGCGCAGTCGGCCGGTTGCGGCAGGACTGCGCGATGGAGAACGGGCTGGCCTTCTGGGTGTGTGGCGATCAGCTCCTGAAGGGCGCCGCCCTCAACGCGGTGCAGATCGGCGAGGAGTTGCTGAGCCGCAAGCTCGACCACGCTGGGACGCCGGCCTTGCAGCCGTGAGGTCCTAATAAGCCTTGGCGACGAGCAGGGTCGCCGCTTGGCGGAAAAGGTCGCCAACAAAGTCGCTTGGCATAGGGTCCTTACCCCATAGCTGGGTAAAGTCTTTTCGTACTCAATGCCCGGATGCACGAACCTTCGGCCACTATGGGCTCGCGGAAGCCGGGCCGGGCGAGCTCTGCGGTGGAGCTTCTGCGGGCCTTCGAGCGCGAGAATGTTCTCACAGGGGCATGGCATTTCGTCCCGGCAGCGGGGCTGGTGCTGGCGGCCTTTATAGCGCGCTGGCTGCTTGATCCGTTCCTCGGATCACGCAACCCGCTGCTGTTCTTTGCGCTAGCAACTTTTGTCGCCGCTTGGCGTGGGGGGGGTTGGCCGGGGATAGCAGCCGGGCTGGCGGGGTTGTTGGTCGCCGATTATTTTTTCATTGAGCCGCGGGGTGGCTTGCTTCCTATACCGAAGACTGAGTGGGCTGGCATGGTTGGGTATGTGTGTGTGACCAGTACGGCGGTGGCCCTGTTAGAAGCGTTGCGCCGCTCCCAAGAGCGCGCTGAACGAGCCATGCGACTGGCCGAGAGCCAAGCCGAACTCTTGCGCAGGGGCCGGGAAGAAGTCAAGCAGCTTAATGCGGAACTGGATCGCCGTGTGCGCGAGCGGACCGCCGAACTGGAGAGCGTCAACCGGGAGTTGGAGGCCTTCAGTCACTCCGTCTCGCACGATTTGCGGGCCCCCTTGCGGCGGATCATTGGATTCAGCGAGGCGGTGCTGGACGATTATCGGGAAAAGCTGGACGAGCGAGGAGTAAAGTACCTGCAACTGGCAGTTGAGTCTGGGCGACATATGGGGGCGTTGATCGAAGACCTAATGCGGCTGTCGCGGGTCACCAACGCGGAATTGCATCCACAGGAGGTGGACCTCAGCGGGTTGGCCACGCGCGTCGTGGACGAACTGCGGAAGCAGGAGCCGCAGCGTGCCGTCGAGGTGACGATCACCCCCAAGCTGGTGGCCCAGGGGGACGAAGGGCTGGTCCGCATCGCCTTGGAAAACCTGGTGCGCAATGCTTGGAAGTTCACGGCGCAGCAAACCTCGGGCAAAATCGAGTTGGGCGGAACGCTGGACAATGGGGTGCTGCGCTGCTTTCTCCGCGACAACGGCGTGGGGTTCGACATGAAACAGGCGCGGCGGCTGTTTGGCGTGTTCCAACGATTGCACTCCGCCCAGGCATTTCCGGGGACGGGTGTAGGGCTGGCGACCGTCAAACGGATCTTCAATCGATTGGGGGGCCAGGTTTGGGCTGAGGGGAAAGTCAACCAAGGGGCGACGTTTTACTTCACTCTTCCCCAGTCGATGGCGCACACCGGAGCATAGTGGGCAGGCCACACTGCGCTGTGCTCCGCGCGCTCCCAAAGCGGCGTCGCGCTTGCCCCGTGGGATAAAGGACGCCAAGCGGAGTGTGATCCAATCGGACTATCGACCCGAGGTGACGCACGTATCCATCCTTTTTGCTTTGCCAAATCATGGGGGAGTGTGGCAGAAGAGGATATGTCCGAATGGTATTACGTCGAGGAAGGCAAGCAAGCGGGACCGGTTGACGACGCCGGATTATTAGCGTTGCGCGCGCAAGGCAAGGTGCTGGAGGAGACGTTGGTTTGGCGCGAAGGCATGGCGGATTGGCAGCCGTACCTTAAAGCAGTAGCGGTGCCAGCCGGCGCCAGGCAGGCGCTGGCAACCCCGGGAGTCGGCGAAGCCGTGTGCGCCGAGTGCGGCAAGACTTTTCCCGATCAGGACATGATCGGCTATGGCAACGCCCACGTATGCGCGCAGTGCAAGCCTGTGTTCCTGCAAAAGCTCGCTGAAGGAGCCAAGTTGAGCGGAGCCGGCCTGGACTACGCCGGGTTTTGGATTCGCGCGGGCGCCAAAATCCTGGATGGGTTGTTACTCGGGGTGCTGTTTGCGGTGCCGCTGATCGTCGTGGTGATTAGACGGACTGGGGCCACGGCCCCGAACGAAATGCTGGGGGCGATACAGCTCCTCCAAGTGGGAATGGGGATCACCAACCTGGCCTATCAGATTTTCTTCCTGGGGAAATACGGCGCCACCCCAGGCAAGATGGCCTGCGGTCTCAAGGTCGTCATGGCCGATGGCAGCCCGATCAGCTATGGCCGGGCAGCGGGGCGTTTTTTTGCCGAGATGCTCAGCGGCATTATTTGTTACATTGGGTATTTGATGGTAGCCTTTGACGAGGAAAAGCGGGCCTTGCACGATCGGATCTGCAACACCCGTGTGGTCAGGAAATAGAAGGCCGAGATGAACACGCCGTCGTTATTGTGTACGCGGTGCCGGACACCTCTGGGTGAGGCCTTGTTTAACCAACCGGAGTTGGTTCCTTGCCCTGCTTGCGCGGCTCCGCTGCAGGTTGCGGTCTTCCCCGCGCTCTTCCGTCCCCTGCGGGCTGGGCGCGACGGGGAATTGCTCCTGATCGAAGGCGAGTCGAGTTGTTTTTACCATCCGCAGAAAAAAGCAGTGGTGCCCTGCCAGGGCTGCGGCCGGTTTCTTTGCGCGCTCTGCGACTGCGAGCTGAACGACCAGCATTTCTGTCCGGCCTGCCTGGAAACCGGACGGACGAAGGGCAAGATCAAGGCGCTCGAAAAAGAGCGGATGCTTTATGACAGCATGGCGTTGTCGCTGGCCGTTTATCCGTTGCTTATTTTCTATTTCACGTTGGTGACGGCGCCCGCCACGCTCTATATCGCTTTGCGCTATTGGAACGCGCCGCGCAGCATCGTCCATCGAACCAAGATTCGCCTGCTGGCCGCCTTTATCCTGAGTTCCTTGCAGATCGCCGGCTGGGTCGTTCTTTTTTGGGCGTTGGCCACTCGTTTCCGGACCCATGGCTGAACGCGAATACGAACGCCTGACGCGGTCCGCCGCGCGAGCCAGGTTTGCGGTTATTTCCGCGGAGCGTTGCAGCCTTTGGTTGGGAAAAGATCACGTGCTGAGCATTGACACGAACGGTTATCGGGAGAGCTACAAACGATTTTATTTCCGCGACATCCAGGCCGTCATTATCCGGCAGACCGACTACGGGAAGATAGCAGGGCTAGCGCTTGGGGTGGTCGCGGGGTTGCTGGGCTTATTTGCCTTTCTGTCTGGGCACGCCGGTCATCCGGTCCTGGCGTATATCCAAGGGGTGGTGGCGGCGCTGCTGGCAGCCATCCTAGTTCTCAACCTGGCGGGTGGACCGACCTGCACGTGCCAGTTGCGTACGGCGGTGCAAGTGGAAGAGTTGCCTTCGCTGGGGCGTTTGCGTCGAGCGCGAAGGGTCTTGGCACGCCTGCGCCCGCTCATTGCGCAAGCCCAAGGGGAGCTTGCGCCTGGCGAGGCGCCGGCCCGTTCTGAGCCGGAGCAGGAAGGGGGGTCTGCGAATCCCACCACCGATGGACGGGTGGAGGGTCTGGCCCAGAGGACGGACGGTGCGACAGAGGGAAATCCCGAAGAGCCGCCGATCATCACGCCATGAACCTGGCCCAGCAGCGTTGTTTCAACCATTTGCAGCGCGAAGCGGTGGCGCGCTGTCCCGCGTGCGGACGTTATTTTTGCCGGGAGTGCATTACCGAACACGAGGACAGGGTTATCTGTGCCGCCTGCTTGGGGAAGTTGGCCCAGGTTCCGCTCTTGCAACGGCGCAGCATTGGCATGCTGCTGAGCGGGTGCCAATTGTTGCTGGGCCTGCTGCTGGCCTGGTTTTTCTTTTACTTAATTGGCGAAGCCTTGATTGCACTGCCGACTTCGTTCCACGAGACTACTTTGTGGCATGTCCGTGGGCCCGACGCAGATGGGCAAGCCCTGGCAGCCTCGAAGGTTAATTGAAATGAGTTCCATTCCAGCCCAGCCCAAACAAGCCCCCGGTGCCCTGGAACTCATCGAAGAAGCCGTGCACCTGCTGCGCACGGCGCCGGCCTCGACCCTCGCCGATTACTATGTGGGCACGCTGCCGTTCGTGCTCGGCCTGCTCTATTTCTGGGGGGATGCCAGCCGCAGCGCCTTTGCCGACCAGCACTTGGCAGGCGGGGCACTGGGCCTGGCACTGCTCTTTTTGTGGATGAAGTTTTCGCAGGCGGTTTTCGCGCGCAAAATCCGCGCCTTGATGACCGGCGATTCCCTGGTGCCACTGACTGCGGGCCAGACCGGGCGTCTTTTTATAACGCAAAGCGCGCTCCAGCCATCAGGACTATTTGTGGTGCCCCTGGCGTCGGTTCCGGTGCTGCCCTTGGGTTGGGCGTACGCCTTTTACCAGAACTTGACCGCGCTGGGTGAAACCGAGCGCGGCAGCCTACGGGGCACTATGAGCAAGTCGGCGCGTTTGGCGGCGCTGTGGCCCAAGCAGAACCTGCTGCTTCTCACCATCTTATCGGGCTTCGGCTGCGCCGTCTTCTTGAACTGGGCCATGGTATGTTTGACGTTGCCCAGTTTGGTGAAAATGCTCCTTGGGATAGAAACCATGTTCTCCCGCAGCGTTTTGAGCTTGTTGAACACCACCTTCTTTGCCGCAATGGCCGGCCTGACCTACCTGTGCGTTGATCCAATCGTCAAAGCCAGCTACGTCCTGCGTTGCTTCTACGGCCAATCAATTCATTCGGGAGAGGATCTGAAAGCGGGGCTGCGCCAGTGCGAACTGGCGGCCCGGGCCGCTACTCTTTGTTTTTGCCTTTTCCTCGGAGTGGCCTCGGCTCGAGGGCAGGGCTTGCCTGCTTCCACCCACCCGGCGGAAGACACCTCCTCCGGTCTCACGGTCGGCCGCGCTGCTTCAACATCTGCCGCGCGAGCGCCAGCCATCGCACCGCCCCGGCTGGACCAGGCCATTGAGCGTGTGCTGCAGCAGCGCAAGTACGCCTGGCGAATGCCGCGCGAGCGGGTCGATGAAAGGGACGCGGGCCGTTCCGGGATCATTGCGCGGTTTTTCGAGCGGGTTGGTAACCTGCTCCGTCGCGGGCTGCGCGCCGTATTAAAGTGGATCGGTGACCTACTGCAAAAACTGTTTCGGCGTTTTCCCATCAACCGCTCGCCAGGCGCCAGCGGCTATGGCTGGATCATGACCTTGGAAATTCTGCTGTGTGTGCTGGTGTTGGCAGTCGTCGTGGCCTTGGGGTGGCTGTTGTATAGGACCTGGTTGGGCCGGCGACACGCCCGCCGCGCGCCGGTGTCGAGCCTGCCGGTGCAGTTGGCGCCCGACCTGTCGGACGAGAACCTTGGGGCGGACCAATTGGCCGAGGGCGGGTGGATCAAACTGGCGCGGGAATTAATGGAGCGTGGCGAGTGGCGGCTGGCGTTGCGCGCGTTCTACTTGGCCAGCCTGGCACACTTGGCCGAACACAACCTGATCAGCCTGGCCAAGTTCAAATCCAACCGCGACTACGAGCGCGAACTGCAGCGGCGCGCCCATGCGCTCCCGGAACTCCTGGCGCTGTTTGGCGAAAACGTCGCGGCATTCGACCGGACGTGGTATGGCCGGCACGGCATCGACGGTGACGCAGTGCGCCAGTTTGCGGCCAACGTGGAAAAGATCAGCGCCGCGGGATGAGAAGACATCTTTCAGTCGCCGGTTTGTTGATCTGCGCCGCTGCTTTTGCCGCCGGGCTTGTCCATTTTTTCAGAATGCGTTTCGAGATGGGCGATGTCTATCCCGCGTATTCGTCTTTGCGCGCCGATCCACTCGGAACGATGGCCTTCTGCGAGGCGCTCGAACTGATTCCGCAGGTGGCTGCGCGGCGCGATTTTAGCGCTAGCGACCGCCTGCCTGACGGCAAGGGAGTCGCCTACCTGCACCTGGCAGCCCGAACGGAGGACTGGAGTTGGGTTTCACCGGAAGTGGCCAGGCAAATCGATGGGTTCGTCGCCGCCGGGGGAAGGTTGGTCATCACGTTCTTTCCGGAAACAACCGCGCCTTCCCTTTCTCCCGCAACCCCTGGGCCAGTCATGCCGCCGATCGCGCCGGGCAAGAAAGCCAAGCCGCACCGAGCGCAGAGCAGGCAGCCGGAACTTGTCTCGTTCAAACAACGATGGGGCGCAGAGTTCAGTTTCGTCGCGCTCAGAACGGAAACGGACGACACCTATGAGCCAGCGGTGGCAGAGAGACAATCCGATTTGCCACTGCCCGACGAGCTAGACTGGCACTCGGGCTTGGTGCTTACAAACCTGGATAAATCCTGGCGAACGATTTACGCGCGAGGCGGGATGCCGGTGCTGGCCGAACGGCGGTTTGGCCCCGGGGCAATCGTGCTGGCCACTGACTCTTTTTTCCTGAGCAACGAAGCCATGCGCCAGGACCGCCACGCCGATTTACTGGCCTGGCTGATCGGCCCGGAAAGGGAAATCGTCTTCGACGAGGCGCACCTAGGGGTGGTGGAAGCCCCCGGCGTGGCGGGACTCCTGCGCCAGTACCGGTTGGAGGGCGTAGCGGCCGGATTGTTGCTGCTGGCCGCGCTGTTTATTTGGAAGAACTCCTCGAGTCTCGCGTTACCGGCTCCCGACTTGGCGCCAGTGCCTTATGTGGCGGGAAAAGACACTTCAGCGGGCTTTGTCAATCTGCTGAGGCGCAATATCATGCCGCGAGACTTGCTGGGGATCTGTTTTGCAGAATGGACGAAATCACTGGCGCGAGGCAGCGCGCATCTCATTGCCCGGGTGGATGCGGCCCAGACGCTGCTCGAGGCAGAAAACGCGCGGCCTAACCCCCAGCGCGATCCGGTTCGAACGTACCGGCAAATCTGCACTGTTCTCCAACCATCCATCGCGGCGCGAGTCGAATCTCCCCCACAGCCACCCACGAGCATATGAGCACCGAACGTTTGAAGGCCGTCCTCAGCCAGGCCCGGCAGGAGACCGGCAAAGTCATCATCGGCCAGCACGAGGTCATTCAGAAGGCGCTGATCGCCATCTTCACTGGTAATCACGCGCTGATTGAAGGAGTGCCAGGGGTGGCTAAAACCTTGCTGGTGCGGACACTGGCCAAAGTATTAGGGGCGCCCTTCGCTCGCATCCAATTCACGCCTGACCTGATGCCGGCGGACATTACCGGCACGAACGTTTTCAACCTCCAACGCAATGAGTTCTCGCTGATTAAAGGACCCATCTTCACTTCTTTCCTGCTGGCGGACGAAATCAACCGCGCCCCAGCCAAAACCCAATCCGCCCTCTTGCAAGCGATGCAGGAGCGGGCCGTTACGATCGATTGCGAGACGCATCCATTGCCGCCGAATTTCACGGTTTTTGCCACGCAGAACCCAATCGAGTACGAGGGAACCTATCCGTTGCCGGAAGCCCAGAAGGACCGCTTCATGCTCAAGATCACCATGGCGGTACCTGATCGGGCGGAGGAATTGGCCCTGGCACAGCGAACGATGACGAGCGAGGCGCCGGAGAACGTGCTGGCGGATGGGGCGGTGCAGGCCGTCATTCACCCCGAGGATCTGCAAGAGTTGCGCGCGGACGTTGGCGCCGTGGTGATGCGTGAGGAACTGACCGCGTACCTGGTGGACATCGTGCGCGCGACGCGCCAGCATGAGAGCGTGCTCGTGGGCGCAGGCCCGCGCGCCACCCAATCTCTGATCATGGCCGCCCGCGCTCAGGCGGCACTGTCAGACCGGGACTTTGTGACTCCGGATGACATCAAGAGCATGGCGCTGCCGGTGTTGGAACATCGCCTGATTCTGCGCCCGGAGTTCGAGATCGAGGGGCTGGGGGTACCGGAAGTTATCCAGGCGGTCCTCCAGCAGGTCGCCGTGCCCAGATGATCGCCAATGGTAGTTCCGCGCGCCAAATTATTGTTCTGGGTTTCCGTCATCGTGCTGCCCTTCTCGGTTTTGGGCTTTGCCGAACCGGCGGCGGTCAATTTCTGCTGGCTGGCGATCGGCGCGTTCGCGATGCTGGCGCTGGCAGATGCGTGCGGCGCCCACACCAGCCTGGCTGGCATCGGCCTGGAATTGCCCCAGGTCGCACGGATGTCCAAGGACCGCGAAGCGCAACTGGAGTTGCGCATCCGTAACGTGAGGCAAAGGCCCAGAACGGTGCGTGTTGCATTGGCCATGCCGCGCGAGGTTCATTCGTCCTGGGATGAGGTGTCGATCGCGTTGCCTGAGGGCAGCGAGTGGTCGCGTCTGGATTGGGCGTGCGTGCCCCGCAAGCGCGGGAATTACCGGATCGAAATTGCCCGCCTGGAGGCGCCCTCGATCTTAGGCTTTTGGGCAGCCCGTCAGACCGCTTTAGTCCAATCGGAAATTCGGGTTTATCCGAATCTGTTCGCGGAACGACGGCATCTGGCCGCGTTGTTCTTACATCGGGGGCGCTTCGGTTTGCATGCGCAACGCCAAATCGGCAAGGGCCGAGAATTTGAGAAACTGCGCGAGTACGTGCCGGGCGACAGCTATGACGAGTTGCATTGGAAGGCGACCGCCAAGCGGGGGCGACCCATCACCAAAGTTTTCCAAATTGAACGAACCCAAGAAGTCTATGTAGTGCTCGATGCCTCGCGCCTTTCCGCGCGCGAGGTTGAGGCGGCCACGCCGGCGGCGGCCCACGCCAGGGAGGGCTCGCCCGGTTCCGCCCCGCCGCCCTCGGTATCCACGCTCGAACGATTCGTCACGGCGGCGCTGGTTTTGGCGCTGGCCGCCGAACAGCAGGGGGATTTGTTCGGGCTGTTGACGTTTACCGATCGGGTGGAGAGATTCGTCCGAGCCAAGAACGGGAAAGCGCACTACAGCATTTGCCGCGATGCGCTCTACACGCTTGAGCCCAAAGTGGTGACGCCGGACTTTGAGGACATCTGCACGTTCATTCGGCTGCGGCTGCCGCGGCGGGCTTTGCTGGTGTTTTTGACTTCGCTGGACGACCCGGCCCTGGCGGCGAGTTTTGTGCGGAACATGGATTTACTGCGCCACCAGCACTTGGTGCTCGTGAACATGCTTCAGCCTCGCGGAGTGACGCCGCTTTTCTCCCAGCCCGATGTTCGGTCAGTGGACGATCTCTACGAGCGCCTGGGCGGACATTTGCAGTGGCAGGATTTGCGCGAGACCGAGAAAGTGTTGCAACGACGCGGAGTGCATTTCGCGTTGCTGCAAAACGAGCGACTGAGCGCCGAACTGGTGTCGCAATATCTGAATGTGAAACAACGGCAACAGCTTTGAAGGAGCAGGGCGGCGCACGATGATCCTCAACCTCGAACGATTTCTGGCCACCCAGCAGCCCACGTGGACCGAATTGGAGCGGTTGCTCAGCAAGTTGGAGGCGGAGCCGGACTGGCGAATGTCCCTGGAGCAGCTTCGGCAATTCCACTTGCTCTACGAGCGCACTGCCGCCGACCTGGCGAAGATCAGCACGTTTTCCTCCGAACCGCAAACGAGGGCTTACCTGGAGAACCTGGTGGGACGAGCCTACGGAGAACTACACGAGACGCGCGAGCGGCGGCGGCGCGTTTTCCCTTTGAAGTGGTTCTTCCAGACGCTGCCCCAAACTTTCCGCCGCCATGTGCGGGCGTTTTGGTTGTCGTTGGCGATTACGTTGGGCGGGTGCGCGTTCGGGGCGTTCGCCTTGGTCCTGGATCCCCAGGCCAAGCTGGCGCTGATGCCCTATTCGCATCTGCTGCAGGATCCGGCACAAAGGGTGGCCGAGGAGGAGCGAGCTACCGCAGATCGATTGGCTGGCCAAAAGGCGTCTTTTTCCGCCTTTCTGATGACTCACAACATCCAGGTGTCGGTGTTCACGCTCGCGCTGGGGATGACGTGGGGTGTCGGCTCAGCGATCATGCTCTTTTACAATGGAGTGATGCTGGGCGCGGTGGCGGCCGATTACATAGCGGCGGGGCAAACGAAGTTCCTGCTGGGCTGGCTGCTACCGCATGGAGTCGTGGAAATTCCGGCCGTGCTCATCGCGGGCCAAGCAGGGCTGGTGCTGGCCCAGGCATTAATTGGCTGGGGCCAGCGCACACGATTGCGCGGCCGCCTGCGCGCAATTTCGCCCGACCTGGTGACACTAATCGGCGGTGTGGGCGTGCTGCTGGTTTGGGCTGGGTTTATCGAGGCCTTTCTCTCCCAATACCACGAACCGATCATCCCCTACACCGTCAAAATCGCCTTTGGCCTCGTCGAACTCGTGGTGCTCATTTTATTTCTGACAAGATCTGGCGCTGCGCCTCGAACAGGACGCGGCCAGGAGGACGCGCCAGCACCGAAGGACGCTGCCGGGACGGCGAAAGGGTGCGCGCGACTGTGAAAACCAGCTCACTCCAAATCCGCACGCCCGAGGGCATCGTTTTCTCGCAATGGCTGGCCGGCCCGGTCACTCGCTGGCTGGCTTGGCTGATTGACTTAGCCTGCATCGGCGCGCTGCTCACGGTGGTCGGCCAGGTCGCCGGCATTTTGGGAGTGCTGAGCCCAAGTCTGGCCGCCGCGTTTTATGTGCTGGGCTATTTCATCGTCAGTATCGGCTATGGCATCACGTGCGAGTGGCGCTGGCGAGGCCAGACGGTTGGCAAGAAACTCTTCCGGCTTCGTGTGGTGGACGCGGAGGGGCTTCGGCTTCAGTTTGATCAGATTGTCACGCGCAACCTCCTGCGCTTCGTGGACGAGCTGCCGGCGTTCTATTTCATCGGCGGCCTGGCGTGCTGGTTCAATTCCAACTGCCAGCGATTGGGGGACTTGGCGGCGAACACGGTGGTTGTGCGCAGTCCCCGGATCTTGCAGCCGGACCTGGAGCAACTGCTGGCGGCCAAATTCAATTCTCTGCGCCAGTATCCTCATTTGGCGGGACGTCTGCGTCAGCGCGTTACCCCGGCGGAAGCGGCGCTGGCTGCCCAAGCTCTCTTGCGCCGGGACCAATTCGATCCCGTCCCACGGGTGGAACTTTTCAGCGCCCTGGCCGGTCACTTTCGACAGAAGACGCCGTTTCCGCCGGAAGCGACGGACGGCATTACCGACGAACAGTACGTCCGAAATGTTGTCGATGTGCTTTATCGCGCGGGAACAGAAAAGGCGATCCGAGTGGCCGCTGGCTGATCATGCAGACGATGAACGCCTATCAACCTAGTGAGAGTTCAAGGCCGCAACAATCACTGCTCGCGCTCTTGCTTTTGTTTTTCGGCAGCGGCTGCGCCGCGTTGATATACGAGATCGTTTGGCTGCAAATGCTTCAGTTGGTGCTGGGTTCATCGGCGGTTTCCTTGGCGGTGTTGCTGGGGACATTCATGGGTGGGATGTGCCTGGGCAGCCTGGTTTTCCCGCGGGTGGTATCGCGGCGTTGGCATCCTCTGCGCGCGTTCGCGGTGCTCGAGGCGGGCGTGGGCGTTCTGGGATTGGCGGTGTTGTTGCTGGTTCCTGCGCTGGCGCGAGTTTACATCGCCGGCGCTGGGGCAGGTTTGCCGGCCCTCGGACTGCGCGGTGCGGTGGCGGCGCTTTGTCTGCTGCCGCCGACGGTTCTCATGGGAGCAACCCTGCCGGCGATCTCGAGGTGGGTCGAGTTGACGCCGCACGGAGTTTCCCGGCTGGGCTGGCTCTACGCGGGCAACCTGGCCGGCGCGGTGTTCGGGTGCTTGCTCGCCGGTTTCTACCTTCTGCGAGTTCATAATTTGGAAACGGCAACCTGCTTCGCTGCGGTGATTAATGGCTTGGTGGCTTGCGCGGCCGTGGGGCTGGCGGCGCTGCCGGGTACGAACTCGGCGGCGCGAGACATGAGGGCGGAGGGGGAAGGCGCGCGGACGGAGATCGCCACCGACAAACCGATCGGAACTGGGATGATGGCGGTGTACCTGGCCATCGGTATTTCCGGGTTTTGCGCCCTCAGTGCCGAGGTAGTTTGGACACGGTTGTTGTCATTGATGCTGGGCGCGACCGTCTATACCTTTTCGATTATCCTGGCGGTCTTCCTTGCGGGGCTGGGACTGGGCGGCAACTTGGGGGCGCGACTAGGAGGAGCGGTGGGACGTTCACGCTTGAGACTGGGATATTGCCAATGGTTGCTGGCGGCGACCGTTGCGCTGGCTGCGTACCTGCTTTGTGAATCGCTGCCGTATTGGCCAATTAACCCAACTCTCGCGCGCAGTCCGTGGCTGATTTTTCAACTCGACCTTTTGCGATGTGCCTGGGCCATCCTTCCGTCGGCAGTTTTGTGGGGCGCCAGTTTCGCTTTGGCCTTGGGATGCGTTGGGCAAGGGCCAGACCCCGCGCGGCTGGTTGGAAAAATTTATGCGGCGAACACGCTCGGCGCGATTGTGGGCGCCGTAAGCGCCAGCCTGATGCTGATCCCCGTTCTGGGCACCCAAGAAAGCGAGCGCCTGCTGGTCGTGCTCTCGGCCGTGGCGGGTGGTTTGGTGCTGGCCTGCTCGGGGGCCTTGCGCCCGCGCACGATTCTGGTCGGCCTGCTCTTGGGAGCGGCGGCGGTTGTTGTGCTCGTGCGCGTCGTGCCACCGGTGCCTTGGGAGTTGGTGGCATACGGGCGTTACCTGCCCGCGAAGCTGGGCACGGGGACCAAGCTGTTTGTCGGCGAAGGGATCAACGCGTCGGTGGCGGTCACCCAGTTGAGCGACGGGGAGCGGATCTTTCACGTGAGCGGGAAGGCGGAGGCTTCGACGGGACCTCGGGACATGCGGGTGGAACGAATGCTGGGGCACTTGCCGGCGCTGCTGCACGAACGGCCCCGGACTGTGCTGGTGGTTGGGTGCGGGGCCGGAGTGACGGCGGGCAGTTTTACGACCTACCCGGCGGTCGAGAGAATTGTGTTGTGCGAGATCGAACCGCTCATTCCCAAAGTTGTCGCCAGCTACTTTGCGCAGGAGAATCACCATGTTATGCAGGACGCACGGCTCCGGCTGGTTTATGACGACGCGCGGCACTTTGTGTTGACGACTCGGGAGAAGTTCGACGTCATCACTTCCGACCCGATTCATCCTTGGGTGAAAGGGGCGGCGACGCTCTACACTAAGGAATATTTCCAGAGCTGCCGGCAACATCTCAATCCGGGCGGTTTGGTGTCGCAATGGGTGCCGCTGTACGAGAGCACGGCCGAGACGGTCAAGAGTGAGATCGCGACGTTCTTCGAGGTCTTCCCGGCCGGCACCATTTGGAGCAACGACGAGGCAGGAGCGGGGTATGACGTGGTGTTGTTGGGTGAGGCCGAGCCGCTGCGGGTCGATGTGGGCCAGATCCAAAAGCGGCTGAACAGCGAGAGCTACGAGCGGGTCGCGCGTTCGTTGCGCGAGGCCGGTTTCAGATCAGCCTTGAGCCTGCTGGGAACTTACGCAGGGCGGGCGGCCGACCTGGCGCCTTGGCTTGAGCACGCCGAGATTAATCGTGACAAAAACTTGCGGCTGCAGTACCTGGCAGGCTGGGGTTTGAATCGCTATGACCAGGAAGCGCTGTATTCGCAGATGGCGAGCTACCGGCGTTTTCCGGAAGACATTTTTGTTGGGAAGGACGAATGGGGCCAAGCGTTGCGGCGGGCGCTCTCGACGGCGGAGAGCAAGTAGGGAAAGGGGGTTGGGTCAGGCGCCGGAGGGGGAAGCAGGTTCGGGAACGGAGAATTTCGACGATTTGCTGCCCGAAAAAAAATGTTTGACAATGTCCGTTCTGCGGTGAGCGGCCGGGAGGAAAAGCAGCCGGCGCCTGCCCGGCCTCACATCGTTTCCTTGAGCAGGACAAGGAACTGCTTCATGGCGGGTGAGAGCACCTTGTTCTTCCGATAAATGGCGCCCAACTGGCGATAGTAGCGGCCTTCGAGTTTGACGGCGGCCACGAAGCGGTTGGCCACTTCGAGCTTGATGGTTTCAGCCGGGACGATGGCCACGCCCGAATCGAGCGAGACGGCCTGCTTGACCGTTTCGATGTTATCAAACTCCATGGCATGCTGGACCTTGACCCCCTTGGCCCGAAGGATTTTGTCCAGCGCCTTGCGCGTGGGCATATCGGGTTCGAAACTGATGAACTTCTGTCCCTCCAGCATTTTGAGCTTGACCATGGTACGTTTGGCAAACGGATGGTCGGGGTGACAGATCAGCACCAGCGGGTCCCTGCGCAAGGGGACAATCTGAACTTTCGGATGGGGGTGCGGGTAGGCCACCAGGCCCAAGTCCACGACGTTGCCGATGATGTCTTCGTAAACCTGGTTGGCGCGGCGATATTCGACGTGGACGTTTACGGTGGGATAGGTCTGCAAAAATTTTTTCAAGTAGGGGGGCAGATCGTGCAGACCGATGCTGTACACGGTGGCCACGCGGATGTCCCCCGAGATGATGTCCTTGAGCTCCTGCATGGTATGCTGGATGGCTTCGTAGCTCTGGAGCAGCCGCTTGCCGTAATCATAAACGACCTCGCCCTCGGCGGTGAGGCGGAAGTTTTTCTTGCTGCGTTCCACCAGGAGGGATTTGAAATGGTTCTCGAGGGAGGTAAGCGTCTGGCTGACGGCGGATTGGGTGACGCTATTGAGCTGCGCGGCCTTGGTGAAACTGCGCGCGTCGGCCACGTCGCAAAAAACCTTGAAACTTTGAATTTGCATGGGCGAATTCAACCGTAAATTTGGCGAGGCGTCAAGCAGATGTACCGCCGTGCCCGAGCCGTCACAAAACTTGATTAAACCACGGAAGACACGGAATACACGGACGAGGCTGGAACAGACTGAATTTAACCGCAATTGCAGTGCAAAGAGCGCAGAGCAATTTTTTTAACCGCTAATCAGGCGCTAAGCTGAGGGGGGAAGAGACAAAATCATTTTTGGACAAAATCATAAGGGACCGGAACGCGGGAAGAGGGAGTTTTTTAACCGCTAATCTAATCCTCGCTGATAACCGCGAATGGGGCCGAGGCGGAGGGAACTGGCAGAAGACCTTTTCACCGCGAAGAGCTCAGGGCGAGGGAAAAAACCGTTGGTCAAGCAGCTTGGGAATCAATCAGTTGCCTGTCTGCGAAAAAGGGGAGAGGGTCAGCGAGAGGAGTTCAGGGTGTGCGACGAAACGCACACTTCCATTAGAGAGAAGAATTGAGTAGGCTAAGGAACCAAACGTAAATTTATGAAAAGGAAAGTTTCCGGCAACGCTCAGGCTCTCCGGCCCCAGACAACTTTGTCCCGGCGCGTAAGCTTCTCGCTCGGCGCATTCACTCTCCTCGAACTGGTGGCCGTTATTGCCATCAGCGCCACCGTGAATCCGGGGACGGCAGTCTCCCAGACGGTGACGTGGGACACCTCACCTTACTGGTCAAGGGTGCAGGGGATTCTGGGGGGGTTTGGGCCGGATCAGGCGTCCACGGTGGGCGAAACATTCATCGCGCCGGCGGGGACAGAGGTGACTCTGAACGATTTTACTTTATTCGCAGAATCCTACTATCCGCTCGACGGTGGGATAGCCACGCTTCACCTTCGGGCCTTTGTCTATGAGTGGAGCGGGCCAATGACCGGCCACGGGGGACAGGCGGTTGGCAATCTTCTATTTCTAAGTTCAAGTTTTACGTTCAGCCCGCCGGCTCGGCCCAACGGCTGGGCGCCCTTAACAGAATCGTTTGGTCCCGGAGGGTTGAGCCTGGCGCCCGGAGGGCATTACGTGATGGGGTTCACGCTATCGACTCCATCCGATTACGCCGCGTCCTTTGGGGATATTGAGGTCCAGAATGTGCCCGCGCGTAACCCCTACGAACCGGCGCTGCCGCCTGGAATTGATGGCAATGGAGGCGTGGTGTGGTTCAACAACAGCAATAATTTCGCGCTTTTGAACACCGCGATGTGGGATACCTGGGGCGACGTCGGCGACTTGTCGTTCACCGCGCATCTCACCGTAATCCCCGAACCATCGTCTGCGGCGTTGATGACGGGCGGCCTGGTGTATGTGGCAGCCAGGCGTTGGCGTGCCCGGCGGAGGCGAGAGATTTTGGCGGAGGGTGCCTAACTTGCGCCGCGTCGGCAATCGCGGCAATCGCCAGGAAGGCTCGACTTCTTGGGATTGACCTTAGTAGCGTTTGCGGAATAAGGTCAATAATATGAGGGACTTGAATGAGGACCTCGGAATTTTGACCAAAGAACCGCCATTCACTGATCCAATGGTTGGGCTTCACC
>Ga0209517_10003214_pt1 | contig 22358 bp, 19 predicted proteins | sample PeaSoiMetSII2010_FD_187695 | JGI IMG/M metagenome (GOLD analysis project Ga0209517, IMG submission 187695) | Peat soil microbial communities from Weissenstadt, Germany - SII-2010 (SPAdes) (version 2) | ecosystem: Environmental > Terrestrial > Soil > Wetlands > Peat | place: Germany...
AATGACAACTCAGTGAAAAAAAATTGTGGACATAGTCTGCATATCGAAAGAAGGTGCCTGGTCAAATCTCGACCCTTCAGGCTAATTAATCCTCGGCGCCCTTTCGTTTTCCAAACCAGCCCCGCCATACTCCCCCTCATCTGAACTGGCACCCCGTCAGCCCCTGGGCCTACCGCGACTGCATAGGAAGCTCCAGGAGAGGCCATTAGACTGAAGGCAAGGGTTTCCCCATCAAGGAGGGCTGTCCGGACTCCCGAGGGGTGTGGAAGATGGGCCTCTATAAATTCCAATTTTCTATGGGAACATCGAGGTCACCAGGGGGCCTCTTGTTTTAAGATTCTATATGACCACGGCAAGGCTGCCGGGGGGGGTAGGAGTCCCATCCCCGGTTTTGGGTTTTCTCTGGAGTTCACCAGTCCGGACAACGGTCTCACCGTTCACCTTCCCCCCGACCGCATAGGAAGCCCCAGGAGAGGCGATTTAGGGAGAGGCAAGGGGTTATCTCCAGACTCCGGAATATGCAAGAATGACGGCGTTGATGGTGGGGTAGGCCAGGCACCGGGGCGGTGGGAAGACCGTCGTTAGGGTTGGCCCTCCTTAACTATTCAAGCCCCAGGTCGAACCGCTCGCACAGTTTGGCGAACGTCCCCCAGGAACAAGGGAAAACCCCGGCCCCTTTTACCCCTATATTTCAATCCTGGGTTGGAAATAGGGTTGGAAAATGAATTTGAGGCAAAAAGAAAAGGCCCTCTTGGGGGCCTTAATTCATTGAAATTATTTGGCGGGCGATGGGCGACTCGAACGCCCGGCCTTTGGTTCCGGAGACCAACGCTCTATCCACCTGAGCTAATCGCCCGCGCTAAAAAATTTTATCAGATGCGCCACCCTTGTCAAGGCAACCCGGCGCCACCTGAAACCGCGGGGCCCCGGCGTCCGGGGCGCCCGCGGTTTCAGGCAAAAGGTGGGAGGCTACCACCCCAAGTGTCTCAGGACTTGACGATCTTTTGGAATCGTTGGGTCCGAGTGGCCTCGGCCGCCGGCGGCGCCTCTTTCGGGGCCTCGGCCTTCACCTTGGCCAGGCGCTCGCTGGCGGGCGGGTGGGTCTTGTAGAAGCCGCCGGCGCCTGGCTTTTGCTTGGCCTCAATCTTGGCCAGCACCCTCGCCAGGGCCCCGGGGTCGTAACCGGCCGCCATCGAGATCTTCACGGACCCGGCATCGGCGGCATACTCGGCGCTGCGGCTGTAGCCGTTGACCACCAGGGATTTAAAGACGTCGTCGATGGAGCCTTCGAAAAGGTTGACCAGATTGCCCGCCACCCCGCCATACTGCCGGGCGGCCTCGGTCCCCATGGAGGTCCAGACCTCGGTCCAGCGAGCCTTGCTGATGGAGTTGATCCCATCCTTATCGACCACGTGGGTCACCTCATGGGCCAGCACCGCGGCCAGCTCGTCTTCGCTGGCGCAGGTGGCCAGCAGGCCCCGGGTGATGAAGATGGTGCCCCCGGGACAGGCGAAGGCATTGATTTCCTCGCTGTCCAGCACCGCGAAGTGGTAGCCCTTATAGGTATTGGGCCGGGGGGACTTGCGGGCCACCGTCTGGCCCACTTCGTTGACGTACTCGGTGAGCGCGGGGTTCTGGTAGAGTGGGTAGGTGCTCAGGATGCGGGCCGCCACCGCCCGCCCCACGTAGTATTCCTCGGAATCGGTGATTTCCCGGGAGGCCTGGACCGCCTTGGTGCCCCCGACCGCGGCGATGCTGACTAACCCGGTGGCGGCGGCGCAGCCCCACAGACCGGGGAGGGCCGCCAGAAGCAGGAGCGCTAAGCGGCGCAGATGGCTGCTCATGGCTTTAATCCTCCTTCGCTGATAAAGGCCTGGAGTTTGGCGGCAGCCACCTGCTGGGCCTCCACCTGGTCCACCTCGCCATATTTAGCCTCCGGATGCTTTTGCTGGTAGGAGGACTCCACCTCCGGAGTGAAGCCCTTGCCAGCCAGAGCCACTTCGTCACTGCTGGTCTCTTTCACCGGGGCGCCGGTCAGGAGTCCGAGGGGGTTAAACCCGGAGCTTGCCGCGGGGGCGGGGAACGCCTGCCGGTTAAGCCAGCCGCGCTGGCCCTGGTACTCCACCTGGTACCAGTCGCCCGACTGCTGCAGGACCGTGACCACCGCCCCCACCGGCACCGAAGCCACCGGGGCGCTGCCGAAGTCCGGGTCCGGATAGAGGGACTGATTGGGTTGGCCGACCTTCATGGTTTCGGCCATGGCGATCCCGGGGAGCAACAACAGCGCCAGCAAGGCCAGGGCCAAGAACCAGGGGCCGGGGCGCCGAAATAAGATGGGCCGGTTCACGTCCGCCTCCTTTTGTGGTTTTCGGTTTCTCAGTAGTATCCGGGAACTTTATCGGACTATCCCGGGTTTCCGGTAAAAAAATGCAAAGCTTTTGCGGTTCATTGACCGCCACGACTCCCAGTGTAAGAGATTTCTGGTCAAGGGGCAAGGAGTTAAGAGGGCAGACGGCTCTCCCCGGAAAATCCGCCACCACTCCGAAAAAAGTTTAAGGGGTCCATCACTTGGAATCCGGGTGGAAGACGGGGCCCCGGGGCAGGGTCGGATCTTCCTGCAAAGTCCGGCAGCGCTCCTGGAAGGCGCGGGCGGGTCCGTCGTCCGGGAATTTCTCCAAGAGGGCGGTAAAGCCCGCCCCGGCCTCGGGGATAGCGCCGCGGCGGTAGTGGTCCAGGGCCTGGGCGAATTCCCGGTTCCGGGCCTCCCCCTCCGGGGTCAGGTCTTCTTTGAGGGTCAGGACCTCGAAGACCCGCACCGGCGTCTCCCGGCCCTTCACCGCCACCAGGTCAAGCTCCCGGAAGGCCACGGCCTCGCCGCACTCCGCCACAGTGGCCTCGCTGGCCATGAGGGTGGTGCCATAGAACTTGTTGAGACCCTCCAGGCGGGAGGCCAGATTGACGGTGTCGCCGATGACCGTGTAATCGAAGCGCCTGGCGGAGCCCAGGTTGCCGACGATGGCCTCGCCGGTATGAAGGCCGACCCGCATGGCCAGGGGTGGCAGCTTCAGCCCGGCAAAGCGCTGGTTGAGGCCGGAAAGCGCGGCCCGCTGGCGCAGCGCCGCCCGGCAGGCCCGCAACGCCTGGTCCTCCTGGTCCAGGGGCGCGCCCCAAAAGGCCATGATGGCGTCCCCTTCGAATTTATCCACCGTGCCGGCCTCCTCCAGGATGATCTCGGTCATGGAGGAGAGATAATCGTTGAGGAGGGCCACCACGGTTTCAGGATCCAAATGCTCGGAAAGGGTGGTGAACCCGGCCAGGTCGGAAAAGAACAGGGTGACCCTGCGGCGCTCGCCTCCCAGTTGCAGTTTCTCCGGGTGCGCCAGGAGATCGCTGATGACGGTTTCGGACATGTACTGGCCGAACATGCGGCGGATGTAAAGCTTCTGGCGGCCCTCGGTGGCATAGCTGTAAGCGGTGGCCAACCCGAAACTGAGGGCCAGGGCCAGCCCCGGCAGGAGCGGGTCGGCCCACCAGCCGCTGCGGAAGGCCAGGACCGCCAGGGTCAGATAAACCAGCAGCAGCAGCAGAAAGGCCGCCAGGGTAACCAGGAGATGCCGGAAGAACAGGACGACGACGGCCATGGCCGCGGCCAGCAGCAAGGCCCAGAGCCATAAGGCCCAGCCGGGCAGGGTCCGGAGAAAATCCCCCTGGAGCAGATTGTCCAGCAAGGTGGCGTGCACCTCTACCCCGGCAAAGACCCCGCTCAGGGGGCAGGCCTTGAGGTCATACAAACCCGGGGCGGTGAGGCCCACCAGGACCCACTTGCCGGCAAAATCCTGCCGCGGATAGATGGGCGGCAACTGGTGGCGCAGCCGGGCCTCGGAGGCGATGACGTTGGCCGCGGCAAAGCGCCGGTGGCTCCGGCTGGGGCCGCGAAACTTGAGGAGCAGGTTGCCCCGGTCGTCCAAAGGAATCCGCAGGTTCCCAAGAAACAGGCGGTTTTTCTCAAACCTCAGGGGCTCATTATCACCGAAGCGGTGAAAGGCGGCAAAGCCCAGCATGGGAAGCCAGCGGCCCTTAAAGGGCAAGACCAGCGGGACCCGGCGGTAGATGCCGTCCGCATCCGGATGGCATTCGACATTGCCCAGGGCCTGGGCCCCATCCAGCAGGGGCCGGATCGGGGTGGTCACGCCGCGGTAGGTTATTTCCCCCTCCGGCTCCCGGGGGGGCGGGCCGGGGATCTCCAAACCGGCCTTAGCGAGCAAGGCCGCCTCGTCCGGGTTGGCCCCCTTTTCCTCCCGGGTCAGGGAAAAGGGCAGGACCACGTTGCCCGCGGCCGCAGCCGCCTGGGCCAGGCGCTGGTCATCTTCGGGGCCGTAGGAGGAGGCCTCGGTGAAGAGGACGTCGAAGATCACCGCCCGGGCCCCGGCTTGCCGGCAATATTCCACGATAGGGGCGTAAAGCTGCCGGGGCCAGGGCCAAACGACCCCCTGCTGCTTAAAGAAATCCAGATCGGGCTGGTCCACCGTGACCACCACCACCTGGGGCGAGGCCGGCGCCAGGGGCACGTGGCGGAACAGGAGATCCAGGGTCTTCAGGCGATAATAAGGGAGGGGGCCGAAGATTTCCAGGCAGCCGGCCAGGAGCAGCACCGCGGCGGTGAGGACCGCGGCCGCCTTGAGCTTGGCCGCGGGCGAATGGCTAAACCCGGCAGTCACGGATGACCTCGAATCTGAGTTTAGTCTTAAAAGATGAAATAGCTTAGGGAGAGGTGGCCGCTAAGATTCATCCAAAAGATAATTTTCAGCAACCTAACTTTAACTTTACCCTTATATGTTATTCATCCTGCCGTTAGCAACCATTACCCAAATTTGGGAGACTTGACAACACCTTGGACGAGATTAGCCCTCAACCATAAACCGGAGGCAAAGGACCGGAACTGGGATACGGTCCAGGAATCCGGGGAAAAAGGTGAACCCGGCGGCCCCCCCTCAGTTGGTCCCCGGGCCGCGGCCTTACCCGGCCAGCAGCCGGCCATCCTTAAAATAGAGGAGTTCATCCCCCAGCCGGTCCGCCTGAGCCGGGTCGTGGGTGATCATCAGGATGGTGGCCCTCCCGCCGGCCTTCATCCGCAGGATGATGTCCTCGATGATTTCCGTGTTCCGCGGATCGATGTTGGCGGTGGGCTCGTCCAGGAAGAGGATCTCGGGGGCCAGGACCATGGCCCGGGCCAGTCCCAGGCGCTTGGTCTCGCCGCTGGAGAGGTCCAGGGCCCGCTGCCCGCGCTTGTGGGCCAGGCCGACACTGGCCAGGATCTCCCTCACCCGGACCTCCAGCTCCCCGGATTTAACCCCCCTGATCTTCAAGCCATAGGCGACGTTGTGGAACACCGTGGTATTAAAGATGCCGGGGCGGGGCAGCACCAGGGTGAAGCGGCGCCGCAATTCCAGGTTTTGGCCAAGGGCCGCGCCATTTTCCAGATAATTTACCTGGCCGGCATCGGCTTGCTCCAGGAGGGCCAGGATGCGGAAGAGGGTGGATTTGCCGCTGCCGTTGGGACCCAGGAAGGCGTAAGTGCGGCCGGCGGCAAAGGCGTAGGAGCAGTCCCGCAACACCGGGTTGCTATTATAAGTTTTCCGGAGGCTGGCCGCTTCCAGTCTCAGGCCCATGAACTCATCTCCAGCCCGGCGCCCCGCCCCCGCCGTTGCAGGCGGCGCAGGGCCAGGTTCGCCAGCAGGGCCAGGGCCAGCAGGATGATCCCCAGGACAATGCCCAACTCGAAGTTGCCCTTGTCGGTCTCCAGGGCGATGGCGGTGGTCATAACTCGGGTGTAGCCGGCGATGTTGCCGCCCACGATGAGCACCGCGCCCACTTCGGCGTTGGCCCGCCCGAACCCGGCCATGATCGCGGAGATAATCCCATAGCGGGCTTCTTTGATGATGGTGACCGCCTGCTGCCGCGGGGTGGCCCCCAGGGTGACGGCCGCCTGACGAATCACCGGGTCGACGTTGACGATGGCGGCGTGGGCCAGGGAGGCGACGATGGGCCAGGCCAGGATGGTTTGGGCCAGGACCATGGCCCCCGGGGTGTAGAGCAGGCTCAAGAAACCCAGCAGCCCCTGGCGGGACAGGAGCAGATATAAAAACAGCCCCACCACCACCGGCGGCAGCCCCATGAAGGTGTGCAGGGTGTTGATCACCGCGTCCCGCCCCGGAAACCGCCGCAAGGCCAGGAGGGCGGCCAGGGGCAAGGCGATGGCCGTCGCCAGCATGAGGGCGGCGGCGGAGACCCAGAGGGACAGCCAGACGATGCCCCACAGTTCCTGCAAGTCGAGGCCGCCCAGGAAAGACAGAAGGTCGCTCATGGTCCCCCGGATATACCTAAAGCTAGCGGATATCCTGGCTGTGGCTGGCCAGACGCTCGGGCGCCAATCCTACGGCAAGACTCACTTGGCATTGGGGATGAAAAGCTGGTTGCCATGGGCATCCCGGAAAGCGGCAATGGTTTGCTGGCCTTCCGGGGAGGTCAGCCAGTTGATGAACGTCATGGCTTCTTTATATTTGACCTGAGGATGTTTTTCGGGATTCACCACCATCACCCCGTACTGGTTGAACAGGGACGGATCGCCCTCCAACACTATCTGCATCTCCAGCCTGTCCTTATCCTTGGTGGCCAGCCAGGTGCCCCGGTCGCTGAGCGTATAGGCCCGTTTTTCATTGGCCAGGCGCTGGGTCTTTTCCATGCCCTGGCCCACCTCCAGGTACCACGGCTTCCCCTTGGGGTCCAGGCCGGCGGCCTTCCACAGGGCCAGTTCCTTCACATTGGTTCCCGACTTGTCGCCGCGGGAGACGAAGGGGCCGCCGGCGGCGTAGATCTTCTTGAAGGCATCCACCGCCGAGGTCAGTCCTTTGATTTGCAAAGGATCGCCCGCGGGGCCGATGATGACAAAATCATTATACATCAGGTCGTGCCGATTGACGAAATAGCCTTCCTGGACCGCCTGCAATTCCTGGGCTTTGGCGTGTACCATGAGCATATCGGCGTCGCCCCGCTTGCCGATCTCGATGGCGGCGCCGGTGCCCACCGCCACCACATCCACGTGGATGCCGGTCTTCTTCTCAAAGATCGGCAGGAGATATTTGAACAACCCGGAGTTCTCGGTGGAGGTGGTGGAGGCGCAGCGGAGGTGAATAGTCTCCGCCGCGGCCTTAACCCCCGCCAGCATCAGGGTCAGCATCAATCCAGCCATCCAGGTCTTTAACCAAAAACTGTATCCCATTCTGCAGTCCTCCTTATTTCCCAAATTTTTACTTGGGTCCTGCGCCTGACAAAAAATCCATATTTAGAGGTTCGCAAAAGCCTTTTCCAGCCAGAGGCGGCCTTGGATCTGGAAACCGTCCGCTCCGGGACTTTCTGCCAGGGCCGTGTCCCGGCCATGATGGCTTCGCTTGTTTCCCATGGCGCTATTTTGTGAAAAGTATAGCGCTAAGAGGCACCCCGGGCAATGATTTTTTCCCGGCGGTCCCGGTCCTGGTCCGGCGGCGAGCCAGCCGCGGCTGCCCTCACTGCCCCCCCCCAGGTTCCCTGGCATTTCCTGAGAATATCTTGCCGGGTTATTGACATGACCCATCGCCTGCTTAATTTTACACTGGCCCTGCAGCGTCTGGAGGCCGGAGTTATGCCAGGTTGCCTCGGGCCAGGGGCGGGAGATTGCCATCCAGTTTAACAAGGAGGACGACGATGATCATTTACGTTCACGAGGGGGGCTCTGATCGGGTCGAACTCACCGAGGTCCTGATCAAGGAGGGAGTGGCTTACCAGGAGCGCCAAGTGGAGAACGTCAGGGAGCTGGGGACTGCCAGTTACCGCCTGGTGGAAATCCAGGCCAACCTGCCGGAGGTGATTCCGGTGCCTGGGGAATATACCCAGGGAGATACGGAGGCCAGGGCCTGGCGTCTGCCTTCGGGCAAGCTGATCATCAGCGACATGGAGGGCAATCTGGAGCAGATTGCCGTCCCCTTACCGCGTTAGCCCGCCTCGAGGACCGACACCCCGCGGAGGCCTTCCCCCCGAGCTGCTCCAAACCGGGAGGCAGCTGCGCATCGGTATATCTTACTATAATAGTTTAATATATTGACTGCAGCACATAATAAATTAGCCATTTTTAACGGCTAGGTTAAAAGGATATTTTTCACAAGAGGGAAGCTATTGGGGGACCAGGGGAACGACCTTTACCTGAAAGATTAACAACAATACAAGCTACCCCACAACACCCAACTCCCAAGGTCAGGTGATCCGGACCCGACGCGGCGTTGCTGGCGGCGGGAAAAAATGATTTTGAAATAACCGGCCAGAGGACCGGCTCAGTAACGACAAAATGGTGGTGGTCCCGGGGACCGGCTGCGGGCGGATCGGTTACCCCGGCGCCCAACCTCTTGAGATAAATAAGTAAACCAGCCATTGTCCCTGCCCGCGGTTACCACCATAGGGGCAATAAAATCTCCTGGCCTGGCCATTGCGTCCACAGGCAAAATTCAGATTGAATTATTGTTGCTTTAAATGCCTCTTCAATTTTTCCGGTTGTATCGGGAAAAATAACTTGACAAAAGATATTCACCATTATAATGATGCACATAATTTCATAGAGTTGCAGGAGGTTAGCCTTCCGGAAAAATTAAGTAAAATAATTGTAAGTTTAAGGAGGGGGAGGTGAAGAGAATAGCAGCCAGGTGGGGTTGGTTGCTGTCCTTGTGGGTGCTGCTGTGGGGATTAGGGGGGAGCAGCGCCGCCGGGGCCGACCTAACCGAAAGGATGAAGAATCAGGAGATCACCCAGGTATTGCACCTGCAGGTGGGGCAATCCAAGGTGGTCCGTTCGACCTACCCTATCACCCGCATCTCCGTGGCCGACCCGGAGATCGCCGACATCATCCTGATCTCCGAGAAGGAAGTTTACGTCAACGGCCTGTCCCCGGGGGTCACCAACCTGAGCATCTGGGGCAAGAACCGTTTCACTTCGGCCACCGTGACGGTGGAGGCGGACCTCACCCTCTTAAAAGAGAAGCTGCACCAGATTCTGCCCGGCCAGAAAATCGAGGTAATGGCCGCGGGTGACTCCGTGGTGCTCTCCGGGGAGGTGAGCGGGCCGCTGGCCCAGGACACCGCGCTGTCCCTGGCGGGCTCCTTTGGCGGGGGCAAGAGGGAGAAGACGGTGAACCTGCTCCACGTCGGGGGGGTGCAGCAGGTGATGGTGGAGGTGCGCCTGGCGGAGATCGACCGGACCATTCTGGATCGCATGGGGATCAACTGGACCGCCCTCGCTCCCCAGGGCAATATTTATGCGCAGCAGATCAACGCCCTGAACGCCCTCCAGACTTTGACCCGGACTTTCCTCGGTGGCACTGGAACGGGATCCTCCGGCGGCACGAGCACTACCTTTACACAAGCCCTCAGCTCCAATGTCACAGGCATTGCGGGTTTTAAGATGAGCGGGCTCATTTGGACCATGTTCTTTGACATTCTCAAGCAGAATAACCTGGGGCGGATCCTGGCGGAGCCCAACCTGGTGACCACCAGCGGCCAGCAGGCCTCCTTCCTGGCCGGCGGCGAGTATCCCGTGCCGGTGCCCCAGAGCGGGGTGGGCGGCACCACCATCACCATTGATTACAAGAAGTACGGGGTGGGCTTGAACTTCACTCCCACGGTGCTGGACGACGACAAGATCGCCATGAGATTGGAACCTGAGGTTTCGGAGATAGATCCCACCGTGACGGTGACCATCAGCGGCTTCACCATTGATGGGTTTTTGACGCGGAAAATGTCCACCCATCTGGAGGTCCATGACGGCCAGACCATTGCCATGGCCGGGCTGCTCAAAAATGAGGACCGCAACGTCGTCAGCAAGTTTCCCTGGGTGGGGGACGTCCCCATTTTGGGGAACCTGTTCCGTTCCAGCAGTTGGCAGAAGCAGGAGACCGAGCTGGTGGTGCTGGTGACCCCGCACCTGGTGAAGCCCGTGACCCCGGGCACCGCCCGGCTGTCCGATGACAAGTGGATAGACCCCAGCGAATATGAGAAATATTTCCTGGGGTGGAATCAGGGGAAGCCGAAGGCACAGCCGGCCCCGGTCCAGCAGCCGGCCCAACTGATGCCGGCGGGCTTTGGGCCTGCAAAACCGTAATCGCGGGAAACGGTTAACAGGTTAAAAGGCCCCCGGCCTTTTAGCCTGTTAACCATTACCTTTTCCCTCATCACATCTCAGGCAGAGGCTGAAAATGAAAAACGAGAGGCGAAGATTGAAAGCCGGAACCGGCCTCATCGGGCTGGCCCTGGCGCTGGTGTGGCTGACGGGTTGCGTTAGCCCCGACATCCTCCAAAAGGACTACGGCAATGCGAGGGACAACAATATAGCCCAGTCGGTGATCAATCCCCAGGCCGGCCTGGTGGACACCCCGGCGACGGGGCTATACCCCAAGGCCGGAGTTGTTGAAACGGAGCAATATATCAAGAGCTTTTCGGGCGAGGCGCAGAAGCCCGCGGCACCTCAGGGGATGGTCTCTACCTATTAGCGCGCCGCGGTCGCCGCCGGAAGTAACAAGGGGATAGCCATCATGTGGGCAGCAGGGCTCGAGCAATTATGGCCAGGGGACAGGGGGCCCCGGCGGCGGCAGCGGCCGCCCCCGGGTCCTTTCAGGGCAGCCGCCGGTGGACCCGCCTCTGTCCGGCAGCGTTGGCTGGCATGGTCGCTGGTCCTGGCGCTGACGGGGGCGTTGTTGGGAGTGGGCTGCAACACCTCATGGTTGGCCAATAACCGGACGCCCCGGGGAGAAGCCTTGTCAGCCAGCATGGACTCCGCCCGGTTGTTGTATAATGCTCATTATTACCAGTTAATGGGGAGGCCGGAGATCGCCTTAAAGGAATTGCAGCAGGCCCACGAGGCAGATCCCGCTAATACCAAGGTGGTGGATGCCCTGGCCCAGATGTACCAGGAGCAGGGACAATTCCAACAGGCTCAGGAGCTGTACCAGGAGACCCTGAAACGCTATGGCGAAAACCGGGCCTTGCACAACAATTGGTGCTTCTCCTATTATCTTCAGGGAGACTTGGGCAGGGCCGAATCCTGCCTCCAGGAGGCCCTGGCCCGTGATCCCGGCAATATGGCCGCCCGGAATAATTTAGGACTGATATGGTGCCGCCAGGGCAAGCTGGCGGAAGCCAAACGGCTTTGGGAGGAAGCGGAAGGCGCCGCCCTCGCCCAAACCCGGATGAACCAGGCCCTGGCTTTCCTGGGAATGAGCGCCCCGGCCTATTACGCCAAGCTGGCGGAGCCGGGGCCAGGTGCGCCACTGGCGGATTCTTCAGTCAAATCACCGGCAGCGGCAGCGCCCCCCGCCGTGAAGGCGGCGCCCCGGGCGCGGCCGTTGGCCGCGGTCAAGGCCAAGGTGAAAGGAGCCCCCAAAGCGGCGGGGCCAGGAGTGGCTCTGGCGCAGCAACCAGCGGCCTCGCGGCAGCCGCCAGCGGCGGCCCCGGCCATTATTGCTTCCCGAGAAGGATCTTTATTGGTGGCGGAAGGGCAGACCAGCGTCAAGGCTACGCCCGGGGCAGGGTTGGCAGAATCCGCCCAGGCTCCGGCCCCGCAGAAACCGGCGGCCCCGGTGTTAGTTGCCGCCCAAGCCGGATCCCTGGCGGCGGAACCGCCCCTCACTGCCAGGGCGGCGGCGCCGGCGAGGCCCGCGGCTGCCCGGCCGGCGGCAGGGTTGACGGAAGCCGCCAAAGTGGCGCCACCGCCTGCCCCGCCGGTGGCAACTTCCTCCGAAAAATCCTTGGCAGCCCAGGGGAAAACCATGGCGGCGCCGGCCCCGGCCAGGCCGTTGGCCGCCACGGCGAAGGCTAAGGTGAAAAAGACTGCCAAAGCGGCCGCGCCCCGGACGACCCTGACCGCCGCAGAGCGGGAGAAGACCGGCATCGAGATCCTGAACGGCGCCGGCATCCGTAACCTGGCCCACTTAACCCGGACCTTGCTGTCCCAGGACGTCTTCACCGTTGCCCGGATCGGCAACTACATCGATTTCGGAGCGGAATCCACGGTGATCTATTACCGCCCGGGGACGGAGCGGGTGGCCGGGGTCCTCCACTCCGAGATTTTCCCCGAGGCCCAGTTGGCGGAGTCCTCCAAGCTCAGAAAAGGAGTGGCCATCAAGATCTTGCTAGGCCGCGATCTCCTGGAGCACCCCCAGATCATGGCCCGCTTAAGGGGGGAAGAGGGGGGCGCCTCCCCGCAGAAGCCACAACCCCTGCCGACCGCTTCCCCAAGGCCGGCTGCCTTGCTGATCCTGGCGGCCGCGGCCGCCTCCGGGGCCGCCCGCTCACCCCTTCAAGGGCCGCCACCCACCCCGGCGAAAACCCTGGTCCAACCCGGGGTTCCCCTGGCGGCGCCCACCGCCGGAGAGCTGATAGCCAGCGTCATTGAAATCCGGAACGGCACCCGGGCCCGGATGCTGGCTCACCAGACCCGGGACCGGTTGTCCCAACAAGGGTTCCATGTCGGCACGATTGGCAACCATTTCGATTTCGGGGCGGAGACCACGGTGATCTATTACCGTCCCGGGACGGAGAAGGTGGCCCAGGCCCTCGACTCCCAGATCTTCCCCGGGGCCCCATTGGTGGAGTCCTACAAGCTCAGAAAAGGAGTGGCCATCAAGATTTTGCTAGGCCGCGATCTCCTGGCACAGCCCCAAACCATGGCGCGCTTAATGGGGAAAGGCCATGAAGACCATTAAGCCCCTGGCAGTCATCGCCTGGCTTCTGGCCATGCTGATGCTTCTAAGCGGTTGCGCCCAAGAACAGGCGACCGCTCCCTCCCCGGTGGATAACCTTGCCGGGAGCAGCTCTTCCAACGACACCATCTGGAGTAAAATGAAGTCCCACTTCCGGGGGGATAACCATCCCCTGCCGCAGGACCGGGTGGAGGCCTTGGGAGATGCCGCCGTACAGACCGGGGATTACGAATCCTCCCTCGTCGACTTTCTGTCAATTCTCAGGAAAAACCCCGAACGCTATGATCTGCACTACAAGGTTGCGGTCCTTTTCCTCCTTAACGGCCAGTGGGCCGCAGCCAAGCAGGAACTGGCCCTGGTTCTGGTGCACCGGCCGGAGATGCTCCAGGCCCACGAAGCCATGGGGCTGGTGCTCCTGCAGGAAAAGAATTACCCCCAGGCCATCGAGGAATTCCAGACGGTCCTGGGCCAGGACCCCCAACGGGTCAATTCCCTGCACCTCCTGGGGGTGGCCTACCTGGAGAGTGGTCAGCCCGGCAAGGCGGTGGTCCAACTAAAGCGGGTCCTGGTGTTAGACCCCCGCCACGTTTCCAGCATCCCGGTCCTGGGGCAGGCCTACATCGATTTGAAGGATAATCGGCAGGCCATCGCCTGCCTGCAACAAGGGCTGACCCTGGATCCGAAAAACGAAAAGATCAATTATCAAATGGGGATGGTCCTGGCCGCGGAAAAACGCTATAATGAAGCCCTGGAAGCCTTCATGAAGGCCGGGGATGAAGCCCAGGCCTATAACAACATCGGGGTCCACTATTTCGTGGCCGGTCAATATGAAGAAGCGGCCAAGTGCTTCCAGCGGGCCATTGAACTACGGCCCTCTTATTACGAGGAAGCCAAGACCAACTTGCAGCGGGCCTTGGAAAAGCTGCAGCAAGTCCGGCAGGGCGACAGCTGAGGCCAGTCCGCCATCCCGCATCCCCCCCAACCCCCAGGTCCCGGTTCAGAGTGGTGAGGCCGCCGACACCACCGGGGTCCCCTGCGCCGCCAATTTAACCGAAGCGCTATTGACTATGGACTCCACCGTTACCAAGTTTGTAGGCAACCCATGAGGATTAAACCCCGATCAGGGACGCCCCTGGGGAGCGTCTGCCTCTGGCTGCTGGGCTTGGCTGTCTTGGCCGCGGCCGGCTGCGGCGTCCAGGAGCTGGCCCGTGGAGAGATTCAGGCCCCCAAGATCACCTTCCAGGGCCTCGCCATCTATCAACCCACCGCGGACGGCTGGCCCCTGGCGGCCAACCTGCTCCTGGAAAATCCCAACCCCCAGCCCCTGAACCTGCTGGGTTACGATTATCAGTTATGGATCGAAGGCCGCAGCGTCGCCACGGGGTCTTCCCAGGGGGCGGTGAACCTGCCTGCCGGGGGGCAGACGGTGGCGCGGGTCCCCATCCTGGTGAAGTTGAACACCCTGTTGGGCTTTTTGCCCAAGTTTCTGCAAAATCCGCAGCAAAAAGTGCACTACCAGATCTCCGGCAGTTTTCGCCTGGCCTCCGTTATGGGAGGCATAATCCCCGTTCCTTTCCAGTTCCAAGGGGAGGCGGCGCCCCGGGAGGGCATGGAATTTATCCGGCCCTACTTGCACTAGATCTTCAGCCCGGTGGGAACCTTTACCACAACAGAATTGGAGATTTTCCCCCTGGGATGACCAAAATATCCCTTGTAAGCACCCTTTTCCTTGCGGTATAAACAATTTGTAGCAATCATGCCCCAATATTCGGGGAGTTTTTAACTCGTTTGGCGAGGTCCGGTAATCCGGACCGAGGAGGAGCTATGAGGCGTTTGGGATTAGTCAGCTGTCTGGCCATGGCTGTGGTGCTCTTGGGGCTTGGCGCTCCCGGGATGGCTGCGGAAAAGACCATAATCTTGGGCTTCACCGCCTCTCAGACCGGAGCGTTCAACGTGGAGGCCATCCGCCAGATCAACGGATTGAACCTCTGGATCGACACGGTGAACAAGGCGGGGGGCATCAAGCTGGCCGACGGCACCGCAGTGAAGGTGGCCGCCAAATTCTATGACGACGAGAGCAAAAAGGATCGGGTGCAAGAGCTTTATACCCGCCTCATCAGCACCGATAAAGCCGACTTCCTCATCAGTCCCTACAGCAGTCCCCTGGCGGATGCGGCCGCGATCATCGCCCAACAGTATAAACGGATCATGATCACCGCGGGGGCGGCTGCGGAAGCTACCCATTCCAAAGGCTACACTCTGGTTTACCAGGCTTATACCCCTGCCGGCTTCTACCTGGCGGGACCCGTCGACGTGTTGGCCAAATTGGCCCCCCAGGCCAAGAACATCGCCGTCATTTATTCAAAGGACAATTTTTCCACCGCCTGTGTGAACGGTCTGAAGAAATTCGCCGAAAGCAAAGGCTTTAAAATAGTGATGGATGAGGGCTATGATCCCGCCACCACCGATTTCTCCCCCTTTATCGACAAGATCCCGCCCGGAACGGACGCAGTGATGGGCGGCGGCCACTTCTCCGATACCACCACCCTCGCCAAGCTGATCTATGAAAAAAAGGTCAATCCCAAGTTGGTCGGCCTGCTGGTGGCTCCGCCGGAGCCCAAATTTGCCGAATTGGGCGATGCCTGCATCTGTGTAACGGGATCTTCCCAGTGGGAACCGCTGGCCAAATACAGCCCGGAGGCGGCTAAGAAGGAAGGTGTGCCGTGGTTCGGCCCCACGGTGCCGGAATTTATCGAGGCTTATAAGGCCCAATACCATGAAGATCCCTCCTATCACAGCGCCGGGGGCTATGCCGCCGGGCTGATCTTGCAAGACGCCATATTAAAGGCCGGCTCCACAGACACGGCCAAGGTCCAGGCGGCCCTCGATGCGGAAGACATGTACACCTTTTTCGGCCGCACCAAGTTTGACACCAGCGCCAAGGCCCACGGCCTCCAGATCGGCCACCAGATGATCGTCATCCAGTGGCAGAAGGATGCCCAGGGCAAGCCGGAGAAAGTGGCGGTGTATCCGCCGGCCGCCGCCAGTGGACAACCCCTGCTCTGTACGGCGCATTAAGCCCGGACTTGATGGTTTGCTGAGAGGAGGGCACGGTAGGCCGTGCCCTCCCCCTCTCGGGGAAAGGCGCCAGGGCGAGGGGCCCGCCGGAAAAGATGCACAGCTAATTCTGGGGAACCTGCCTGCATCAGGCAAAGTTCCTAGAAGAGCATCGGAAATCCTCCGCTGGCAGCCGCCCGGCGGCCCCTGATCTGTAACTGGCCTGCCCTTGCCGGGATTAAGATTTTGTAGCTCCAGGAGCCTCAAGGTGACCCAGATTCTGTCTTCGATAATCGACGGCCTGCTCATCGGCTTCGTGTACGGGGTGGCCGCCATGGGCCTGACCCTGATTTGGGGGGTAATGCGGGTCATCAACCTGAGCCACGGGGCTACCATGGCCCTGGGAATGTTCACCACCTACCTGTTGTTCTCCGACCTGGCGCTGAATCCCTACCTGGCCCTGGTGGCGGTGGTGGTCCTGTCCCTGCTCTTCGGCTTTTTGATCTACGGGGTGGCCCTGCACCGGGTGATCAAGGCGGGTTATCTGTCCACCCTGCTGTCCACCTTCGCGGTGAATATGATTATCATCGGGTTGGGCACCGCGATCTTCACCACCTCGCCCCGAAATATCGACTTTTCCGTGGGCTCCTTCAACTGGGGCGGGATTATTTTTACCGGCACCCGCCTGCTGGCGGCCCTGGCCGCAGTGGTGATCACCGGCGCCCTCTATCTGTTTCTCTATTTTACCCGGCCGGGGAAGGCCATCCGGGCCGTGTCCGGCAACCAGGCAGCGGCAGAGCTGATGGGGATCCCTTCGTCCCAGGTCCTGGCCCTGAGCTTCGGCCTGGGCACCATGCTGGCCGCGGTGGCCGGAGGGCTTACCTCCACCTTCTTCCCCTTCACCATTTTGAGCGGCGCCAGCTACCAATTGAAGGCCTTCGTCATTTGCGTCCTGGGGGGGCTGGGCAACCCCCTGGGGGCATTGGTGGGGGGGCTGTTCCTGGGAGGTCTGGAAGGGGTGGTCCCCATCTTTATGCCGGTGAGCTGGGTAACGGTGGTGGAGTTTGTGCTGTTTGTCCTGGTCCTGGTGGTCCGCCCCACCGGGCTGCTGGGGTCCAAATAGATGAACCCTTTCCGGCAATCCGGGTTATGGCCCAGTTTCCTCCTGGTATTCCTGGTCGGCCTGGTGGTCCTGGCCTTGCGCCAGGACACCTTGCGGGAAACGGCCTTCACGGGCCTGATGTTCATCGGCCTGGCCTCCAGCCTGAACATCATCATGGGTTACACCGGCTACGTTAATTTCGGCCATATCGTCTTTTTCGGCATGGGCGGCTATTTCGGCTTCTATCTGTTGAGCGAATTCGGCTGGCCCCTTTACCTGGCCGCCCTGGCCGGCGGGGTCATGGCCATGGCCATCGCCTTCATCATCGGCGCCGCAGTTCTGCGACTGCGGGGGGCCTACTTTGCCCTGGCCACCATCGGGGTCAACCAGGCCGCCGGGGCCTTTGTCAGCAATTTTGAGCCCTTCGGGGGCTCCATCGGCCTGTCCATCAACTTCTCGGCCTACGACCGCTACGGTGGCGCCGGCCAGGCCCTGTGGCTCTCCTTCATCCTCTTATGGGTGGTCACCCTGGCGGTGCTGGTGGTGAGTTACCTGGTGAAACGTTCCCGCTTCGGCCTGGGCCTCATCGCCATCCGGGAGGATGAGGACACCGCCATGGTTATGGGGGTCAAGGCTCCCCGGGACAAGACCAAGGCTTTTCTGCTCTCCGCCTTTTTCCCCGGCCTCATCGGCACCCTCTATTTCTTTAAGAATGGCAACGTGCAGCCCGATGACGCCTTCAATTTTCAAATGTCCCTGGAGGTCCTGGTGATGGTGATGCTGGGAGGCAACGGCACGCTGCTGGGGCCGGTGCTGGGGGCCTTCTGCTATGAGAAGCTGCGGGATTACCTCCTCACCAGCGTTTTCTTTAAGGACCTGCAGCTGGCCACCACGGGCCTGATTCTCCTGCTCATCGTCCTCTTTGTCCCCGGGGGCGGGGTGGGCTGGCTTAGGAAGCGCTTTCCGGAGTTGCGAAAATGGCTGGAATGATCCTCCAGGTTCAGGAAGTCTCCAAGAAATTTGGCGGCCTGCAGGCCCTGCTGGACGTGAGCTTTGATCTGTCCGAGGGGCAGATCCTGGGGCTCATCGGCCCCAACGGCGCGGGCAAGACCACCCTGTTCAACGTGATCAACGGGGTCTTTCCCCCCAGCAGCGGCCAGGTGATCTTCCGGGGGGAAAAGATTACCGGCCTGCCCTCCTACGAGGTGGCCCGGCGGGGTCTGGCCCGGGCCCACCAGGTGGTCCGCCCCCTGAACGATCTCACCGTCCTGGAAAATGTCATGGTGGGGGCCTGTTTCGGCCGGGAACGCCACTCCCTGGGCCGGGCCGCCTCCCTGGCGGAACAGGCCCTGGCGCAGGTGGGCCTGGCGGACCGGGCCCCGCGGTTGGCGGGCGGCCTCAACGTGGCGCAAAAGAAACGCCTGGAGCTGGCCCGGGCCCTGGCGGCCCGGCCTTATCTGCTGCTGCTGGACGAGGTCCTGGCCGGCCTCAACCCCTCGGAGATCGCCAGCATGATGGAGACCATCCGGGAGATCCGGGGCCAGGGCTACTCCATCCTGATGATCGAGCACGTCATGCAGGCGGTGATGAGTATTTCGGACCAGATCATCGTCCTGGACTATGGGCAGCTCATCGCCACGGGCAGCCCCCAGGAAGTGGCCGGCAACCCCCAGGTCATCGAGGCTTACCTGGGGGATCCGGAAATGACGGCGCGGCTTCTGGCCGAGTGAGGCGGTTTTCGGTGGCAGTGGGGGTTTTTCAGTTAAAGGCAAAGGCTGAGCTAACTACATGAATCTCTTAGAAGTCAAGGATATCACTTCGGGCTACGAAGGGGTCCAGATCCTCTGGGGGGTGAACCTCCGTCTGGAACAGGGGAAGCTCACCACCCTGGTGGGTTCCAACGGCGTGGGCAAAACTACCCTGTTGAAAAGCCTGATGGGGCTCCTGCGCCCCTGGCAGGGCGTCGTCACCTTTGGCGGCCGGGATGTCAGCCAGTGGTCGGCCCACGCCCGGGCCAAGGCCGGCATGGTCCTGGTCCCGGAAGGGCGCCAGCTCTTCACGGAAATGACCATTATGGAGAACCTGGAGATGGGCGCTTTTTCCCGGCGGGCCCGGCCGTCTTTTCGGCAAAATCTGGAAAAGGTCTTCGAGCTGTTCCCCCGCCTCAAAGAGCGGGCCCGGCAGAAGGCCGGCACCCTGAGCGGCGGCGAGCAGCAGATGGTGGCGGTGGCCCGGGGTCTGATGGCCGAGCCGGAAATCCTGATGCTGGATGAGCTCTCTTTGGGCCTCTCCCCCTTGCTGGCCCTCACCCTGTTCGAATCCCTCACCCGCTTGAAGAAGACCGGGCTCACCATGCTCCTGGTGGAACAAAACGTCACCATGGCCCTGGCGGTGAGCGACTTCGCCTATGTCCTGGCGGAGGGCCGGGTGCACCTGGAAGGGGAGGCCCGGGCCCTCATGAAGAATGATGAGATTAGGCGCACCTACCTGGGGATTTAGTTTCGTTTGGAGTTGTAGGGGCGACCCGCTGGGTCGCCCAATTTTGAGTCTCGAGTTTCAAGTCTTTTAAGCAGGGCGGTTCGTGAACCGCCCTTTTTAATAATCTTTTCAGGAGAAAAAACCTGTGTGCCACATCAGGTTGGGTCTCAGCGCCTGCCTCGGGGGAGAAAAGGTGCGCTACGACGGCGGGCACCGCTTGGAGCCCCTGATCTCCCGCACCCTGGGGCAATACCTGGAGTTCACCCCGGTGTGCCCGGAAGTGGAGTGCGGCCTGGGGGTGCCCCGGGAGCCTATGCGCCTGGTGGGCCGGCCCGGCTCTCCTCCCCGTCTCCTCACGGTGCACCGCGGCGGGGACCTGACCCGGCGTCTGCTGGCCTGGGCCCGCCGGCGAGTGCGGGAATTGGCCCGGGAGGACCTCTCCGGATTCATCTTGAAGAGCGGCTCCCCCAGTTGCGGCCCGGGCCGGGTCAAGATCCACCCCGAGGGGGGGGCGCGGCCGGCCACCGGCCCGGGGCTGTTCGCCCGGGTCTTTATGGCCCATTTCCCCCTGGTGCCGGTGGTGGACGAGGAGCAGTTGCACGACCCGGAACTTCGGGAGAACTTCGTGGAACGTCTCTTTTTCCAGCGGCGCTGGCGGGAGTTTTTGGGGCAGCAGCCGGACAAGGGACAACTGGCGGCCTTCCATGACCGGCACCGCCTGCAGATTCTGGCCCACAGTCCCGGGCATGGCCGCCGCCTGGAGCAGTTGCTGGCCTCGGAGACCTTGCCCCTGCCGGAGGAGCTCAGCGCCTACCAGACCCTGGCCCTGGCGGCGCTTCAGCTCCCGGCCACCTCCCGGAAAAACTTAAGGGTCCTGGATCACCTGCGGGGCCGGCTCAAGCAAACCCTGAGCCCCCGGGAGCGGGAGGAATTGCGGCGGGCCGTGGACTCCTACCGGCGGGGCGAGACGCCCCTGATCGTGCCGGTTACCCTGATCAATCACTATGCCGATCAATATCAGCCGGGCTCCCTGCAAGGGAGCTACCTGCACCCCCACCCCCTGGAACTGCAGCTCCGCTACCACGCCTGAGACTTTTTTGTTTTTTTTGTTAGGGGGCCGCAGGCGAGCCTCTCCCTGAAGCACCCTCAAGGCGGCCAAGACGCGGCCTGGGACTGGTCACGGGGTGGGGTGTTTGATGAAAGTCCCCTGCTCATATTCCTCGAAGGCGAGGCGCAACTCTTCCTGGGTATTCATGACAATGGGGCCGTACCAGGCAACGGGCTCCCCGATGGGCAGGCCTGAGATGAGGAGAAAGCGCACCGGGCTGGCGGTGGCGGAGACCACCACCCCGTCGCCCTCCCCATAAAGGACCAGGGCCCGGTCGCCACAGAGGCAGCGGCGGTCATAATCAAAATAGTTGGCGCCGATGACTTCGTGGGCGTAAGCGTCCCGCTCCGGGTCGAAGTAGCCTTCCCCCTCAATGACGTAGGCCAAGGCCGTGTGGCCGCGCCGGATGGGATGATGGAACTCGGCCCCGGCAGGAACCGACACCTCGAGGTATTCCGGGTCGGTGACGATATCCCGGACGGGTCCCTCAGCCTCGTTAACCCGGCCGCAGATGATCTTTACCCGGACGCCTTGGGCGAGAGAGACCTCCGGAATCTGCAGGCGCTTCACGTCCCGATAGCGGGGCGCCATCATCTTGTGGGCGGCCGGGAGATTGGCCCAGAGTTGAAAACCATACATGCGCCCCTGATCGTCGCCCCGGGGCATCTCCTGATGGATGATGCCGCTTCCGGCCGTCATCCACTGGACGTCTCCCGGGGTGATTACCCCTTGATTGCCCAGGCTGTCGCCGTGTTTCACTTCCCCCGCCAGGACATAGGTGATGGTTTCTATCCCCCGGTGAGGATGCCAGGGAAAGCCCTTGAGATAGTCGGCGGGGTCATCCGCCCGAAAATCGTCCAGGAGGAGGAAGGGGTCAAATTGGGGCACCTGGTAGTAGCCAAAGGCCCGATGGAGGTGGACCCCCGCGCCTTCAATCGTGGGCTTGCTTTGCCAGACTTTTTTGATTTTTCTGATCTTGGCCATTATATCCCTCCCCTGCCGCCTGCCAGGGCGCGGGCCGCGTCTGCCGCACCCCAAAGGGGGAGAAGACGGCAGCCCGAGACCCATAATGAGATCGGAGCTAACTAGTGTTGTGCTTCGTAAAAAGTATGGCCTTAAATCAAGTTAAAACCTAAGTTCCAAGGCTATTAAAGTCCCCCTTTGGAAAAGGGGGATTTAGGGGGATTTCAAGAGGTTATCTTAAATCCCCCCTGCCCCCCTTTTCCAAAGGGGGGTTAAAAAACCGCAGTTTGAAATGTCATAGCAATTATAAAGCATCACCCTAGTTCCCCGCCCCCGCGGCTTTGGCCGCCAGTAACTGCCCCAGGCTGGCCAGGTGGCCCTTTTCCTCCTCGGCGATGGCCAGCAGGATGGTCTGAGCCGGTGGGTTGGCAGACCGCCGGGCCAGGCGCAGATAGAGGTCCAGGGCCTGGGTCTCCAGCATCATGGCCAGGTCCAGGACGTGGGGCGCCGTGTTCAGGAAGGCGGCGTTGGCCGCCAGGAACTCCTCAAAAGGGAAGCCGCCTTCCAGGGTGGCGGTGGTGGCCACTTTCTCGTCCAGCTCCCGGCCACCGGGTTCAAGGCGCCCATAGACCTCCAGCAGCCTTTGCCGGTGGCGCTCCTCCACCCGGGAGAGTGAGCCGAACAATTCCTGCAGTTCCCCATCCTGGGTGCGGTCCTTCAGGGTTTCATAAAACAATTGCAGGGCCCTTTCCATGCCGGCGGCCAGGAGGGTGACCTCCGCCGGGCCTTCATCGCCCCGCACCAGGTCCAGATTCAATTCCTGGGGGCCGGTGGCGATTTGTCCCTGGTAGGACTTGATCCCCCCAGCCAGGTTA
>Ga0209517_10003215_pt1 | contig 22353 bp, 28 predicted proteins | sample PeaSoiMetSII2010_FD_187695 | JGI IMG/M metagenome (GOLD analysis project Ga0209517, IMG submission 187695) | Peat soil microbial communities from Weissenstadt, Germany - SII-2010 (SPAdes) (version 2) | ecosystem: Environmental > Terrestrial > Soil > Wetlands > Peat | place: Germany...
GGCGGCGGCGCGAGCCGCACCAGGGTGGCCCGCGAGTTCGCAACCGGAACGGTTTGCGTCGCGCACGCTCCGGCGAGAAGAACCATCGCCACGTAGACCGGCGCCACGTAGCAGAGCGCAAGGACTCCGTTGCGAGAGTTGTGCCGGCGAATTATCTAACGACCTGCTCGGCGCGCAGGCCCGCGATCTCCGCGCCGGAGAACCCGCAGTCCGCCAGAATCTGATCGGTATTTTCGCCGAGCTCCGGCGCGTGCCGCCAGAGCTCAGGCGCGGTCGCGGAGAAACGCGCGGGAGACCGCACCGCGCGCACCCGCCCGGCCTTGGGATGCTCGTACTCGAAGAAAGTCTGGTTGGCCGCGAACTGGGGATCGCTCCAAATCGTGTCGTAATCATTGACCGGCGCGCACGGCACGTCAGCCGCCTCGATCAGCTCGAGCCAATGGGCCGACGACTCGCTCGGAAAGAGCGCGATCAGTCCCTTGATTCCGCGCCGCAGCCGCTCGCTGCGCGGCTCGTCGCCCTCGAACCATTCGGGATGGCCGGCGGCCGCGAACAGCCGCTGCCACTGATCGTCCCGCAGCGCGGCGATCGTGATGAATCCGTCGGCGGTCTGGAACGGCTCGAGCGTGCCCATCGAGGGCAGCGTGCCGGGCTTGTCGGGCAAAAAGGTCCGGTTCGCCATCGTGTCGGGCATCAGAAAATACGCCACCGCATCCATCATCGCGATTTCGATATGCTGCCCCGCGCCGCCGTTTTTAGCGGCGAGCAGCGCAGCCGTGATCGAGTACGCCGCGGTCATCGAGGTGACTTTGTCGGCGATTATATTCTTGACCGCGCGCGGACGGCCCTGCGTCCGCTGCGACGCCATCACGCCCGCCAGCCCCTGGATGATCGGATCGTAAGCGGGCTTGTTCGCGTACGGACCGGTGAAGCCGTAGCCGGCAATCGAGCAATAGACGATCTTGCGGTTGCGCGCGCTGGTCGCCGCATAGCCGATGCTGAGCTTGTCGACCACTCCGGGGCGGAAATTCTGCACGACCGCGTCCGCCCGCTCGGCCATCCTGAGAAACACTTCGCTGGCGCCGGGGCGTTTCAAGTCGAGCAGCATCGCGCGCTTGTTGCGATTGTAGTTGATTATCGAGACGCCGACGCCGTTGCGCGAATCGGCGGTCACGTAGCGCGACACGTCGCCCTCGGGCGGCTCGATCTTGATAACGTCGGCGCCGAGGTCGCCAAGCATCATGGTGCAGAACGGCCCCGATACCACCAGGCTCAAATCGAGAACGCGGATTCCTTTGAGTGGTCCCATATGTCGATGTTGCTTATAGCGCAGAAGCGGCGTTTCGGAACAGGCCGGGACTAAGGGTAGTCCGCTGCCGACAGAGATCGCCTTGAAGCCGCTCGATAGCTGTTATACCGTCCCCGTATTAAGCTAGCTGATGAGCTAGCTGGAGATTTCCATGCAGGAAATCGGATCGTTTGAAGCCAAGAACAAGTTGAGCGCCCTTCTCGACCAGGTCGAGCACGGAGCGGAAATAGTAATTACCCGCCGCGGGAAAGCCGTCGCCCGGCTCGTGCCGGCGGGACCTGGATTCGATCGCAAGAAGGCCATACGCGCCGCTGCCGGTCTGCGCGAAGCCAGCAAGGGAGTGACGCTCCGCGGCCTTAAAATCAAACACCTCATCAACGAAGGCCGCCCGTGAGTTTCGTCGTCGATAGTTCCGTCGCGCTGGCCTGGTGCTTCGAGGACGAGCAAACGCAACCGATCATGGACCTTCTGGACCGCGTCGCTGTAACCGGCGCCGTCGCTCCCTCCCTGTGGCCTCTGGAGGCCCTGAACGGGCTCCTGATGGCCGAGCGCAGAAAGCGCCTCGACAGCAAGTTACGGCAGCGCCTTGCGGGCTTTCTTCGCGGCCTGCCCGTCACGTTGGATATGGAAACCGCCGATCAGGCATGGACGGCCACAAACCGGCTGGCCGAGCGCCACCGGCTCACCTTGTACGACGCTGCCTATCTGGAGCTCGCGCAGCGCCGAAGACTGCCGCTGGCCACTCTGGACGAGGACCTCATCAAGGCCGGAAAAGCACTGGGTATGACACTGCTCGGAAGCTGAAGCGGCGCAGCCTTCTCCATAAACCCGCAGCGTCCTGATTGCGGGTATTCAGGACTAAAGCATTGGCCAGTCGGCTTAATCGCCGTCTGGCGTCAAGGTGCAGGGCAGGAACCGGTCGCGCCTTTCACCATGATTAAGGCGTTCCGCACAGCGTGCCGTTGATATCGCATTGCGGAGTGATCGCAAGATCGCGCTGCTGCTGATTCAACGAGCCGATCGCCTTGTTCGTTTCCGCGTTTGGCGTGCAGCCGCATAGTTGGCTTGCACAGCAACTGCACTGCGCCGCCTGCTCGGCTTTGACGATCTCCGAGAGCTCACACTTGGGCAGCGCAGAGCAGGCGGGCGCCAACAGGTCGCGGTCGCTGCATTCGTCGGTGCATAAGGTCGCGTCGCACGTGAAGCCCGCTTGCACTCCCTTGGCCGCGCAGGTGCCATACTCCTTGCATACTTTTTGGCAGTCGACGCCGCTATCCGGAGGCAAAACGGTGCTTCCCGACTTGTACAACGGACAGCCGTAGCCGCCCGGAGCGTCAGGCACGCAAGCTCCGGGGCTCAGAACCGGCGCCACTTCCGCGTGTGTCGCAACGGATGGGGAGAGCGCCGCCGCCGGCGTTGCCGGCGGAGCGTATGCGGCCGACCATACTAACTCATTTCCCAGCGTACATGCCTGATCGTTCTGGCCAACCTGATACGGACCGCTGAAAGTCGGACACGAGCATTGAACGATTCCAGGTTGATCGGTCGCTGAACAAGGAGCGGTCATGCATCCGGCATACGGCGCGGTCGTGCAACTGGTCTGGCCGATTCCGTTGGTGGAAATGCAGTCGAAGCTGAAGGTCGAGTACATCTTCGCACCCGGAATCAAATTTCCCTGGTTAACCGACTGACACACCGGAGCCGAGTTGACCGCGGCGCATTTGCTGCCATCGCTTCCGCATTGAGCAATTGTATCTTGATAGACTGAGTAGTTCAGGATTGCATTAATATCGACAAAGTAAACACCATACGGAATATCATAGCATAGGCAGTTGGCGTACTCGCCGTCCGGCGTCAGCGTGCAGGATAAGTTCTCGGGCGCGGAGCTTGGGCCTGAGTAATAGCAGAGCGCGTACGGACCTCCGCGGCAGGGCACAAAGTTGCTTGGCGTGAGCAGGATGTTGGAATAAGCGGGGCCGAATTCCGTCGTCCAGTTTTCGGGCTTACTCCAGAAGGCATGCGAATTTGGAACAAAGTGAACGAACGGAGCAGCAGCCGGAGCTGGCGCCGGAGTCGAGGACCCGCTGCTGTCTCCGCCGCAGCTCGCTGCCAACAGCGCGATCACGCTCAGAAAAAGCAGCTTTAGCGCAACCGGGCGGACACTCAATCCTCGCGCCAAGCCGGAATCGACAAGGAGGGTGCTCGATTTCTTCCGAGACGCGGACCAATTGATCATAGTCACGATATGAGTCCTCGCGTGGCATCGGAGCAATTTCCGCTCCATCCCAGTCGAGTGACCTCCAACGCAGATACCGGCTTACAGGTAATTGGATAAGCATGCTTCTAGCGACGCATTACTACCGCGTGGTCAGCACGCCCGACATCGCGTAGTCACTCAAGCACCAGACTAACTAATGCCTGTCTTGATTGTTCTGAAATTGCCTGCACATCGCTTCGGGGCTTTATTGACTGGTAAAGTCTCGGCCAATCCGGAGTCGGCTGAATCGAACCGAATGATACATGTCGCAATCTAGACCAGCGATTGCGATATGCACGCGCGGCCTGCAGGACAGTCGAGATTGCAGCCTCGGCGCGGTGACGCAAAATGCTTGGGCCGAGTCTGTCATTCTGAGCAATAGAAATGCCTTTGCGCAGAATCTCGACGAGATCCTTCGGCGAAACATTCCCGACGCCTCAGGATGACACCCAGCGCTCATGGTTTTCTCGGCCTAAAACGCTCGAGCTTGACCGCGGGCCGCCCAAGCCTTGCGGAATCCCCGATCGGATCTGCGCCGACGTGGAAAACGCGCCGAGTGCCAAGGGCCCGAAAGACGAATTCCGTCACGCTGCGAACCATGGCGCGCGCCGCGAAGGTCCTCGGGAAGCGGCTGCGGCTGGAACTGGCCTGAATCGGCCCGCCGCTGCTAGCAACCGATCAAGCGTGGAAGCGAATGCCGGGCGCCAAGGTAGAATGGATCCGGTGATACGGTGTGCCTCGACCGCCAAGGCCGGGGCCGCGGGCATGATCGGGCGCAAAGTCAGGGCCACGCTCAGCTTGGCTGATTGTACCTTGAAAGGGCAGGCTACTTTGGTCTACCCTAGTTAAAATGGGACTTCCGGGCAAAAGGAAGGGACTAGAAATAGTTCGAACGGCTCTCGGCTACTCAGGAATCGCTTCCTTTAGCGAGTAGTTAGGCCAAGGCAGGTACGAAGGGGCAAGTGAACGAGTCATCGAAGACGTTGCGGCGATTTCTAGCCGGTTACAAAGAGTACGTGGTCTCGGTCTTGGAGCCAACCCAAAGGGAGCTGAGAGCCATTCTGAACCGATGGCGAGAGCCGACCTATTGGGCAAAAGATGCGATCGGCGGATCGAAGGCACCTGCGCCTTCGGTGGTTCAGCGCCTGCGTCGGCGAATTAAGCGACCCGAGAGCGTCGTAGACAAGATTCTTCGTAATCCGGAGTCTTTCCCCAATGGCCTGAACTCGGCGAGCTTCGAAGCGATGAACGACGCCCTCGGCGCGCGAGTGATCGTGTACTTTCTATCGCAGCTGCCGCAGGTAGATCGTGAACTCCGAAACCATGACTCACTCGAACTCTCGAGTGAAGACCCGCCAAAGGCCTATCTCGACGGCGATACCGCAACAAGGTTGGGCCTGAGCGACCTTGCTATTCGAGAGAAGGACAGCGGCTATGCATCGGTTCACTACATTGCGCGACTCCGACGCACTTCGGTACCTGAAGCCAGACGCCCTTGGTTCGAGATCCAAGTCAGGACTCTGGTTGAGGATACGTGGGGAGAAATAGAGCACATTCTCGGCTACAAGCCTAACAAACGTACTTCGTTCGCAGTAAAACATCAGTTTCGAATTATCAGCGCCCACCTCGGAGCGATTGATCGACACTTCAATTTTTTGCACGAGGAACTTTTGCGATTTCAGACCGAAGCAAACTACAAGCAGACCGACCCACTGAATGCGGAAAATTTCCCCGGCGTCTTGAACGAGATCGGACTTAGCTGTGCGCAAGCCGAAATCGATGGTCTTCTCAAGCTATTGAATAGTCGCAAAGTTCGAGTTGTCGGGGAGCTGGTTTCGATCGGTACCTCGCGTCGATTGGAGACAATCAGGAACACGTATCGCTCCCAGATCGGCAGGGCTCCCAATGACTTCGAGACCATCGCCAATCTGGCGAATTTGAAAGGGTCTCCCGAACCGGAAGAAGTAGATAGAATTAGGGCTCAGATCCAGTATCTAGCGGCTTGGGAGGAATTGAAGAGTCAGAGTGAAGCTTCCCAGAGATCGATGAGGCGAGCAGTCAGAGGGAGTCGGAACAGAGAGCCGGCGAAGCCAAGGCGGCCCCCGCGTCGCAGGCCGTAATCGAAATGGTCTAACCGCCGCATGCCATGGTGGTTGTGAGAATTCAAATCGGACTTAGAGGAAATGGGCGGAGCAAGCGGTGGAGTCCGGGGGCACGCCAAGGCCGAGACAGACGAGAAGTACCTTGAGCGGAGCCGTGGATGGGGGAACGTTACCTGCGATCCGATCCCAGCGACAGCAAGGGATGCCACCAGGAGGTGAAGAAGGACCCTAAGACCGGCGAATGGATCCTCCGGTTCCATTTCCACGCGTAGCGTGAGGTGTGAGGGTGATCCTGTGCCGGCGCTTATAGGTTTTGGATCGGCCTTGCTGGCCATCGTGCTGACTCCGCTGCTGCAGAGCTACAACGACCTACCAGTTTATCCGGCGAACTCCACCGCAATGGCACCGCGCGCCGCCTACGGCCCGAATCGTCCGCTGCTGACCGCGATCGCTTTGAGCCGCTCGATACGGCGCTGGATCGACGGGGGTGCGTCGAACGGTTTTAGGTTGAACGGCAGCCGGTAGCTCCAGTTACGGCCGCCGACTGTGCCGGGTAAATTGATTCGCGTGCTCCATCCGAAGAGATCCTGCACCGGGACGAGCGCCAAGACCGAAGGCGCCGCGTAGAGCGCGCGCAGGATCGCGTCGAGCGTGCCGACAGACAGCGTGCGGCGGCCTGGATTTGATTCGGCGATTTTGAGCGCTTCGCAGACCGAGCGCCGTTCTTGCTCGGAGGCATCGCGCCACCATGCGGCAATCGTGTCGGTATCGTGCGTGCCGGTGGTCGCGACCGACAGCTCCGGATACGCCGAGGGCGCCACGAAGCGCTCTTCGGGAGTGTTCCAGTTTTCCTTCTCCCATCGAAAGACCTTGTACCCCGGCAGACCGAGCGTCATGAGCGACTCGCGCACCCACGGCGGTATCGAGCCGAGATCCTCCGCGATAATCGCCGAGTCGCCGGCTTCCTCCATTATCGCGCGCAGCACTTCCTCGCCCTGCCAGCGTTGCGCGCCCTCATCGGCAGGAGAGTACCAGCCCGGTTCGTCGCGATTGGGCCCGAACGAGAACGTACGGTAGAGCCCGACCACGTGATCGACACGAAAGAGATCGTACAGCCCGGCCGCGTGGCGCGCACGCATCCGCCAAAATCCGTGGCCCTCGGCGCGCATCCGATCCCAGTTCGGCATCGGCAGGCCCCATCGCTGGCCCTCGGCGGCGAATGCGTCGGGCGGCGTGCCGACGGTGCGGTCGAGGATGAACAACTCCTGATGCGCCCACACGTCGGCGCTGTCCTGCGCGGGCGAAAAACTCAAGTCGCCCCCGAGCATCGCGCCGCGCGCGGCCGCCTCCCGCCGGATCGCCGACCACTGGCGATGCGCGATGAACTGAAAGTAGCGGAACTTGTCGATTTGTTCGCCGAGCTCGCCACGCGCCTCTACCAAAGCGGCGGGGTCGCGCCGCTTGAGCCCCTCGGGCCAGGTTTCCCAGCTAGCGAAATCGAACCGGTCTTTCAGCGCGCGAAACAGCGCATAGTCGTGGAGCCAATCGCGGTTGCGCTCGGCGAAGGCCTCGAACTCGGCGCGATCTTCGGCGCTCGCGCTGGATCGGAACCATCGAAAGGCCCGCTCGAGCAGCGCGAGTTTCGCGGCGTGAAGCCTGGCACGCGGCACTCGCCCGCGCCGAGCGGCGTCGAGCGCGGCGGCGTCGATGCCTTCCAGCGCGGCGACCGCGATGTAGACGGGGTCGATCGCGAACAGCGAGAGCGCGCTGTAGGGACTCGCCTCCGAGGGCGCGGTCTCGTTGATCGGCAGGAGCTGGATCACGCGATGGCCCATCGCAAGCGCGAAGTCCATCATCGCGGACAGCGCGGGAATCTCACCGCATCCGGGATCGCCGGCGGTGCGGATCGAGAAGAGCGGGATCAGAACGCCCGCGGATCTTTTCAACATCGGCGCGTTCGACTTTCGGCTCGACTTTGGACGATCAGGCGCACTCGGCCCGCGCGCTCAGATTTCCAGACGCGCGTCGAGCCGCTCGAAGCGGAGGTTAGTCAGGGTCGCCGCGCCGTCCTTGCTGCCTTCGAGGCCGGCCGGCGAGGCCATCGCGGCGCGGAATTTGTCGGCGCTGTCGAACGCAATGATCGCGATTCGATGCCGCTCGCCGTCGAGGCGAGCGATCAAATAGCCCTTGAGGCCGGGGAGCTTGCGCGCGATCTCGACGTGACTCGCGCGATAGTTGCGCTCGGCGGCCTCACGATCGCCGGGCTTGAAGTCGAACGCCACCGCCCACACGAAACGCGGCGCACCGGGCTTGCCCTTCTCGAACGGGACAACCACCTCGGCCTGGAACACCTCAAGCCGGAGATCGGTGAGATGCGCCTGCGAGTCCGCCATCACTTTCAGGCTGGCCTCGGTGCCCATCGCAGTGACGCCCGCCTCGACGCTGTCGTAGCCGAGAATCGCTCCGCGCAGATGAGCCGGTTTCGCGCCGCCGATGGGCAGGAACCGGCCGGTCAGGTAGAGACTAACGCCCGGAAACGATTTGGCGAGCGCGACATGGTAATCGAAATAGTGCTGCTCTTCCGCCGCCAGGTCCGCTCCCTTGAAGTTGAACGCCACGTACGTGATATGCATTGCCGGCTCTCCAGATCACCCAATCTAGATCACCCAGCCGCCGTTGGGGCTCACGACCTGGCCGACCATGAACGATGAATCGTCGCAGGCCAGGAACAGCGCCGCGGCGGCAATCTCGCGCGGCTCGCCCCACCGCCCGATCGGGGTCTGCGCGGCGATCGAGTCGCGCATCGCGGCCATGAACGGCGCGGTCATCGGCGTATCGATAAATCCCGGCGCGATGCAGTTGACCAGGATGCCTTGTCCCGCAACCTCGCGCGCGACCGACTTCGTGAACGAGATTATTCCGCCCTTGGCGGCGCAGTAAGCCGGCGCAAGCGCAAGACCGGTCGTACCGGCGATCGAGCCCAGGTTGATGATGCGGCCGGATCGTTTGGGGATCATCACCTTGAGCGCTTCGCGCGTGCAGTAGAAGGTCGAATCGAGATGAGTGGCGAGCATCTCGTGCCATTCGTCGTCGCTAACGTCCTGCGTGCCGGTGCCCAACTCGGCGGCGCCGCGCGCCCGCGCAATCCCGGCGTTGTTGACCAGCACATCGATCGTGCCGAAGGCCGAGACAAACTCGGCGAACATTTTTCTCACCGCCGCGCTGCTCGAAACGTCGGCCACCAGAGCGACGGCGCGTGCGCCCGCACGCGTCAGCTCGGTGGTCACATTGTGCGCGGATTCGGGGCGGATGTCGTTCACGCCAAGCATCGCGCCTTCGCGCGCGAACGTCAGCGCCATCTCGCGCCCGAGGCCGGAGCCGGCGCCGGTGATTAGGATTGCCTTGTCTTTGAGTTTCATACGCGTGCCTGAAGAACCCTCACCCGCGCGTCACGGCGTTTGCAAAAAAAGAGCAAACGCCGCGCCGCTTGCCCTCTCCCTGGTCAGGGAGAGGGATCAGAAAAGACAGGTCATTTTTTGCCTTCTTTTAGTTGGCGTTTCCAATCCAGGCGGCGGGCTTCGGCGCCGGCTTCTTCGGCTTCCTTTATCAAGCCTTTTTTCTGGTAGAACATGCTCAGATTGGTGAATGCCAGGATGTCCTCGGGCTGCTTTTCGATATAACGCCTGGTCAGCTCGATCGCCGCGTCGAGGTCGCCCTTGGCCTGGTAGCACATTATCAGGCCGTGGATCGCGTCGCTGTATCCCGAATCGATCGCGATCGCCTGCTGGTAGAGCGCGATCGCCTCGTCGAACTTCTCGTCGGCGTAGGCGTCAACCGCCTGGTCGTAAAGTTCTTCCTGGTCGGCCATCTCAAATCTCCTGCGTGGCGCGCCTCGCTCATATATACTACAAGATTGAAGCTCAGGAACTCGCCGACAATCTCCCCATGGACGAACAGGAAATCTACGAAGTCTTGCGCGAGTGCTACGACCCGGAGATGCCGGTCAATATCGTGGACCTCGGACTGGTCTACGGCGTCACGCTGGAGAACGGCGTGGTGAACGTCCTGATGACGCTGACGGCGCCCGGATGCCATATGGGCGCGATGATCACGCAGGACATCACCGACAAGCTGCTGGGTATCCCCGGATGCGAGGACGCACGCGTCGAGCTAGTGTGGGATCCGCCCTGGACGCCGCACCTGATGAGCGACGCGGCGAAGAAAAAGCTCGGGATCGATACCTGATCTGACTCTGGAGTCGATCAGGCTCTGGAGTCGATCGGGCCTGCGCTACATCGCGCTCGATGCGGCCGGCGAGGCCTCCACGGTGCGCGTCGCGCGGAACTTGCGGCGCCGGGTTGCGGGCGCCTTCAATTCGACGTGGTAGAGGTCGCCGAACGGGGAAATCGCAGGCTTGCGTTCGGCGGCAAGCACGTGCCGGGTGCCCAAGTCGGGCAGCTTCGCCAGCAGGGTTTGATACTGCCGCTTAATCTGATCGAACAGCGCCCGCATCCGTGGTGATACCTGGTGATGCTCGCCGAGCGTCTGGCTCAGCGGGTTGACGTAGCGCCCCTCGTGCACCAGCCCGAAATGAAGGTGCGGTCCCGTCGAGAGGCCGGTCGAGCCGACCCATCCGATTACCTGTCCCACCTTCACATACTTGCCGGTCTTCGCAGCGGGACTGATTCGGCTTAGATGGCCGTAGATGCTGACCATGTCATGCTCGTGCTCGAGGCGCACGCAGTTGCCCAGTTCTCCCGCCCATTCGGATGATAAAACCCTGCCGTCGGCGATCGCCTTGACGGGGGTGCCATACTTCGCGACCAGGTCGATTCCGACGTGCGGACGATAACGATGGAGAATCGGATGGAAGCGGGCAGTCGCAAATCCCGACGAGATATACTCGAACGGCAAGGGGAAGCGTAGAGTCTGGGGGCCCATCGCATGGCCCTGCTCGTCGTAGAGATGCTCCGTTCCATGCTCGTCGCGAAAGGCGAAGGCGCGCAGCGTGTGGCCGCCGGCCTTGACCTGCGCCGCCTCCAGATCGCCGGGCATCCGATGGGTCCCGTCACCGCTGATTGACTCACTGTAGATCAGCTTCACGCCCGCGCCGGGAGGCAGATCCTCGAGCGGATGCCGGTCGGTGAAGGCGTCCACCAGCGAATCGACCACCGGCTTCGGGATGGCGTGGCGGGCAATCTCCCGGTCAAAGCTGTCACGAATCTCGAAAGTGACGCTGACCGGCTTGACCACGTACTGGATCGGTCTCTGGCCCGCCAGAACCACACCGTTGTCGTAGCCCTGCTCGGCCACCGTCCAGTTATCGTCAAGGTCGTATCTGAAGCCCCGCAGGTCGCCCGTATCGGGGTCCTTGTACAGACTCATCTGATGGCCGCTGGTAAGCATTCGGGTGTGCGCCGCCCGCTCGAACAAGTCGGCCCATCGACCAGCCGCGCGGCTATCAAGGCCGACTTCTTCAAGAAAGCGGGTCAAACGGACTGACCGATCAAGCCCAAAGCGGATTATGATCGGGCCGGGAGCGGGTTCGACAGATTCCCCGATTTCGGCCTCGGGGAGGTCGGCAAGGTCGGCGCCCGCGTCCTGGATGGAGTTGAAATTGTCCTGAGAGGTAGCGTCGGAGGGGTCGAAAGCGGCGGCGGAATCAGTGGCCTGAATGCGCTCCTGCGCCGCCCTAACGAACAGCCGCAGGGCACCGCCCGTCGCCACCAAGGCAACGACCACTGCCACGACCACCCACGAATAGGCAGGGCCGCTGCTCGTCCTCCGCACACTCATCGAGGGTCAAACCTAAACGATCATACTGCCGAAATCAACTCCTGACCGCATTGCAAAATTAACGGGTCCAGAGCTGGATCCATCCTTGATTTCCATCTCGTGCCGTATCAGTCTAGCTAATGACTCAGATGGCGATTGCAGCTCTGGATGTGGGACGCCGGCGGATCGGCGTCGCGATAGCCGAGGACGCCGGCAGCTCCGCAGCCTATCCGATCGGAGCTATCGCACGGCGCTCACTGGCCAAGGATTTTGAGGCCCTCGGAACCCTCCTTCGCTCCCGCGACGTGAAGCAGGTCGTGGTGGGACTGCCGCTGAACATGGACGGCAGCGTGGGGCGGCAAGCGCGCGCTGCCCAGGATTTCGCCCGCCGCCTCGAGGCCGCGATCGGCCTTCCGGTCTCGCTCTACGACGAGCGCCTGAGCAGCTTCGAGGCCGAAGAGCGGCTGAGAGAATCGCCGCGCAAGAGCCGGCCCAGCAAGACCGCCATCGACGCAGTCGCGGCAGCGGTTATTCTGGAAGGATGGCTCCAGGCGTCGCGACCCTCGGGATGACTCGTGCCCCGCTATGCTCCGCAAGCTTGGCGTAACATTCGGCCTGTTCGCGATCGCGCTGGCGGGTGCGGTTGACTACTATTTCGTGTCGCCGACGCCGGCGTTCTCGCCGCCGCGAATAGTATCGATCCGTAAGGGCGAGTCGCTGCGGAGAATCGCGCGCGATCTGGCCGACAATGGAATCATAAAAAGTCCCTTGCCGCTGCTCCTGTGGGCGAAACTGAGCGGCGGGGCGGCGCGCGTGCAGCCGGGTGACTACGCCTTCGCCGGCAGCGAGGGCGTCGCGGACGTGATGCGCCATCTGGTCAACGGCGACTTCATGACAGTCACCGTGACGATCGCGGAAGGTCTCACGGTCCATCAGGTAGCCCTGCGGCTCGAGCAGGCAGGACTGGTCTGCGACAGCCAATTCGAGGACGCCGCGCGCCACGGAGCGCTGGTCGAAGCACTGGGCCTGGGCCCGCTGGGCGCGGAAGGCTATCTGTTTCCGGCCACGTATCGATTCTCGCCGCTGGCGACAACCGATACCATCCTGGCCACGATGCTCGCCCGCTTTTACGCGATTTTGACCCCTGTTGTCGAGGAGCAGATGTTCAGGCTGGGACTCGACGCGCGCGAGCTGGTCACGCTCGCCTCGATAGTCGAGAAGGAAGCCAGGGTGTCCGGCGAGCGGCCGCTGATCGCCGGCGTGTTCTACAACCGGTTGCGGCTCAAGATGCCGCTTCAATCCGATCCCACCGCTCAGTATAGTCTGGATGGTGAGATATCGCGGGCGGCGACCGCCGTGCACACCCCCTCGGCTTTCAACACTTACATGATCCCGGGTCTGCCTCCCGGCGCGATCGCGAACCCCGGCTTGAGCTCGATACGCGCGGCGCTCTATCCGGTCGCAACCGACTATCTCTATTTCGTCGCGCGCAACGACGGCCGGCACGTGTTCTCGCGATCGTTCGTCGAGCATCAGAGGGCGATCGCCGCCATCGTCGCGGCCAACCGTGACTTCGAACATCGAGCCGGGACGCCCGTGCGCGCTCGCACCCCCAGCTCCCAATGACATCAATGAAGCCGATAGCGGCGAAGCCAAGCCCGGTTCAGCTAATCACCGGCGCCCGTTCGCGGCTCGCGCTGATCGCCGCGACCCGCGCGCTGATCTACGGGCTCGCGCCCGCGATAACGGCTTTCGCGATAGCTCCGGCGCTTGCGCCGATAAACGACTGGGCGGGCTCGCGCTTCGGCTACGAGCTTGCGCAGCCGACGCTGATCGATTTGCGCGTCGGCCTGGTCGCCGCCGGGCTTGTCACACTCGCGCTCGGCGCCGCCTCGGCCGCGATCGCGTGGCGGCGGGCCCACGATTACATATCGGCTGCCGAGCGGGTCGATACGATCGTGAACGCACGGCAGGAAATCCTGACACTCGCGACCCTTACCGATCCTTCCAGCTCTGCCAACTCTGCCAACTCTGCCGCGCCCTCCCGCGCGAGCCGGCCCGCGCTGTTCCCTATTCTGTGGCAGCGCGCTTGCACTTACCTGGCGAATTTCTCGCCGGCGCGCGCGTTCCGCTTCGACCTCGGCCGTCCGCTGATGCGCGGTTCCGCGCTGTCGCTCGCGATCGTAGCGATCCTGGCCGTGGCGATGATGGCGCTGGGTCGGCCGCCGTCGCCCGAGGCGGCTCAGGCGCTCAGACTTCGCGAGATGGCGCGCGCGATCGAAACCACGTCGCCAACCGAATCGGGCCGGGCCCTGGCCAAGGCGCTACGCGACACTGCGACCGTACTCGAAAATCCGAAGCTGCCGCCCGAGCAGAAGCTCAAGCTCCTCGCAGAGCTGACCAACGACCTCCAGCGGATCAAGCCGCCCAATTCGCTGCAGACCAAAGCCCCTCATGACAAGTCCGCCAAAGGCAGCTCGGGCGGCACGGGAAACTCGGGCAACGGCGGCGAAGGCGCAGGATCGTCGGGCCAAGGCAAGGGCACGGGCGGCGACAAGGCCGAGGCGAAGGGATCGGGCACGGGGAAAAACAACGACCAGCAGATGGCCGCGCTGGAGAAAGAGTTGTCGCAGGCCAAGGAACGGATCGAAAACGAATCGGCGCCGGGCGACAAGTCGATGCCGAAGCCTGAGGCGGGCGGGAGTAACGGCAACGCCGCCGCGCCGGGAAAGAGTCCCAATCAGCCGGGCGCTGCGAACCAGCCCGACGATTCGGCACAGAACAAGCGCCCCAAGCCCGGCGAGAACGCGCCGCCCAGCGACAAGTCGGGTCAAGGCGGCGAGAAGACTGCCAACGACGACAAGGGCTCGACCAAAGGCGACACCCGGCTTGGCCAGTTTCCTGCGCCGGTTCGCTATGAGAGATTCTACAAGCCGGGCGAGCACGGCCCGCCGATAGAGATCAAAGATGCGCGCTACGTGGTGTTCCGGCTTCCCTCGGGCGCAACTCCCGGTGGTGGCGGCAAAGCGGTTCTGGACACCGGACGGCCGGAGGCCAGCACGCCTTACTCCAACGCGCCGCTCACGGCCGAACGGCTCGAGGCCTCGCCCGACGAACGGCAACTGGTGCCGCCGCGCTATCGCGACTTGATCCAATAGGCCGATTCAGCCCAAGTGATTCAATCCAAGTGATTCAACCTAAGTAAGGAGCAGGGATGGGAGCGGCTGCCAAGACATCTCCGGACCAGCGAGTCGCCGAATTTCGCGACGTGTTCACCCGCGCCGAAGCCGAGGTGGGCCGCGTGATCGTCGGCCATCAGGCGGCCGTGCGCAAAGTCCTGACCGCGTTGTTTTGCGGCGGCCATGTACTAATCGAAGGCGTGCCCGGACTGGGAAAAACCCTGATGGTCAAGACCGCGGCTGAAGCGCTGGGGCTGAGCTTCAAGCGTGTCCAGTTCACGCCCGACCTGATGCCGTCCGATATCGTCGGCACCCAGATCCTTACCGAGGTCGAGGGGCGCCGCGAGTTCCAGTTCAAGGCCGGACCCATTTTCGCCCACGTCGTGCTGGGTGACGAGGTCAACCGCGCCACGCCCAAGACTCAATCGGCGCTGCTCGAAGCGATGGAGGAGCGGCAAGTCACCGTGCTCGGCACGACCTACCGGCTCGATCCGCCCTTCTTCGTGCTCGCCACGCAGAATCCGATCGAGCTGGAAGGGACCTATCCGCTCCCGGAAGCCCAGATGGATCGTTTCCTGTTCAAGGTCGTGATCGGTTCGCCCAAACCCGAAGAATTGCGCGAGATACTCAACCGCACCACCGGCGCGAGCGTATACCATGTTCAACCGATCTTCGATGTGGCCGAGGCGCCCGCGACGATCGAGCGGCTCAAGGATCTGGTCCGCGAAGTAATCGTGGCGGAGCCGCTGGAACGCTATGTGATCGGGATTATCGCGGCCTGCACGCCGGGCGGTCCCGGCGCGTTGCCGGAGATCTCGCAGTACCTGCGCTTCGGGCCGAGTCCACGCGGCGCGCAGGCGCTGATCCTGTGCGCCAAGGTCAGCGCCCTGATGCAGGGCCGGGTAAGCGTGAGTTACGAAGACGTCGACGACGCGCTGGTGCCCTCGCTACGCCATCGGCTGCTGCGCAACTTCCAGGCCGAGGCCGAGAACGTCACCACCGAATCGCTGCTCGATCAGGTGAGCAAGCGTATCAAGCGCCCGGGAAGATCATAGCGCGAAGCTGAAGCAGACCACTACTTGTGCAACGCTCAGATGGTTCCGGAGCATTGAAGTGAACGACGGAAAGACAGACGGCCCTGACGGTGCATCGATCCCGTTGCATGGCATGAGGCCCAATTGATGCGCTAACCTATGGTTTGATGCGACCCGACATCTCAGTGCTGAACGCGGACGGCCAACCCGTCTTGGTTGTGGAGGTGAAAAATAAGGCCGCGACCTCGCCGGAATGGGCGGCGGAATTTCACCGAAACGTGCTCGCGAAATACCTTGGGCCGACTCCGCCTTTTTTTCTGCTGGCAACCCCGGATCGCTTCTACTTTTGGAAAAAGCGCGCCGGAACTCGGCTGGCCCAGCCGGACTTCGTCGTCGAGCCGAACCGGTTCCTCAAGCCTTACTACCCCGCCGGTGCGGCAAGCGCGAATTCCCTTTCCGGATTCGCACTTGAGTTCGTGGTAGGAAATTGGCTCCGATCCCTCACCCAAAATCGGACCCGCGAGGCTGACGGTGCCCGGTGGCTTTCGACTTCGGGGCTTCTGGAAGCGATTCACGGCGGACGCGTCGTGCTCGAGCCCGAGGCATGAAGGTCTATGTCGAGACGAATTTCCTGGTGGAAGTCGCTCTCGCACAGGAGGAATGCGCCAGCTGCGAGGAACTTCTTTCGCTCGCCGAAACGGGTTCGATACAGCTGATATTTCCGACGTTCTGCGTGCCTGAAGCGTACCATGCGCTAGTCGGCAGGCACCGTGAGCGAGCCCGATTCTCGAATCAGCTTGACGATCAGCTAGTGCAACTCCGGAGATCAGCCACGTTCAAAGCGAGCGCCGAATTGGCTGCGGTTCAGCGAAGTCTGACGACTCGCACCCAAGACGAGGAGGCTCGGTTCCGGAGTTGTGTGAATCGGTTGACTGCATCCGCGAGACTAGTCCCACTTACGCCGGAAGTATTGAAACTGTCGCGTTCCTGGCAGGACAAGAGCGGCCTGAAGCTGCCCGATTCGCTGGTGCTTGCGTCGGTAGTCCTCGACTTGCAAGCGTCCCTGGACGACGAAGCATGCTTCGTGACCCGCGACAAAGAACTCACAGAAGACCCGGATATTAGAAATCATCTCCATTCCCTTAAGTGCGAACTCAAACACCGGTTCGTGGCCGGCTTGGGATACATCCGTGCGCACATATCCAAGCGTTGAAAGGAAGACGGAGCCCTACCGCTCGGAGACTCGGACGCTTCTGCTCTGAACCATCGGAGTTGGGATCGGATGCTCGGACTTCCCGCTGAATTCACGCCTGACTTCATGGCGCGGCTCGAAGCAGCTGCGGCTCAACACCCGCCGCGAGTATGCCGGGATGGGCAAGGGCGGCCATCTCTCGCCCCGGCGCGGCACCTCGCTCGAGTTCTGGGCTCGAGCGTTTGCTCCTCGATTCGGTATTACATATTGTAATACCCATGGGCACCGTCAAAGTCGCAATCAGCATTCAAGATGATCTTCTCCGGCGGGTCGATTCGCTGGTGAGCAAAAGAGCCTTCCCGAGCCGAAGCAGGGCAATCCAGGAAGCCGTACGCGAAAAACTGGACCGGTTTGACCACAGCCGGCTCGCGCGTGAATGCGCAAAGCTCGATCCGAAGTTCGAGAAAGCGATGGCGGAAGAAGGCATGTCGCACGAGCTTGCGGAATGGCCAGAATACTGAGGGGTGATCTGATCTGGGCCGACCTCAACCCCGTCAAGGGACGAGAACAGGCCGGACTACGGCCCGTCTTGGTTCTAAGTCACGACGTCTTCAACGAACGCTCTGACACAGTGATCGCGGCGGCGTTGACCAGCCAAACTCCACGCGCCGGCTTTCCTCTCGCGATGGAACTGAGGACGGAAGGACTGCCCAAGCGCTCGTGGGTGAAAATCGGCCAGATTCGCACGCTGTCAGTCGAGCGGCTCGGGCGTAGGATCGGCCGCGCGAGCGCCGAGGAGCTGAGTCTGGTGCTCGAAGGACTCAACGAGATCATCGGCGACTGAAGTGCAACGAAGATTTCCTTCGGTCGGTCCCTCACCCAAACCCTCTCCCATCGATCTGGATGGGGAGAGGGCTTAAAGAGGGATTGCTGGTTGGGATTCCATGCTTAGCCTGCCCGCTGAATTCACGCCTGACTTCATGGCGCGGCTCGAGCAACTGCGGCTCAAGACCCGCCGCGAGTACGCCGGGATGGGCAAGGGCGGCCATCTTTCGCCCCGGCGCGGCACCTCGCTCGAGTTCAGCGACTTTCGCCCTTACTCGCTCGGCGACGACTTTCGCTATATCGATTGGGGGCTCTATGGCCGCACCGACAAATTGTACATAAAGCTCTTCAAAGAGGAGGAGGACCTGCTCACCTACATCTTTGTCGACGCGAGCGCCTCGATGGCGTATCCGGCCGGCGACCGCAAGTTCTCCTCCGCGATTGCGATCGCGCTGGCGCTGGCCTACGTGGCGCTTTCCTCGGGCGATCGCGTGATGATCAGGGTGCTCGCCGGCGAGGGCGAATCGGCGCCGCCGAGCTTCGTGAAGGATCGCTTCCGAATCGTCGATCTCGCGCGGCGTCTCAGCACGATCAGGCCCGCCGGCCAGCTCGATCTGGCCTCGACCCTGGCGCGCGAGCTGGTCGCGATCCGGCGCGCGGGCAAAGTCTTCGTGATCTCGGACTACCTGATGCTGCTCAACTCGGTAACCAGGGGGCTCAGCCTCTTCAGCGCCGCCAACATGGACGTGACTGCCGTGCAGGTGCTCGGCGGCCGAGAGCTGGGCGGCCAGGGACTCGAGGGCGACGTTGATTTGGTCGACTCGGAAAGCGGCGAGCATCTGCGCGTCGCGCTGGGCCCGCGCGAGCGCGAGCGCTACCGGCAGACGCTGCTCCGGCTATCGCGCGAGATTCGCGCTTTCTGCTTCAAGAACGGCCAGCACTACACGCTGTATACGACCGAGCGGAGCTTTCACGACTACTTCTTGCGCGCCGTGAGCGAACTCGGATTGGTACACTAGGAGCTTACCGATGAAGGCGGCCAAACATCTGCTTCCACTGCTATTCCTGGCGATCGCGCTCGGGACTGCCGGATGCGCCGCCCAAGCCGTTACCACCACCGGCGAGGTCACGGCTACGACCGTCAGCACGACCGGCTCGGTGCTCGAGGGAATTGGTTCGGTTATCCTCTACCCCTTTCGATTGATCTGGGACATTTTGTAGCTCGATCGTCGCAACCGGCCTGCGTGCGCGATGGTGCAGCGGGAGGGGCGATTCGCTATCAGGCCTGGCGCCGGCGTTGCGAACGCGAACGGCGCGAGCGGCCGGCGCTTACGCGCTGTTGTCGCGGCGTGAGCTTGAGGCGCAAGCGTGGAGTCGCAACGCCGCTCTGGCGGAGCATCGAATGCTTCCACTCGATCATCTTGCGCCGCACCAGCACCCCGTCCAATCCGAGCGCGTCGCAGACCGTCTCGAAAGTAAAGCCGTGCCGGATCGATCCCCGCCCCGTCATCCAGCGTTCCGCGTCGATATACAGCAGGCGCGTGCGCACGCTGCGTGAAAAGACACCCTTGCGGAACACGTTGATCGCATCCGCCAGCAGAGCCGCCATCAGCCGTTGCTCGCCGCTCAGCCCGACCGACCCGCCGGTCATGTCGAAATACTGGGACGGGAGGATCGGATAAACGCCCATCGAGCCCTGCGACGAGGACTCCCGAACACTGGTTGATTCTGGATTCATTTCACACCCCTCCCCCGCCGTCTTTGCCCAGCAAGCTCGTAGCCTCCAGACCTCGCACTAAATAGGACGTATCTGGATCGCCCAAATTCAGGGCTTGATGGCGAAGAATTCAGGGTGAGCGCGGAGATTTGTCCGCTCGGTGACGATGCGGGCGAATGCGGCCGGGGGCGCGAGGCTTTACATCGAAAGCGTGGAGACCAGCTCGATCAGGCTCGGGTCGAGCCGGCGCTGCTTTCCGTCGACTTCCGCCAGCGGGACGAAGACGACTTCGCCGTGTTGCTCGCCGACCAGCGAGGGCGGCTTGCCCTCCGTGATCGCCCGCACGGCCGCGATGCCAAGCTGGCTGGCCAAGAGCCGGTCGCGTGCGGTAGGTGCACCGCCGCGCTGGATATGGCCAAGCACCACGATCCGGGCTTCGATGCCGACCCGCTCCTTCACCGCCGTGGCGATCGAAAACGCCCCGCCGGTGGTCGGACCTTCGGACACGACGATTATCGAGGAGCGCTTGCCGCGCTGCTGGCTCTCTTCGATCCTGCGGCACAGCGCCTCGAGGTCGAACTTTATCTCCGGCAGTACGACCGCCTCCGCGCCGCCGCCCACCGCGACCGAAAGCGCGATGAATCCCGAGTCGCGGCCCATCACCTCGATAAAGAACAGCCGGTCGGCCGCAAAGGCCGTATCGCGAATCCGATCGATCGCTTCCAAAGCGGTGTTGACCGCAGTGTCGAAGCCAATCGAATAGTCCGTGCCCGGAATGTCGTTGTCGATCGAGGCCGGGATGAACATCACGTTGACATCGGTCTCGCGTGCAAAGGCGGCCGCACCCGCCATCGTGCCCTCGCCGCCGATCACGACCAAGGCATGCACGCCGCGGTAGCGCAAATTTTCGAGTGCGCGGACCCGGCCCGCCTCGGACTGGAAAAGCGTGGAGCGCGAGGTCTCAAGGATCGTACCCCCGCGTTGGATTATGTTCGCAACTGCGCGGCTCGGGAGCGGATTGAAGTTGCTGTAGATCAATCCTTCATAACCGCGCTGCACGCCGAGCACCTCGATTCCGGCCACATCCGCCATCCGCACCACCGCCCGGATCGCGGCGTTCATCCCGGGTGCATCGCCGCCCGAGGTCAGGACCGCGATTCGGCGCGGATTCAACTTGCCGGCCCGAGTGGCTTCCCGCCCTTGCTCCGGCTCGCGTTGCGATTGCGCACCCATTGCTCTGCCTCTATCAACACTCCGCCCCTATCAGGCTATCATCGGTCGCGGCGCCGAACAAAGTTAAGCTTATGTAAAGAGTGAAATCCGGGAATGCTCGGCAGGCGCGATCGATCGCTACCTGACTGCCTAACTGACTCCGAGGCGCGACAAGGCGTCGCGGGCCGATTTGGCGGCCTCGTCGCCGCCCTCGCCGCCGCCCTTGGCCGCGTTTTGGTAGTGCGCGATCGCGTCGGCACGCTGGCCCATCGCCTCGCAGGTGCGCGCGAGGTTGAGCTCGGCTCGGGCACTGCCCGGACAGGCCGTGAGGGCGTCCTGATAGTATGCAAGTGCATGGCTGAAATCCGAAGCGGCGAACCGCTCGCCGCCCCGGCGCATCGCGATACGGCTCACGTCGGTATCGCACGAGCCCGCCGGCACAGGGGTGCTCCGGACTTGACCAGCCTTGAGCGCCGCGACCTCAGTGTCGAGCTTTTCGAGCTCAGCCTGTTGCTCGGCAAGCTGGCGGCGGTTCTGATCGAGCTGGCCCTGGATGCATCCAGCCGCGATCGCGGCGATCAGAGCCGCCGCCGGCAACGCGGCCAATTGGCGATGCTTCCGGGCTCTCATCTGCCGATCTACTTAGCGGGAGTCCCATCGAGGCTGTCAACCGGGGCATAATCGCGCATGCGAATCGCTTATGGATAACTTGACCGATCGAATCGAAGACCTCGATTGGACCGCAATCGCCGCGGCGCTGGACGAGCGGGGATACGCGACCGCCCGCGGCCTGCTCACCGGCGCGGAATGCAAGGAGCTGATCGCGCTTTATGACGACGAGCGCCGGTTTCGCAAGCGGGTCGAGATGGAACGGTTGCGCTTCGGCGTGGGCGAGTACAAGTATTTCGCCGCGCCGCTCCCGCAAACCGTCCAGCAGATGCGCACGGCGTTTTATCCGCGGCTGGCTCCGATCGCGAATCGCTGGGTCACGAACCTGCGCGAGGCGCAACTGTTTCCGCCGGCGCTCGACGGCCTGCTGGCGCTATGCCGCGAGCACGGCCAGACCAGGCCGACCCCGCTCCTGCTGCGCTACGAGGCCGGCGGCTACAACTGCTTGCATCAGGATCTCTATGGCGAGGTCGCTTTCCCACTTCAGATCACCTGCGCGCTGAGCCGGCCCGGAAGCGAATATAGCGGCGGCGAGTTCCTGCTCGTGGAGCAACGACCGCGCTCGCAGTCGCGCGGTGAAGCGATCGCGCTCGAACAGGGCGATGCGATCATCTTTCCCAACCGCCATCGTCCGGTGCGCGGCGCGCGCGGCTACTATCGGGTCAGCGTCCGGCACGGAGTCAGCCGAATCCATCGCGGCGTGCGCTTGAGCCTCGGCGTGATCTTCCACGACGCCAGGTGATCATCGTGTGATTTCCCGAGCGTGATTCTATCCTCGCGATCACGCCTCCATTACCATGTCGACGATATGAGACCCGAGCGAGCGGCCACCGCTGCGGCGGAGCCGACCAGCCGTTTCTTCGATGCCTCCCGTCTGATCATCACCGATCTGACCAGTGGCTTGAAGCTTCACTATTTGGACTGGGGCGGCGATCCGCGCCCGCACACCCTGGTACTGCTCCACGGCGGCGCAGCGCACGCCCATTGGTGGGACCTGGTGGCGCCGCAACTCACGCCGCTGGGACGGGTCGTCGCGCTGGATTTTCGCGGCCACGGCGAAAGCTCCTGGGCAATCCCACCCC
>Ga0209517_10003216_pt1 | contig 22353 bp, 18 predicted proteins | sample PeaSoiMetSII2010_FD_187695 | JGI IMG/M metagenome (GOLD analysis project Ga0209517, IMG submission 187695) | Peat soil microbial communities from Weissenstadt, Germany - SII-2010 (SPAdes) (version 2) | ecosystem: Environmental > Terrestrial > Soil > Wetlands > Peat | place: Germany...
CCGCCGAGTGGCGCGCGACGAGATCCGCACGCGCGTCCGGGAAGCCCTCGCGCTGGTGAAGCTCGAGGCTCTGGCGGAGCGGCTGCCGGCCCAGCTCTCCGGCGGTCAGCAGCAGCGCGTCGCGGTGGCCCGCGCGCTCGTCGTCCGCCCGGATCTGCTGCTGTTCGACGAGCCGCTCAGCAATCTCGACGCGCGGCTGCGCGACGAGATGCGCTTCGAGATCCGCGATCTCCAGCGCCGCATCGGCATCACCACGGTACTGGTCACCCACGACATCGAGGAGGCCTTCACGATGTCGGACCGGATGGCGGTGATGCAGGGCGGCAAGATCATGCAGATCGGCCGCGCCAGCGAGATCTACCGCTCGCCCGCGAACCGTTTCGTCGCCAATTTCGTCGGGCCCATCAACGAGCTCGCGCTCAGCGACATCGAGACCGTCGGCGGACGCAGGCGCGCGCGCGCGGCGGCGCAGCTCGTGGTGTGGTTGCCCAACGCGGAGGAGGGATTCGGCCGCAACGCTCAGAGCCTGCTTCTGCGGCCCGAGTCTCTGCGCGTGAGCGCCGGCAAGATCGAGACCGAGAACCGGTACGCCGGCGAGATCGAGGACGTGATCTACCTGGGCGCCACCAGCGAATGCCGCGTGAAGATCGGCGAGGTTCGTCTCTCCGCCGTGATGCCCAGCGCCGCCGCGGCCGGGCTGGGTCCCGGCGAGCGGGTCAGCGTGGGCTGGAACGCACAGGACGGGGTACTCGTCGATGCTGGATAGGCGCGCGGGCGTGCCGTGGCTCTTCGTTGCGCCCCTCGTTCTGGTGATGGTCGTGGGGTTCGTATGGCCGCTGCTGCAGGTCCTGGTCAACAGCCTGCATCCCAACACGCCGCAGGGGATCGATGCCGCGCACTGGACGCTTGGCAACTACGCACGCCTCGCCGATCCCTTCTATGGCGAGGTCCTGGTGCGAACGCTGCGCATCAGCGTTATCGTCACCGCCATCACGGGCGTGCTGGCCTATCCCGTGGCGCTCTTCGTCTCGCGCCTGCCGCCGCGGGCGCAATCGCTCTTCCTCCTCGCTTACATCAGCCCTTGGCTCATCAACACCGTGGTCAAGGCGCTGGGCTGGACGCTGCTTTTGCGCACCAACGGCGTCGTCAACACGCTCCTGCGCGGGCTCGACGTGATCGCCTCGCCGCTGAAGCTTCTGATCAGCGAGACCGGCGTGATCATTGCCTTGGTGCCCGGCCATTTCATGTTCGTGCTGCTGCCCTTGTGGGTCGCGTTGAGCGGCCTCGACCCCGCGCTTTCCTGGGCCGCGGGCACGCTGGGCGCGCGGCCGAGCGCGGTCTTCTGGCGCGTCCTGCTGCCCATGACTCTGCCCCCCTTCGTCGCGGGTCTGGTCATCAACTTCATCATGAACATGACGGCGTTCGCGATCCCCATGCTGCTGGGCGGCGCTCGCAACATGGTCGCGTCGATGCTTGCCTACCAGGTGAACCTCGTCTCGTTGGACTGGCCGTTGGGCGGCGCGCTTGCCGTCGCACTGGTCGCCTTCACGCTGACCGTCGTCTGGGCGGGCCAGCGCGGCGCCGTCTTGCTCGTGTCGGGGCGAGGCGCGCGGGCGTGATCCTTGTCGTCAACATTCTCATGCTGATCGTGGTGCTCGCGCCCGTGGTCATCGTCATGTGGATGTCGTTCACACCGACGGCAACCTTCGTCCTGCCGCTCACGGATTTCTCCCTGCGTTGGTATCGCGAGGCGCTGTCCTATCCGGGTTTCGTCGATGCGTTCTGGTTGAGCTTCGAGCTCGCGATCCTGGCGGCCGTGCTCACGGTGACACTCTCGTTCCTGGCCGCCTATGGCCTGGTGCGCTACCGGCCGGCGGGCGGCGGCGCACTCAAGGCCTTCTTCACCGCGCCGCTTCTGGTCTCGGCCGTGGTCTTCGGCATCGCCATGTTGCAGTTCGTCAATCGGATCGGTCTCTACAATCAGCTCTCGGGCCTCGTCCTCGCGCATATCGTTCTCGTGGTCCCTTTCGCGATGCGCTCCCTCGAGGTGACGCTCCGTGCGGTGCCCGAGGAGCTTGAATGGGCGGCGATGATCCTGGGCCGCAACCGCATGGGTATGCTGCTTCGCGTCACGCTGCCGCTCTGCGCGCGCGGCCTCGTCACCGCCTTCTTGTTCTGCTTCCTGTTGTCCTTCTCGGAAGTCACCACCACCATCTTCATGACGGGGCCGGGGCTGCAGACCTTGCCCGTGCGGATCTACAATTACATGTCCGATCGCATCGACCCGACCGTCGCCGCCGTCTCGGCGCTGGTTGTCCTGGTCTCGCTGGCGTTGGTCGCGGTCCTGAACCTGCTGGGCGGGCTGCGCCGGCTGACGACGCAATAGAGAGGTGAGTGCATGAGCGACGATCTCCTGACGGCTCACGACGGCGGCGTCACCACGCTCACCATCAACCGTCCGCCGCTCAACCTCATGACGCAGTCGCTCCTCGAGGACATCGTCAGAGCGCTCGAGATGCTGAAGGAGCGCGACGAGACCCGCGCCATCGTGATCCGCGGCACGGGGACGCGCGCCTTCTGCGCCGGCGCGGATCTCAAGAGCGGCGGCGAGACCAACCCGGCGAGCGCCGCCGCCACCCGCGAGATCGGCATGCGCATGATCGACCTGATCGAGGAGCACCCGAAGCCGGTAATCTCAGCGGTGCGCGGCTGGTGCATCGGCGGCGGCACCGCGATCGCCTGGCCATGCGACATCCGGCTCGCGGCCGCCTCGGCCAAGTTCCGCGCCGGCGACATCTATCTGGGCCTCGCGCCGACCTGGGGTCTCGGCAATGCGCGCCTCGTTCATTATCTGGGCCGCAATCGCACCCTCGACACCGCCCTGCTCGGCGACGACATCACGGCGCAGGAGGCCTACGACTGGGGCCTGGTGACCCGCGTGTTTCCCGACGAGACGTTCGACCAGGAGGTCTCGCGGATCGCGCACAAACTCGCGGGCGGGGCGCCGCTGCCGATCCGGGCGATCAAGGAGGCCGTGCGTGCGCAGTACCGCGACTCCCCGGATCGCGCGATGCTCCTGACGGAGCGCTGGTATCATGTGATCCACGGCTCCGAGGACGCCAAGGAAGGCATCCAGGCCATGCTTGAGAAGCGCAAGCCCGTCTTCAAGGGGCGGTGACCGCATGTCCACGAAAGCCCAGTCGCGCATCCCCATCGCTCGGATCTTCGAGCCGCAGAGGGTCGCCGTCTTCGGTGCCTCCGACGACCGCGCCAAATGGGGCGGGCGGATCATGCATTATCTCGCGCTGCACGGCTTCACGGGCGAGATCGTGCCGCTCAACCCGCGCCGCGAGATCGTGCAGGGCCGCAAGTGCTACGCGCGCATCGCCGACGCGCCGCCGATCGACGTCGCCGTCATCGCGGTGCCGGCGGCGGTCGTGCCGCAAACCGTACGCGACTGCGCGGCGGCGGGCGTGGGCTGCTGCGTCATCATCACGGCAGGATTCGCCGAGGCGGGCGCGGAGGGCGTCGCCGCACAAGAGGAGATCGCGCGCATCTCCGCCGAGACCGGCATGCGGCTGGTCGGCCCGAACTGCCTCGGGCTCATCAACTTCCGCAACGGCATGGCGCTCACCTCGGCGCGCGTACTCGACGTCGAGAGGATCATCCCCGGCCATATCGGTCTGCTCTCCCAGAGCGGCGCGCTCATGCTTTCCGTTTACAACCGCGCGCACGACCAGGGGATCGGGTTCAGCCAGCTCGTCTCGCTGGGGAACCAGGCCGATCTCGACATCTGCGACTTCTTCGAGCACATGATCGGCGATCCCGTCACGAAGGTGATCTGCCTGCACATCGAGGGGTTGCGGGACGGCCGACGCCTCCTCGATCTGCTCGGGCGCGCTCGCGCGGTCCAGAAGCCCGTCATCGTCCTCAAGACCGGCCGCAGTGCCGAAGGCGAGGCCGCGGCGCACTCGCACACCGCGAGCCTCGCGGGCGCCTATCCGGTCTTCGCGGCGGCCTGCCGCGACGCGGGCGCGGTGCTGGTCGACGATCCCGACGTGATGGCGCTCGCGGCCGACTTCATCCTGCGCAACGGTCCCAGCGGCGGCGACGGCATCGGCATCCTCTCGTCGTCGGGTGGCATGAACGGCATCGTCGCCGATCGCTTCGCGGATCACGGGCTGCGGCTGGCGCGCTTCAACGACAAGACGCGCGAGGCGTTGAAGACGGTCATGCTGCCGGACCATCTCGACAACCCCGTCGACATGGGAACGCGCCGGCAGGAAGTTGGCGAGGTCCGCGACATCGCGGCCAGCCTGGTCGCAGCGCTCGCCGGAGATCCCGACGTGGGCCTGATCATGATCCCGCTGACGACCACCCCGCACTACGAGGCGTCGGTCTCGGCCTTGGCCGAGGCACTGCGTGCCTGCGGCAAGCCCGCGCTCTTCGTGATTACCCCGGGCTCGGTCGCGACGGGCGTGCGCACCATCATCCAGGAGGCCGGCATTGCCCGCTGCGATCGGCTCGATGATGGCATGCGCTTGCTGGAGGCCTATTTCGGCTATCAGCCTCATCAATCGCCCGGGCCCGTCCCGGAGGTACTGCGGGCCGCACCGCTCATTCCGCAGTCCGGCTATCTCAGTGAGCCCGAGGCGAAAGCGCTCCTCGCGGGTTTCGGCGTGCGGGTGACGCGAGAGCGGCGGGTGAGTAGCGCCGCGGAAGCCGGCATGGCCGCCGACGATATCGGCTATCCCGTCGTGCTCAAGGGGGTCAGCAACACGGTGGTACACAAGAGCGATGCCGGCCTCGTGCGTCTGGCGCTCGGCGACCGCGCGGCCGTTGAGGCCGCCTTCACCGATGTATTCAGCACACTCAGGAGCCTCGACCCCGCCGCCAACGCATGCCTCGTGAGCGAGATGGTGACGGGCGGGCTCGAGCTGATCCTCGGCGCCAAGCGCGATCCGCAATTCGGCCCCGTGGTGATGGTGGGCGCCGGCGGCGTGCTGGTCGAGCTCATCAAGGACGTCGAGGTCGCCCTCGCGCCGCTCTCGGCCGCTACCGCGGAGGGAATGCTGAAACGACTGCGCGTCTGGCCCTTGTTGCGGGGATTCCGCGGGGAGCCGCGCCGCGACATCGCCGCCGTGGTCGATGCCTTGGTGAAGGTTGGGCAACTCGCGGCCGCGCTCGAGGGCCGATTGCTCGAGCTCGACGTCAATCCGCTTCTTGTCCTCCGCGAGGGTGAGGGCGCGGTGGCGGCCGACGCGCGGGCCGTGCTCGCGTGACTGTCAGCCCAATCGGAAGAACCGCTTGGCGTTGCCGTAGAGCCACTTCTCGATCACGCGCTCCTTGAGCGGCAGTGCCTCGTACTCGGCGATGGCTTCCTTGTAGGGCAGGCCCACAGTGCCGAGCGAGAGCCCGACCATCACCTTGTCCTGGAGCAGCGTGTTGCCGAACTGCAGGAACTGCTCCCAGCCCGATCCCTTCACGCCGAAATAGCGAGGATGGTGCGCGGCGGTGTCGCAGTGCAGGTTCGGGTGCCGTCGCAGCAGGCCCACCATGTCCGCGATCCACGGCCAGCCGCTCAATCCCGCGACGATGCGCAGCTCCGGAAAATCGATCGCGACCTGGTCGAGGTGGCGGGGGTGCCCGAGGTCGTAGGGCCGGTCGTTGGCATAGTTCATCGAGGTGTAGATGCGCACGGGCACGTCGAGCTCGACGCATTTGGCATAGAGCGGATAGAACCGCCGGTCGCTCGCGGGCACCATGTTGAAGAGCGCGGCGACGCGCAATCCGCCGAGGCCGAGCTCGCGGATCACGCGCTCGAACTCGCGCACGCCGCGCATGCCGTCGAACGGGCTGATCGTGGCCATGCCGATGAAGCGGCCGGGGTGAGCCCGGACGATCTCGCCGAGCATGGTGTTGGGTACGCGCCCCACCACGCCCGTCTCGACGCCGGCCTCGGCCATGAGTTTCACGAAGTCGGCGATCGTCATGCCCTTGGGCTTCGGCGCGTCGGCGCTCCGATGCGTGAAGATGCGCTCGTAGTTCGGGAAACCGTAGCCGGGCGGCGGTTCCATCCGCTCGGGATCGCCGAAACCCGGGATCAAATTCTCGGTGCCGAATTTGCGCGGCTTGCCGGTTTCGTCCGGCGGCAGATCGCATTCGAGGTCGATGACCTTTCTCACGCCGCTCCTCCCTCCGGCTTTCGCGTTCGCGCTCCATGATACTATATAATTGCAGAGATGCCGGCGGTTGCTCAGAATGGCCGGTATGAAAATCACGGATCTTCGGACGTTCGTCGTGGGCAACCCGCCGCCGCGTCTCGGCGGGCGCTATTTCATTTTTCTGAAGCTGATCACCGACGATGGCATCGAGGGCGTCGGCGAGGTGTATGCCGCGACTTTCGCGCCGCAGACCATCGTCGCCATGATCAAGGACGTGTTCGAGCACCACGTGCTCGGCACCGATCCGTTCCGGATCGAGAGGATGTGGCGGACCGTCTACGGTCGCGGCTATTCGCTGCGGCCCGACATCTCCCTGATGGGCGTGCTCAGCGGCTTGGAGATGGCGTGCTGGGACATCGTGGGCAAGGCGCTCGGCAAGCCGGTCTACGAGCTCCTGGGCGGCAAGGTGCACGAGCGGCTTCGCACCTACACTTATCTCTATCCGAGCGCCGACGAGGGCGACGTGCACAGCGACGCCGCGGTCTACCGCGATCCCGACCTCGCCGCCGAGCGCGCCGCCGAGTATGCGGCGATGGGCTTCACCGCGGTGAAGTTCGATCCGGTCGGCGGCTATTCGAATTTCGATCCGCGACAGCCAAGCCTCGAGCGCCTCGAGCTCTCGGAAGCCTTCTGCCGGAAGATCCGCGAGGCCGTCGGCACGAAGTGCGACCTCTTGTTCGGGACCCACGGTCAATTCACGGCGTCGGGCGCGATCCGCCTCGCGCGCCGGCTCGAGCCTTACGACCCGCTGTGGTTCGAGGAGCCGACGCCGCCGGAGATGCCCGAGGAAATGGCGCGCGTCGCGCGGCAGACCTCGATCCCCATCGCGACCGGCGAGCGCCTCACCACGAAATACGAGTTCTCGCGCGTCCTCGAGCTGGGGGCCGCGTCTATCCTGCAGATGGCGCTCGGTCGCGTCGGCGGGTTGCTCGAGGCGAAGAAGATCGCGGGCATGGCGGAGGCACATTACGCGCAGATCGCGCCGCACCTCTATTGCGGACCGATCGAGGGCGCCGCGAACACCCAGATCAGCGCCTGCAGCCCGAACTTCCTGATCCTTGAGAGCCTGCAGACCTGGGGTGGCTTTCACGCGCAGATCCTCAAGAAGCCGATCCGCTGGGAAGCGGGATGCGTGATCCCGCCGAGCGAGCCGGGCCTTGGCATCGAGCTCGACGAGGAGGTGGCGCGCAGCCACCCCTATACCGGCACCGATCTGCATCTCGTCATGACATCCGAGCCGATCAATCCATAGCTTCGACAGCGGGAAGGGGAGGGGTGGCATGCGCTATGGATTCATCGGCCTCGGCAATCTCGGCGCGCATCTCGCCGGGAGCCTCGTGCGCGAGGGCTTTTCCCTGTCGGTCCACGATTTGAGCAGATCGGCTGCAAATCCGCTGATCGCATCCGGCGCGCGCTGGGCGGAGTCGCCGAAGGCCTGCGCCGCCGCCTCCGACGCCGTCATCACCTGCCTGCCCTCGCCCGCGGCCTCGCGCGCCGTCCTGACAGGCGAGAACGGCGTCCTCGGGGGGCTCAAGCCTGGCGGCACCTGGATCGAGATGAGCACCAACGATCGCCATGAGATCGAGGCCATCGCCGCGCTCGCGGCGAAAAAGGGCATCGCCACGCTGGAGGCGCCGGTGACGGGCGGTGTCCATCGCGCCGCCTCGGGCAAGATCACCGTGCTCGTCGGCGGCGATGCCGCGACCTTCGCGGCGCACCGCCTGGCGCTTCAGGCCATGGGCGGGCAAGTCTTTCACATGGGACCGCTCGGCAAGGCCTCGGTGATCAAGGTCATCACCAATATGCTCGCCTTCATCCACCTGGTCGCCGCAGGCGAGGCGCTGATGCTGGCGAAGCGCGGCGGCCTCGATCTCGCTCAGGCCTTCGCGGCGATCAAGGCGAGCTCCGGCAACAGCTTCGTGCACGAGACCGAGAGCCAGCTCGTTCTCAACGGCAGCTACGACATCGGCTTCACCATGGACCTCGCGTGCAAGGACCTGGGTTTCGCGCACCAGCTCGGCCGCGAATTCGGCGTGCCGCTCGAGCTCGCGGGCTTGACGGAGCAGATCTTTCGGCGAGGCCAGGCTCAGTATGGCGGCGACGCCTGGTCCACGCGTATCGTGCAGCTTCTGGAGGATGCCGTCGGCACCAACCTCCGCGCACCCGGCTTTCCGCCCGTGCTGGCGCCGGAATGACAACCCCGAGGTTTAGGAGACAACCATGACCCCGTTCGAGACTCTGGAGAAACGCATCAGCCTGGGCGACGTCATCATCCTCGACGGCGCCGTCGGAACTCAGCTCCAGGAGATGGGCCTGCCCATCTACCATACGGCCTGGGCCGCGACGGCGCTCCAGACGCACCCCTCGACGGTGCAGCTCATGCATGAGCTCTACGTCAAGGCGGGCGTCGACATCCTCACGACCAATACCTACGCGTCGGCGCGGCACAACCTGGAGCCGCTGGGCATGGGCGATCTCACTGGCGAGCTCAATCGGCGCGCGGTCTTGCTGGCGCGCGAAGCGCGCGACAAGGCCGCTCGCGACCGGCCGGTGCTCATCGGGGGCTCGATCTCGAATTTCGGCATGACGACCAGCGGCGAGGATATGGCGATCTTGCGGCCACGCTCGCGCTTCACCGACGAGCAGTTCCGCGCCAACCTGCGCGAGCAGGCGGAGCTCCTGCTCGAGGCCGGCGTCGATTTCCTCCTGGCGGAATCGACCGGCAGCAACACCCACCGCAAATGGGTGAGCGACGCCTGTAAAGCGACAGGCGCGCCGTTTTGGGTCGGTTTCAAGGTCAGGCGCGAGCCGAGCGACGGCGCGGTGCGGACCGGCTACCTCTCGAACGATCGGTTCGCCGATGCGCTTGGCGACGTGATGTCCCATGGCGGCTCGGTGCTGAGCATCTTCCACTCGAGCGTCGACGACACGACCGCTGCCCTCGAGATCGCGCTCAAGCAATGGCCGGGGCCGGTGGGCGCCTATCCCGATGCCGAGCGCAAGGACTACATGGCGGCCGTGCAAGACCGCTCGGTCGAGAACAAGATTTCGCCCGAGGAGTTCGCTCAACGGGCTCGCCAATGGGTGGGCTCGGGAGTGCAGATCATCGGCGGCTGCTGCGGATACGGGCTTCCCTACATCCGGCCGCTGCGCGACGCGCTGCCGCAGAAGATCTCGGCGCCGCGCCGGCGCGCCGCCGCGGCGCGCTGACGCGCCTCCCGTGCCTCAAGTCAGCTCACAACGACGACGCGGAGGCCGTTGCGGCGATCGAGAACGTTGACGGCGACATCGCTTGCGTGGCGGCGCAGCAAGACGTCGACGCTGCCATCGCCGAGCCGGAGCCGGCGGATACGCAGCTCGTTGATGTCCCGCGGCAGCATCGGCCGCTCGAACCGGATCTCGCCCTTGGTCCAATCGCATCTGAGCCCGAGGCAGGCTTCCAGGAGAGCCAGAGGCGCGGCGCTGGCCCAGGCCTGGGGCGAGCAGGCGACCGGATAGAGCGTCGGGCCCCGGTTGCGGTGTCGGCTGAACCCGCAGAACAGCTCCGGCGGCCGCAACAAATCCATATGCTTGGTCGCGTCGAGCACGCCGTCGAAGAGCCGTGCCGCCTCGGTCTTGAAGCCGTAGCGGGAAAGTCCAACGGCGATCAGCGCGTTGTCGTGCGGCCAGACCGAGCCGTTGTGATACGACATCGGATTGAACCGGCGCGCCGAGGCCGCGAGCGTCCGCACGCCCCAGCCGGAAAACGAATCCCGGTCGAGCAGGGTGTCGGCGACCCTTCGCGCCCGCTCCGGGCTCGCGATGCCCGCGAAGAGCGCATGGCCGGGATTGGAGCTCACGACCCGGCACAGCCGCTTCTCGCCGTCGAGCGCGATGGCATAAGTGCCGAGCTCCTCGCACCAGAACGCGGCCTCGAAACGCGCGCGCAGCGCCTCCGCCTGTCGTTCCAGGCTGGACGCGGTTTCGATGCGCCCCAGCGCGCGGCAGACCTCGGCCATCTCGCGCTTGGCGGCGTAGGCGTAAGCCTGCACCTCGCAGAGCGCAATCGCGCCCGTGGCGAGGCTACCATCGGCGTGCGAGATCGAGTCCTGAGAGTCTTTCCAACCCTGGTTGGTCAGTCCCTTACCGGGGTGAGGGCGATACTCGACGAAACCGTCGCCGTCGGCGTCACCGGGCCCGTCGAGCCAGTTCAACGCGGATTCGATGTTCGGCCAAATCGCCTCGAGGGTGCCGCGGTCACCGGTGCGCTGGAAGTAACGCGCCGCCAGCAGCACGAACAGCGGCGTCGCATCGACGCTACCGTAGTAGCGCCCGAACGGCACTTCGCCGAGCCGCGCCATCTCGCCGCGCCGCGTCTCGTGCAGGATCTTGCCGGGCTCGGCGTCGCGCGTGGGATCGACCTCTCGGGCTTGCGTCGCCGCCAGGAACCGCAGCACGCCCCGGGCGATCGCGGGGTCGAGCCAGAGCATCTCCAACGCAGTGATGATGCCGTCCCGACCGAAGGCGGTGCTGAACCAGGGAATGCCGGCATAGGGATAAGGGCCCTGCGGCGTCTCGGTCAGCAGCATGTAGAGGTCGGCGATCGATCGGCACAGGACGCGATTCAGCATCGCGTCGGAGCTGTCGACCGCGGCGGCGCGGGCCGCTGCCGCGCGCAGATCGCTTCGCGCCGCGCGGAAGCACGCGAAGAATTCGCCGCGCCGAGTTCGTGTTTGGCTGTCGCAGCGCACGGTGACCAGCACCGTTGCACGCTCGCCCGGCCTGAGCAGCAACTCGAAGAGGGCTCTCTCGCCGTCGAGCTGGGTCGGCGTCGGATCGAAATCGATGCGCGTCGTGCGCTCGAGTCCGTCGAGGCCGAGGTAGCGAAACAGGACCGAGCTTGCGGAGGGCTGCTCGACCCGCGTGTCCCCTCGCCTGGCGCGCTCGCTGCCGCGCACCTCGAACAAGTCCGCGAAGTCCGCGCCGAACCTCAGGCCGAGGCGGATCCGATGAGCATTCTGGTCGAAATTGTGTATAGCGAGCCGCTCGTAGCAGCTCGCCCGCCAGACGAATTTCGTGCGGACGAGATGCAGGGTCTCGCGCGACAACACCATGCGGCCGCCGAGATAAACGTCAGGGTTGGCCAGGTCGACCGAGAGCACGGCATTGTCGTCCTGCAGCGTCGAGCTGAGCAGCAACGGCCTGTGCCCTTCGAGGGAAAGCTCGAGCCGCGACAGATGCCGCGTGTCGTCGTGGAAAAGTCCGACCGGGCTATACGGGTCCGCGGGGAGGTCGCCGTAGTGGTCGAACAGCGCGAAGGTATCGCCATGCTTGAGGGTTCTCGGCCGGCGCTCCAGCAGCGACGTGCTGACCCCGATATAGAACTCGCTCGCCAACTCGGCGCCGGTCGCAAGGTCGCTCGCTGGCTTCGCCATTGTTCGTACCCCTCGATATGAACGTTCCGGTCAGTCCCGAGTCGGCCGCGTTTCCGGCATGGGGCCCGCCACCAACAAAGCTGCTGCGGCGGCGATGCCCGCGAGGCACGCAAAAGCCGCGGGGTTGCCGAAACCGTCGCTGACGTAGCCCGCCAGGGTGGTGCTCAGCGCCGCGCCGATCGCGCCCGCGGTCCCGGCGACGCCGAGTGCCGCGTTGAAGCGGCCCGTGCCGCGCGTGACGTCGGCCACGACCAGCGGCAGCATCACGCCCAGGACGGCGGCTGAAACGCCGTCGAGGATCTGCACGGGAACCAGCAGGTAGGGGCTGGTCACGAAGATGAAGAATGCGCCGCGGATGGAGAGCGCGGCGAATCCCAGCAGGAGGAGCGGCCGGCGCCCCCAGGCCTCGGCCTGGCGACCGATCCAAGGGGACAAGACCGCGACCAGGAGCTGCGGGACCACGATGCAGGCAGCGATCAGCACCGTCGCCCATTCGCGCGATCGCGTGGTCACCACGCTGGCCATCAGCGGCAGCATCGCGCCGTTGGCGAGGTGGAACAGCACCAGGCATCCGCCGAAAATCAGCAGCGGCTTGTTGTCGACGATTCCATGCAGGCGGCTCGCGAGCTTGCGCGAGCCGTGCTCGGGCATGCCGCCGCGAGCGCGCACCGGGTCGATCTCGGCGGGCTTGATGTACCGGAGCGCGACCAGCGCCGGAATGGCCAGCGCCGCCGTCAGGAAGAACACCGCCCGGTTCGAGATCAGTCGCCCGCAAGCGCCCATGAGCGCGGCCGCGAGTCCGTTGCCGATCGAGGCGAAGCGGCCGTTGCGCCCAAGCCGCTCGCCGATCTCGGCGCGGCGCACGAGGCCGAGGCTGATCGCGGCGATCGCGGGAGTCATCAGGCAGCTCGCCGCACCGTGCAACAGCTCCGCCAGCAGCACGAGGGGAAAGATCGGCCAGACCGCCAAGGTGAGCGCGCTGCCGGCAATCCCGGTGGCCGCGACCGCCGCGGCGAGCCGCTTCGAGGCCATGGCGTCGACCAACACGCCCGCCGGCACTTGACCCAGGAGCGCGAAGGCGCCGCTCACTGTGAGCACGAGTCCGATGTCGACCTGCGTCCATCGCTCGGTCGTGAGATAGACCGCGATGAACGGGCCGAAGCCCGTCTGAACGTTGGCAATGAAGAAATTGAGCCAATCGAGCCCGCTCCGGCTGCTCGGCGAGGGTACGGGCGCGACTGCCGCGTCGATCGCCGAGGTGACATCACGGCGATTGGTGTCCCGCCAAATGAGACCCGCAGACAGAGTGCCTACTCCGGCTTCGCCGGCTCGTCCTGCGGCACCGGATGCACCGTGCCGGTCGCGCCCAGGACCACGACCGGCTTCTTCTCGGCGTACTCCGGAGCCGCCTTAACTTCGTCCTTCGTGAGGTCGAGGGTCACCTGACCGGGATTGTCGGCGGGCGAGAAATGCAGCGCGTTCCAGTCGACGGCGATCTTTCGGCTGCCGACGCCCAGGAAGCCGCCGAAGTCGATGACGGCGGCGCGTGGCTCGCCGCCGCTGTCGACCACCACATCCACGATATGACCCATGTCCTCGCCCGTAGCGCTACGCACATCCTTGCCCAGAACTCCCTGGACGAAGCTCTTGTCGAGCACGGTGGCCGAGGGAGGTGTGCCCGGTGGAACCGCGGGCTGCGGAGGCGCGGGCTGCTCGGGCTGGACCGCGTCGGCTTTCGGGGCGTCGGATTGAGGCGCCTGAGATTGCGCCTGCGCGATCGCGATCGCGGCGAGCAATACCGTCGCGGCCAAGAAGGCCGTCACGCTCGCACGCAACACAAAGCGCACGTAATGCGCCACGTGCGCAACTCTCAGCTGAAGTGCCGCGCTTCCTCGGTGCATCCGTCGGGCCGCTCGCTTCTGCAGAGCGAGCTTGCTCGGACGGCCGTGAAGTCAATCCCCAAGAACGTCACAGCTGTATTCCGGAGTTAGGCCGGCGGTGCCACGGAAAGACCACGGACGTGGTGTCGCTCGATGAGACGTGCGACCAGTCCGGACGATTTCGCGTCCTCGACGAAGTCCCGTAGGAAGGCGGCGCCAGCCGTGTTCTTCTTGGGCGTGCCGATCGCCTGCTGAACTGAGGTGAACCGTCCCTGGATGATCCGGGCGCCCGGCAGTTTCTCCACGTCCGATAGGAGCCGCGGCTTCAGTCCGGCGAGCGCCTCCAGCTCATCGCGGACGAACTGCTCGAAAGAAGCGTCGACCGTCTCCGACCGCACCAATTGGGCGTGCTTGATGTTGCGATCCAGCCAGAGACCGTAGGCGCTCCGGCCCGCCACCGCGATCCGCACGCCGGCGGCGTCGATGTCCGTCATCGCTTTCAAGCGCGAGCCCGCCGGCACCAGATAGGTCGCCTCGATTTCGCAATAAGCCGCTGTGAAGGTGATCTTCTCCGCGCGTTGCGGCTCCGCGCCGATCAGCCCGATATCCCAGACGTCGCCGCCCGCTCGGTCCGCGAGCTCGCCCGGTGTCTTGAAGGGCACTAATTTCACCGGCACGCCCAGGCGCCGCGCGATTTCGCGAGCCATATCGGGCGCGACGCCGACGGGATCGCCCGCCGCGTCTCGCCCCGTTACCAGCAAGAAGTTCGACAGGTTTATGCCCGCGCGCAGAACGCCCGTCGGTGCGAGATCGGCGATGATTTCCGGCGACATGCGAGGCGTATGCTCCCATGGGAGTGTGTCTCATCCTACGTCGGGGCGTTCGAGCCAGGCAACGCTCTGCCGAGCGTCGGTTGCGTCCGTCTCTTCGCACGGCGATCGCCTGGACGAGGCGGCCGTGAAGTCTCATCATCGCTTTGGATCGCGAGGTGGCGGAGGGACCGTGACGGCGCCGACTTTCGAGGCTCAGAAGCGCCACTGCGACATCCTCGTCACCAATGGCTTTGTGGTAACCGTCGACAGGGAGCGCCGGACACTCGAGCGCGGCGCGGTTGCGATCAGCGGGCGCCGGATCGTTGCGGTCGGGCCCGCAGCGGACCTCGCTGAGGCCTGGCGCGCGCGTGACGTCCTCGACGCCCGCGGCGGCACTATTCATCCCGGCTTCATCGATGCGCATAACCACGTCGTGCACACGACCTGCCGGGGCTTGCTCGACCAACCGGGAGGATTCGCCAACGGCGTGTGCTTCGCGGATTGGAAGGCCGACGTGACGTCGGACGACGAGTATGTCGCGACGCAGCTCGCGTGCCTCGAGATGCTGCGCCAGGGCTTCACCATGTTCGTCGAGCCCGGCACCGCCTTCGATACGGCCGCCGTCGCCGCGGCGGCGGAAAGCATCGGCGTCCGGGGCATGCTGGCCGGCTGCTATATCTGGGACCAGATTGAGGTCATGCGGCAGTTCGGGCCGCTCGACAGCGCCGCGCTCTACAATCGCGTGCCTCCCAAGCTCGAGCGTTGCCTCGATCGGCTCGGCAGCGAGCTGCACCGCAACGGCGACCCTGACGCGTTGGTGCGCGGCTATGTCTCGGTCTACGGGCTGGGCACGGCCTCCGACACGCTGTTGCGAGCGGCAAAGAAGCTGGCCGACGAGTCCGGGGTCATCTTCCAGCAGCACGAGGGATACACCCCTGCCGGCTCTCGCTTCGAGAGAGAACGGCTCGGCAAGTCGCGGATCCAGCACCTCGCCGAGATCGGAGTTCTCGGCCACGGCTCGTGCCTCATCCACTTGAACGTGATGGACGACAACGACATCGCGCTCGTCGCACAGTCCGGGACACGCGCCGTTTGGTGCCCGGCCGCCTACCTCCAGCTCGGGATCGCCAACGATGCGCCGTGCCGGCTGCCCGAGTTGAGGGAGAAGGGCGCCTCCGTCGCGCTCGGCACCGATGGCGCGTTCAACGGCACCATCGGCGATGCCGGCCATTGCGCCTATCTCATCGCCGCGAGCATCAAGAGGCCGATCACACCGGCGGCGGTTATCGAGATGCAAACCATCGAGGCCGCCCGCTCCGCCGGCCTGGAGCACGAGATCGGCAGCATCGAGCCTGGAAAACGCGCGGACATCGTGATCCGCCGCGCGGACAGTCCGGAGACGTTTCCGGGGGTCAATCCCGTCCATCAGCTCTCGCTCACGTCCCGCGGCGGTACCGTCGACACGGCCATCATCGACGGACGGATCGTGCTTCGTCAGGGACGATCGCTTCTCGTGGATGACGACTCGGTGCTCGCCCAAGTCCAGGCTTCCGTGCAGCGCCGCATGACGCGTCTAGGGTTAACGCCATCGCGATACTGGTAGAGAAGCGCGGCGAGCTCTGCACAAGGCATTCCAGCAGTTGAGCGATTGCCGTGCTGCCCCGAAGTCCGCAATGCTCGTGAAATTGTCTGCAATCGGCCGCGCCGCCGTAATGATTAATAAAGGTGTGGCCGCCATACTTTGGCGCACTGGGCTCTGTCCCCCAGGAAACGTCCAAGTCCGAGCGCGGTCATGGCGAGCGACCCCTTAGAGAGCAGAACGACGCCCATTTCCGAGGAAGAGGCGGCGGCCCTCCGCCGCAACATCCGCAAGCGCGTGCTGTGGGCGGCGAAGCTCGCTTATGGTGCCAAGCGGTTCGACTGCGTGGTCGTCGATCTATCGTTGGGCGGCGCCCGGATTTACCTGGCGCAGCCGATCGGCAAGGGCGAGTTGGTGACGCTGGGCCTTGATCGCCTGGGTGCCCTGCGCGCCGAGGTCGTGTGGCAGGAAGGACACTCGATCGGCCTCCGCTTCGTCGACGAGCCCGAGAGAATCGCCGAGCTGATCGGCGCCCGTCTCCCGCTCACGGCGCCTCCCTCCGCGGCCTCGGCGTAAACCTTTCCATCTCTTCCAGTTCTCGCGGTTCGGGTCCCTGCGCTCCTCTGGGCTCCTCGGCGCCGACTTGTGGCGATTAGACAAATCTGTCATGATTCCAAGCAAATACGGGCAGGCCGAGCCGACCAAAATTGGTCGGTAATCGAGAACAAGCACTGCGCACGGGGGGGATCCGCTCATGTGGAACCAAGTCTACAACCCGCTAAACAGCGAGTTTCTGTCGACGGTGGCGGCCGCGATCCCGGTCGTGACGCTGCTCGGCCTGCTGGCCTCCGGCAAGGTCAGGGCGCATTTCGCGGCGCTGATCGCGCTCGCGGCGGCGATCCTGGTTGCCACGATCATCTTCACGATGCCGGCGGGTATGGCGATTCGCGCCAGCATCCTCGGCGTCGTCACGGGATTCTTCCCGATCGGCTGGATTGTCCTCAACGTCATCTTCCTCTATCAGCTCACAAAGGACACCGGCGCCTTCGAGACGCTGCAGCAGACGATCGGCAGCGTGTCGCCCGACCGCCGGCTGCAGCTGCTGCTGATCGCCTTCTGCTTCGGCGCGTTCTTCGAGGGCGCCTCGGGCTTCGGCACGCCCGTGGCGGTCACCGCCGCGATCCTCATCGGGCTCGGCTTCTCGCCGCTCGCGGCCTCGGGACTCTCGCTGATCGCCAACACCGCGCCGGTCGCCTACGGCGCGCTGGGCACGCCGATCGCGGGCCTGGCGAGCGTCACCGGTATCGATCCCGGCCTCCTGGGCGCGATGGTCGGACGGCAATTGCCGTTCTTCTCGCTGATCGTGCCGTTCTGGCTGATCTGGGCCTTCGCCGGGTTTCGCGGCATGATCGCGATCTGGCCCGCGATCCTCGTCTGCGGCGTTTCTTTCGCGATCCCGCAGTTCCTGATCTCGAATTTCGTCAATCCCTGGATTGTCGATATCGGCGCTTCGCTGGTGTCGATGGCTTGCCTCATCGGCTTTCTCAAGATCTGGCACCCCACGGAGCTCTGGACCTCTCCGGCGCTCCGGGGCCGCGATGACTCCGCCGCGACGATGCCGGCGCGGGCACCGGTTTCCACGCGGATGCCGTCCAGCGGCGAGGTCTGGATGTCACTTCTGCCGTGGATCATCGTCTGCGCCGTGCTGCTGATCTGGGGCACCGATTGGTTCAAGGCGACCGTGAACCCGTACTCCACCTTGAGCTACGCGGTGCCGGACCTCCACAACCTCATCAACAAGATGCCGCCGGTAGTCCCTGCGCCGACCAAGGAGGGCGCGGTGTTCGCCTTCACCTGGCTGTCTTACACGGGCTCGGGAATGCTGATTGCCGCGATCATCGCCGGCTTCATCATGGGCTTTTCGCCCGCGCGGCTGGTCATGGTCTATGGCAGGACGCTCAAAATCTGCGGTGTCTCGCTGATCACCATCTCGGCGATGCTGGGCATCGGCACGCTGACGCGGCTCTCAGGCCTCGATGCCACGCTCGGCCTCGCCTTCGCTCATGCCGGGGTTCTCTATCCTTTCTTCGGCACGCTCTTGGGTTGGCTCGGCGTGGCGCTCACCGGCTCGGACACGGCCTCGAACGTGCTCTTCGGCAATCTGCAGAAGATTACCTCCCAGCAGCTCGGGCTCTCGCCCATCCTGATGGGCGCCGCGAACTCGTCGGGCGGGGTCATGGGCAAGATGATCGACGCCCAATCGATCGTCGTGGCCTCGACGGCGACCAACTGGTTCGGCCACGAGGGCTCGATCCTGCGCTACGTCTTCTTCCACTCGATCGCGCTCGCGTGCCTCGTCGGCGTCCTCGTGATGCTGCAGGCTTATGTCTTCACCGGCATGATCGTGCACCCATGAAGTACGTCAGCGGCAGGATGCTTCAGTAGCGAGGAGTTGCCGCTCAATGCCGCTAGACTGATTCTCCGAAATTGGTTTTTGCTTCCACCTGGACGGTTGTGCCCAGCAGGGCTCGCACTCGAATCGGGGTCCCCACCGGCGAATCCGGCCCTTGGGCAAGCCATACGGTATCGCCCAATCTGACCTTGCCGTGACCATTCTGGATCGGCTCGGCCACGACGCCCTCGGCTCCGACGATCCCCAACTCGCGCCGGTTCAATGATGTCCCGGGTTGGACGTTGAGGGAGCGATAGACAAAATAGCCGACGATACAGAAACCCACCGAGGCGAGGGCGAACGTGATCAGTTGTTGTTCGACCGAGATGCCCAAAAGTCCAATCCCTGCCGCTGTCGTCGCCGCACCACAGGCGATCCAGATGAGATAAAATCCGGGCGCATGCATCTCGACATAAGCGATGACGGCGGCAGCGATGGCCCAATACCAGATGGTCACTTGGCCTCCATAGTCTTCTTGGCGAGTTCCCCAATTCCGGCGATGGTGCTGGCCAGATTGGAGAGTTCCAGTGGCATCAGGACGAGTTTTGAATTTGGCGAGGCAACGACCTTCCCCATCGCCGTGACATAGGCCTGTGCGACGAAATAATTCAAGGCTTGGACATCGCCTTTCTTCACCGCTTCAGATACCACTTCCGTGGCCTTGGCTTCGGCTTGCGCCAATCGCTCGCGCGCCTGGGCATCCCGGTTCGCCGCTTCCATGCGTCCCTCGGCGGCGAGAATCTGGGCCTGCTTGCCGCCTTCGGCTTCCAGGATTGCGGCTTGCTTGACGCCCTCGGCTTGCAAGATTGCGGCGCGCTTTTGCCGATCGGCGGTGAGCTGCTTCGACATGGATTGGAGCACATCCTCGGGGGGTTTCACGTCTTTCAATTCGACACGCGTGACCTTGATCCCCCAGGGCTGCGAGGCGCTATCGAGCACCTCCAACAGTTTCATGTTGATATGATCGCGTTTCGACAGTGTTTCATCGAGATCGAGTGAACCGATCGCGGTTCGGATGTTCGTCATCGTGATGTTTTGAAGCGCTTGATGAAGATTTTGCACCTCATAGGCGGCTTTACTCGCTTCGATCACCTGAAAGAATACGATCCCATCGACGAGGACCGAGGCGTTGTCCTTGGTAATGACGGTCTGGCTTGGGATCTCCAGCACCGTTTCCTGCACATTCATTTTCCGACCGATGGTATCGACGAAAGGGATTACGAGGTTCAAGCCCGGGTACAACGTCGTGCGATAGCGCCCGAAGCGCTCGACCGTCCACTGAAATCCTTGCGGGACGATGCGGATACCCTTGGCCACCGCCGACAGCGCGAGCACGGCAGCGACCAGCGAAAAGATCAAATATCCATATTCATTCATATGAAGAGCCTCCCTGGCTGCCGGGTCGGAACGCACGCTCGGCGAAGCGGCTCTAACATAGGAGTGGTATTCGGCCTTTCCAACTATCGGTGGAATGCGCGCAAAAAATATCGCCACACCCCTGGCGGAATCGCCCGCGGATTCCCAGCGATGAAAAATCCCTGGCCCCAGAGGCGGATGGCGAGTGGTTAATCGGCGGCGACGTCGCCCTCGCGCCGCCAATCCGCGAAAGCCGCGAGTGGACCGGGTGTCAGTCCACGGCCGACGATCTTGCTGCTGCCGGCGCGGAGATTCGGCTTCTCCGTCACCGGGAAGCCCGCGGCGGCGAAAGCCTGTCGCACCTCCGCCGGCACGCCTTTCTCGCACTCGATGCCGAGGGCTTGCTTGACGACATCCTTCGGCTTCGTGCCGGGCACCAGCGACCAGCGCGGCGCAGCCACCGCTTCGCCCGGCGTCTCGCCGAAATCGAGGATTCGCGTCAGCACCTGCAGGTTCACTTGCGGCTGGTTGTCGCCGCCGGGTGAGCCACCGATCCATTTGAGGCCGTGCTGGTCGGAGGCCATGAAGGTGTGGAGCGTGTGCATGGTGCGCCGGCCGGGCGCCAGATGATTGGCGCGAGCGGGATCGAGGAAGAACGCGATCATGCGGTTGTTCATGAGCACGCCGGTCTCCTCACCGACCACGCCGGAGCCGAGCTCGGCGTAGACGCTCTGGATCATCGCGACGCCGTTGCCGTCGCCATCGATCACCGAGAGCTTCGTGGTGTTGTCGGCGGCGGCCGCGAACTCGAAGCGTGGCAAGCCCAGGGCCTCGGCGTGCCCCGCGAGGATCGCCTCCGCCTGCGCGCGCGCCTCGGGCCCGTCGCGCAGGATCGCGAGACGCTCGTCGAAGGCGCGGCGGAGCGCGCGGGCGGCGGCGACGGAGAAGGTGGCGCGGCTCATCCGCGGGGGCTCGGGTGCCAGCTGCTGCAGGAGTCCCAGCGCCCGCAGGAGCACCACGCCCTGCGTGATCGGCGGCTGGCTCGCGACCTCAAGGCCGCGGTAGCGCGTCGTCAGCGCCGGCAGCACCTCGGCCTTGATCGCCGCGAGGTCGTCCTCGGCGAGAAAGCCACCGGCTTTCTGGACGGTGCTCGCGATGTCGCGCGCGATCGGACCCTCATAGAAGGCGCGCGGACCCTTCTCCGCGATGGTCGCAAGGGTGCAGGCGAGCGCCGGCTGCCGGAAGCGTTCTCCTTCCTTGATCGCGGCGCCGTCGGGAGCGAACACCGCCTTCCAACCGGGGAGGATCGTATAGTCAGAGACGTGCTTCCCAGCTGCCTCGGCCACGCGCCAGCCCGCGGGAAATCCGTCGCGGGCGAGTGCGATCGCGGGCGCCATCAGCTCCGCGAGCGGCCTCGTCGCCCAACGCTCGTGGAGCGCCTGCCAGCCCGCCACCAGTCCCGGTCCCTGCACTGCGAGGCCGCCGAATTCCGGCACGAAACTGTGACCCAGCGCTTTGTACGCCTCGATGCTCGCGCGCCTGGGCGCGGCACCGGTGGCGTTGACCGCGAGCACGGGCTTGCCGCCGAGCTTCACCAGCGCCAGCAGGTCGCCGCCGATGCTGTTGGCGTTCGGCAGCATCACCGCCAGCACTGCCGAGCCCGCGATCGCGGCATCGACCACGTTGCCGCCGACCTTGAGGACGGCGACCGCCGTCTCCGCCGCCTCGCGCGTCCCCGCCGCCGATGCCGCGCGTGTGCCATGTGCCTGCTCGAAGCCGCCAAACCGTTTGCCTGCCATGTGTTGCCTCGCTCGGTAGAGTGCTCCGTGCGTCCTTCGACGCGCTCGCAATGCTCGCTTGCTCAGGATGAGGTTCTTTCTTGGTGAAATACTCAATCTCCCTCATCCTGAGCAAGCGGCCCGTTGGGCCGCGCGTCGAAGGACGCGCCACGAGAAGGCGAGCGCATGACGAACATCTACGAGCGGCTCGGCGTCATGCCGATCATCAATGCCTGCGGGCCCAACACGCGGCTCTCGGGCGGCATCATGGCGACGGAGGTGGCCGAGGCGATGGTGGAAGCCTCGCAGCACTGCGTCGACATGGTGGAGCTGCAGGCGCGCGCAAGCCAGCTCATCGCCGAGGCGACCGGCGCGGAGGCGGGCCTCGCGACCTCGGGTGCCGCGGCCGGTGTCCTGCTCGGTCTCGCCGCCTGCATGACCGGTCTCGATCCCGACAAGATGAACCGGCTCCCCGATACCGCCGGCATGAAGTCCGAGATCGTGGTGCCGCGCAGCCATCGCAATTTCTATGACCGGGCCGCGCGGGCGCAGGGCGCGCGCATCGTGGAGGTCGGGCTCTCCGACCGCTTCAGCGGCACCGGCGTGCGCGACGTCGAGCCCTGGGAGATCGCCGCCGCCATCAGCGAGCGCACCGCCGCCGGCGCCAGGGGCGTGCCCGTCGTGGTCGACGCCGCGGCAGAGCTGCCGCCGAAGGAAAACCTCCGCCGTTTCATCGCGGAGGGCGCGGCGCTGGTCGCCTTCAGCGGCGGCAAGGCAATCGGCGGACCTCAAGCGTCAGGCATTCTCGCGGGCCGGCGCGATCTCATCGCCGCGGCGGCGTTGCAGAACCTCGACCTC
>Ga0209517_10003217_pt1 | contig 22350 bp, 20 predicted proteins | sample PeaSoiMetSII2010_FD_187695 | JGI IMG/M metagenome (GOLD analysis project Ga0209517, IMG submission 187695) | Peat soil microbial communities from Weissenstadt, Germany - SII-2010 (SPAdes) (version 2) | ecosystem: Environmental > Terrestrial > Soil > Wetlands > Peat | place: Germany...
GAAAGGTCCCCGAAGATTTAGCCAAGTAGAGCAAGGTTTGTGCCCGCTTTTAGAAATGATGTAGCAAACTCCGGTACTTAGCGTTTATTCGTTGGAATATCAGGTAGATATAGAATCGTGGGATTTGCATGAGGGGACGCATGGGGAAAAATCTTTAGGGCGTGAAGGAAGCTATGAAGGGCGGTTGTATTAGATGCTCCCTCTTCGAGGGGGATGCGCCTGACCCAATCTATTGAAAATCATAACAAAAATGGGGTCTTGAAGTTCTTGGGGTCAAAAGGGGCTTTTTGCCGCAAGGGGCGGAGGGACCAGCTATCGCAAGGCAAAAGCAAAAAGGCAAAAGTGAAACAGTGGGACCGCCGGCCGGCTTGGCCACTCAAACACTTCGGAGGCGGCAGGAAACATCCCCCTTTAAAGATCATATTATTCCCCCCACATTGCGCAAACCGGACGAATCCGAAAAGTAGGGTACTCCGAGATAATGTTTCGGGTAGAAATTCCTCTCAAGGAATAACGAAGTTCTGTCGATTTAGGCTTTCACGGAACACTAGCCATCCAAAATCAAAAAAATCTTATTTCGCAGGCGGCGAACGCTGGAGCTGCGTTTACGCTTTTCTCTACCCGCTCGCTGCTGTTCGTAAGGCTTGCGGCCCGGTAATACAAGACGGGCCGTTGGCGCCTTCTAATTATCCAAGTTTTTAAAACAAACAAATTCAACCTGAATTGCGGACCCGATCTGCAATCCGGAGTAAGGAGCTATTTATGGCTGGAAAAATCAAGCAGATTATTGACGTCATCATCTCACAGAGATCAAAGGGCAATCCCGCGGTCACTCAGGCCCTCAAGGCCAAGTTTGCTCTCAAGGGAATCAATCCGGACGGCTATTCGGCTGCCAGCGCGGATGATCAGGCAGTTATCGGCAAACTGACGATGCTTGCAAAAGACCTGGGCGTATCACTTTAAAGTATATAGGGAGAATATAGAATGAAAACCGCATATTCAGAAAAGAACTCAGTTGACAATATCGTTAAGGACATCAAAGACAGTTTTGAGGGGAGCGATGCGAAGGCTGTTATGTTCTTCGCTTCTTCGTCCTTTGATCCTCAGGCAGTCGGCCGTCAAATGCAGGAGGCATTTCCTGAAGCCTCTGTTTTTGGGTGCACTACGGCGGGTGAGATCGTCAGCGGCAAGATGCTCAAGAAGTCAGTGGTGGCCATGGCCTTTGGCCCCGAGGTGCTGGAGTCGGTGAAGGTGGTCACTATAAACGATTTGAACGCGAACAATGCCGTCGAAAATGCGATGTCGGAATTCGAGGCTTTCTATAAAGAACCCGTGATGGCAATGGATCACGAACGTTATGTGGGGATTATCCTGGTTGACGGTCTGAGTATGGCCGAGGAGCGCGTGATGGACAGGATCGGAGACCTCACCAACGTCACTTTTATCGGCGGTTCAGCCGGCGACGACCTCCAATTCAAAACGACCCACGTGTTTGCGGATGGTAAAGCTTGCACCAACGCGGCCGTTTTGGCGCTTTTCAAGCCGAAGAACGGGTTCGATATCATCAAGACTCAGAGCTTCAGCGCCACAGACAAGCTGCTGAAGGCCACGGAAGTCAATGAGGATGGAAGAGAGGTCCTCCAGTTCAATGGCAAGCCGGCTGCGGTTGCCTATGCGGAGGCCAGAGGCGTCAGCGTCGAAGATGCCGCCGGGTCCTTCATGAGCAACCCGGTGGGACTGATGATCGGAGGAGAGCCGTATGTGCGGAGCCCGCAGCAGATAAAGGACGGCGGTATGGTCTTCTACTGCAAGGTCAAGGAAGGCATGGAGCTGTCGGTACTGGAGTCCACGGATATAGTGAAGGACACCCGGTTGGCCGTGGAGGCAAAGAAGCTGGAACTGGGCGGCATCAGCGGCATCAGCGGCATCATAAATTTTCATTGCATACTCCGGACGCTGGAATTGGAAGGCAAAGGCCAGACGGAAGAATACGGAAGTATTTTTGCCGATATTCCAACCATCGGCTTCAGCACCTACGGAGAGCAGTATATCGGGCACGTGAACCAGACGTCCACGATGCTTGTGTTCAAGGGGAGCAAGTAGGCCGAGTCAAACTCCGGGTCCGCCCCTCCTTTTTGGGAGGGGCGGACCCACCTGAAGAGTTTTGAGTTTTCAGTTTTGAGCATGGGCAAGCCCCATTAAACAAGGGGAATAGGGGAATAAATGAAGATGAGTCTTAAAAACAGGATTCTGGTATCGGCCGCCGTGCTGATTATACTTGGCATGGTTTTCACGATCGGTGTGACCTGCTACCTTTCTTCGAATGCACTTGAGAAGGAGGCCGTGGCCAAATTATCCATTATTGCCAGGTCCAGGGCCGAACTGGTAGACCTGTGGACCCAAAACATGAAGACCACCATGAGCATGCTCTCAGAGCGTAATGCATACAAAATGGTTTTGAAAGAGGGTCCCGAAGATGCCGGGAAAAAGGCCAACGCGGAACTGGCCGAGCAGGTCAAAGTCTATCCAGTTCTGTCCAGCATTTACATTGCCGATGCTTTGGGGAAAGTCATCGCCTCGTCATCCTCCGAATGGATGGGAATTAATGTAGCCGACCGTGAGGATTTTCGAAAGGCAATGTCGGGGGAAATAACAGTTTCAGACACCTGCACAGGCAAAAAGAAAGATAAAATCGGCTTTTCAGTGGCTGCGCCGCTAAGGGACGGCGAAAAAATCGCCGGAGCTATCTTTGCGGCGCCGGACCCTGCCGGATTTATCGAGCAACTCACCGGTTCAATTCCGGAACTCCGTTCCGGGTACGTGTTCCTTGCCGACTCGTCCGGACTCGTTTTTGCCCACAAAGACCCATCGATCGCCGGCAAACTAAATCTCAATGACCTTGAGTTCGGACGCAAAATGATGAAGTTCGAACGTGGGCAAATGGTCTACGAGTTTGAGAACGTGAAAAAAATGGCATTTATGGACAGGTGCAACTCCGGCACATGGAGGCTCGGAGCGGTTGTTCCGCGCAACGAGATTGGACAAGAGGCGGACCGGATAGCCTTTATCAACCTTGCCCTTTTCATTTTCGGTCTGGCGGTGGTTCTTTCGGTCCTCTACCTCATCGTTGGTTCGATCACAAAACCGATTCATCATGTAGTGTCAGGTCTTTATGAAGGGACTGAACAGCTTGCCGGCGCATCCGGGCAAATCTCGACGGCGAACAGTGAACTGGCGGATGGAGCATCCGGGCAAGCCGCAGCCATCGAACAGACTTCCTCATCGCTTGAACAACTGTCGGCAATGACCAGACAAAATGCGGAAAACTCCGAGCAGGCGAACCAACTGGTTGCACGAACCATTGAGACTGCGGAGAATACGAGCAACACTCTACTCGATCTTACGATCTCCATGAGTGAAATTACCTCGGCAAGCGAAAACACTCAGAAGATCATCAAGGCCATAGACTCAGTTGCTTTTCAAACCAACCTTCTGGCGCTCAACGCTGCTGTCGAAGCCGCGCGGGCAGGAGAAGCCGGGGCAGGCTTTGCCGTTGTGGCCGATGAGGTGCGAAGCCTTGCAAAACGAACTGCGGAAGCTGCCAGGAATACCGCGGACCTGCTGGAAAATACCATCGGCAAGGTCAGAGAAGGGTCAACTCTCATCGAGAAGACGAGCAACGAATTTTTCGAGTTGACCATGAACGTCTCAAAGATTGGCGGGCTGGTGGGGGAAATAGCCGGGGCCTCGCGGGAACAGGCCCAGGGCATAGCACAGATATCCAAGGCAGTGGAGGAAATGAACATCGTGGTGCAGAAAAATGCATCATCCTCTGAAGAAACCGCTGCATCCGCCGAGGAGCTTTCCTCTCAAGCGGAGGAAATGCTGCTCATCACCTCCGACTTTGACCAGATGATTTACGGACGGCGAGGCGCCAGAGCAAGGCTTTTGACAGCCGGCGGGGCGGGGTGGAAGACGGCGCAGGCATCTGAGGCAGACAGCGGCGTAAGGTGCTGGGAAGTCATGAATTGCCCAGGGGAGCGCAGGGGCAAATGTCCGGCGTATCCCGAAGATGGAAACGGTTGCTGGACTGTTACCGGAACGCTTTGCGGCGGGAAAATGCAGGGCTCCTACAAGGAGAAGATGGCAGGCTGCCGCAGATGTGACGTCTATCGGATGGTGAAAGGACAGGGCGAACCAGAGCACAAGCCGGGCGGCGAGGCGACGACGACATGGCAGGACAACACCCGCAGGTCCTGCCCCGCTGTGGCGCCGAAGCCCGATAAGGACAATGGAGCCGGCCCCGACATATTCTGAATGGTAAAGCTCAAGGGATCAGGGGAAGAGTTTGTGCTTATGGATTTTCTTGTAGAGGGTCTTGCGGTTGATGCCCAGGATTTCAGCGGCCTTGCTTTGATTGCCCCCGGCCTGGTCCAGGACTGAGAGAATATGGTCTTTTTCCAGTTCTTCCAGGGTTTGGGGTTTGCGCTGCATGGTCTTTCTGTTGGCGAGGATATTCGAGGGCAGGTGTTCGGGCATGATAATCTGCGATCCAGAGAAAATTAACGCCTTGTTCATCACGGACCTCAATTCCCTGATGTTGCCGGGCCAGCCATATTCGCTCAGCACCTGTATGGTGTCCGGATGAATGCTGACCTGGAGGCCTCGTTCCTCTTCCTTCTTCAAAAAGTGACCCACAAGACACTTGATATCTTCGATGCGGCTCCTTAAGGGTGGAATAATGATATCGATTACGCCCATGCGGTAGAAAAGGTCCTGGCGTAGGATACCCCTGTGGACCGCATCGGCCAGGTCCAAGTTCGTCGCCAGGATCAGCCGCGTATCAACCTCAATTTCCTTAGTTTCGCCAACACGCCGGTATTTTCTCGTTTCGAGGAATCGCAGGAATTTCTTCTGTAATTCCATGTCAATATTGCCGATTTCATCCAGGAAGAGGGTGCCCCCGTGGCTTTGCTCCACCAGGCCGGTTTTCCTTTCCGTTGCTCCCGAGAAGGCCCCTTTGCCATGTCCGTACAGCTCGCTTTCAGCCAGGTTTTTGTTGACAAGGCCACAGTCAACCGTAACAAAGGGACCGTTTTTGCGGAGGCTGGTGCAATGGGTCTGATAGGCTAGCACATCCTTGCCCACACCAGTTTCGCCCTGGATCAAAAGCGTGTTTTCCGTGGGAGCTGCCTTTTCGAGCAGGTCGTACACCGCTTGCATCGATTTGCTTGGGCATCGTAGAAAATTAGGACCCCCGTCACCGGCTTTCACCCGGTCAGCCTGGACGGAACCGCCGCCGCCATTAGAGGGATCGGTGATGGCCCGTTCTACGAGCCCCAGGAGTTCATCGAGTTTAAACGGTTTGGTAATGTACTCGCGGGCGCCAAGCTTTAAAGACTCAACCGCCGTCTTGATATCACCATACCCTGTAATCATGAGCACCTCGGTGGACGGAGATTTCTTTTTCAATCGCCGCAGTACTTCGATGCCGTTCATTCTGGGCAGCTTTATGTCAAGGAGCACGACGTCAAACGCCTGATTGTCCAAGAGCTTGAGACCTTCCTGTCCGTCCTTGGCGGTCTTGACTTCATAGCCTTCGAGTGTAAATTCACTTTCAATGAGGTGCCTTATATTATGCTCGTCGTCTATCGCCAAAATCTTTCCTCGGCTCATCGCGAAGCTCCTCTCCCTAATATTGCAAATGACAGGCCGGTTTTTCACCCCTGCCTTGAAAGCTCAAACTTCTCTGTCAGGGTGCAGCGGCAGGGAAGCGTAAGACGTAAGCCGTTCCCTTTTCACTCACACTGTTGACCTGAATATCACCGTTATGGTGCTGCATTATGCTATAGCAAATGGACAGGCTTAAAGGCGTTCCTCCAATCCCGGGATTGGTGGTGCGAGGCGGTTGAAGGGCCTCGCCTTGCGGTTCCAGGGCACTGTCGTATTTCCAGTTGGAAATTACGACCTGCACCGCATTGCCCGAGTTCTTGATGCATACGGATAATATCCCGCCTTCTTCCGTGGTTTCAAGTGCATTGTTAAGAAGATTCAAGAACATGTGTTTAAGTTCAGACTCACTGCCTATTATCTGGACCGGTTTTTTGTCATCCTCGTTCGCTATGCTGATCTTGATGCCATTATCTTTAGCATGCTGGCGAATGAGCGAAGCCGTATCATTTATGACCTGGTTTAAATCCAGCATTTCGTGTTCGTCAGTGGATTTACTGCTGAACCGGATCAGGCTCCCAATGATGTCTCTGCAACGATATGCTTCATTATTGATGATCTGCAAATAGTCTTGAAAATAGGCGGAAAACTTGCTGTCCTTGAACTCCGGGATAGTTTTCAGCCGTTTGAGCAACCCTTCCGAAAACCCGGCTATCGAGGTGAGCGGATTATTGATTTCGTGTGCAATTCCGGCTGCCAACAGTCCTATGGCAGCCATTCGATCTGCCCGCATCAGATTGAACTCATATTCCTTACGGTCCGTGATATCTCTCATCAGCAGGATGATGCGGTCCACTTTTTCGGAAGGACCTCTTACCGGCGACGTGGTCCACTCGATACATCGCCCCGCATACTCGCCCTCGCTGATCATCATCTCTCCACGCAACGTTTCCCCTGTGTTCATGGTCAGTAGCGCGGAACATTTTTTACAGACTTTATTCTTGTGGTAAAAAGCCTTGTAGCACTTTGAGCCGATTAGCGGGCCTTGAGGAAACATGGTCTGTTGCACCTTGTTGACAAAAACGATATTCAGGTTCTTGTCAAGGATGGTAAGACCGTCGGTCATATTATTTATAATGGCTTCGAGTTCGTTGTGACGTTGTGCAAGTTCGGTACTGAGGTCTTCAAGTTCTCTTATTTTTGAACGTACTTGCTTGAAGTGGCCGACTTTTGAATAGCCAAGCCCTTTAAAATCAAAAGAAGGGGATGCGGGTTCTTTAGCCATGAAAAGCGCTTACCATGCCTCATTATAAAGTGTTTCGATCTCATCTGTTGAATAGCAATACGGGTTCGTGAGCATGCAGATGTCCCCCTTGGCCAGCTCTGCGAGGTGGGCAATATCTTCGCGGTTCACATCAAATTGGGAAAGTCTGGTTGGAAGCTCAAGATCATCAATGATCTTCTCGATCTCGTATAATGCACACTGAGCGGCTGTCTCGACGTTCATTCCATTTGTATCTGCGCCCATGGCCCTGGCAATCCTGGCATACTTGTCCGGGGAATACTGCATATTGCGGCGAACAACGATGGGCAGCAGGACGGCATTTGCAAGACCATGATGGATATCGTAGAAGCCACCGAGCGGATGGGCAAGAGCATGCACCGCACCCAAAATGGCATTTGAAAAAGCGATACCCGCTTCCAGACAGGCAATGGACATTCCCTCCAAAGACTTGATATCTTTATACCGCGTCGCGTTAACAAGGTGCTCTTTCACCAACTCGATTGCGTGGATGGCGTGAGGGTCGGTAAGGGTCCATGAGAGTGAAGATACGTAGGCTTCTATCGCGTGAGTCAAAGTATCCATGCCCGTAGCTGCGATGAGCTCGGACGATTTTGTCTGCAAGAGGCGCGGATCGATGAGCGAGATCTCCGGCATAATGGCACGGCCTATGATCAACATCTTCATGCGTTTTTCGGAGTGTGTGACCACCGCCATCTGCGTAACATCCGCACCGGTGCCCGCGGTCGATGGGATGCATACCAGTGGAGGGACGGGTTGAGTAACCAGGTTGCATCCCTCATAATCGTGAATAGAACCCCGGTTGGATACCAGAATGGCAATCCCCTTGGCTGTATCTATGGGGCTGCCCCCGCCTATCGCAACAATGACGTCGCATTGCTCCCGCTCGTAAACCCGGGCTCCTTCATCAACCTGGAAGTCCCTGGGGTTTGTTACCACGTTGTCGTAGACGACGTATTTGAGTTGTTCCGCTTTCAGGTGACTTATCGTCTTGTCCACCCATCCAGCCTTAATTACACCCGGATCTGTGACAAGAAGAACACGCTCTCCTCCAAGCCGTTTAGCGCATTGCCCAACAATGGTCAATGCTCCGAGTCCATGGATTATCTCAGGTACTTCAAACTTCTGCAAAGAATCATATGCATCCACTGTAAGCATCCACTCGTTTGGGTATCTCAAATATCTGCACTGTCGACGCTTTAATCCATTTATCCGGCCTTGACTCGAAATTCGTAGGTTCGAGTAATGAGATCATCGCAGGTCATTTCAAGATCAGTTAGAAGACTATAAAGCACATCATCGAGATCGGAGAGGTGTTGCTTAACGAACCTGGTTTTTTCAATACATTTCAGTAGGGTTTCTTCTCCTTTTAGAGTCTTCAAATACATTTTATCATGAATGGGAGCAACGCCGTCCTTCATCTTTTTTATTCGATATGCCAGTTCGGGGGAAAGTCCCGGCTGAGTCAGCAAGGCCGCACAGGCATTGCAAAATTCTTCGACAATAAGCAGCACGTTCATCCCATCTCCCTTAAATCAATGATATCACGAGGTGATCGACCGGGTCAAGTCATGCGGAACGGCAAGAAGCTCTGCCGTGACTTCATGGCCGGAACGCCGGCTGCAGCCCAGGTGCTCCCACGGTGACAAGCACCGATTGCGCAACCATTTCATACTATCTCTCAGACCTCGGTGTTTCGTCATTACAACGAAAGTCGTGAGTGGCGCAAGGGCAAACTTGCCTGAGAAGTATAAGAATCTATGCTTTACCGGCGCCGGCGGCCCGGTGGGGCGTTCTGGCTCATCAGGCCACAAAGAGATAAAATTTGTCCTGAACTCCGGACCTGTGGGAGTGTATGGGTTCCACTCGCGGGTTCTGCTGACCAGTTCCGCCATGGTCTTCGAAATGGCCCTTCGCCGGTTCGACTGGACCAATTGGTATGAGAGTCTATGGCCTGGTTCTTGCTTTTAGCCGGGGGCTGGAATTCAGCGTCATGCGTTATGCCATACGCGGCATAATGGAAAAATATTTAGGGAGTATAAGGAATGAATGGATGGGTAGGTACAATCCTCAAGGTAGATCTGAGCAGCGGCAAAATCACGACGGAACCGACGGAACCTTACGTCGATAAATACTTGGGAGGGCGGGGGATCGGCGCCAAGCTGGTTTACGACAATTACACGCCCGGTACGGATGCGTTGGCTCCCGGGAATCCTCTCATTTTCAGCATGGGTCCGCTGACCGGTACTGCCATGCCCTCATCCGGCCGCACGGATGTCACCTCCCTGTCGCCGTTGAGCAACTTGAGGGCCAAGTCCAACTTCGGCGGCTATTGGGGACCGGAGGCCAAATTCGCCGGCTTCGATCACATCGTCATCACCGGCAAGGCGGAGAAGCCCAGTTACCTGTGGATCAAAGACGAGCGAGTGGAAATCCGCAGCGCGGAGTATCTCTGGGGCAAGGACACTTTCGAGACCCAGACATTGATCCAGCAGGAATTGGGTGATCCGGAAATCAAGGTGGTCTGCATCGGTCCTGCCGGGGAACGCCTGGTGCGGTTCGCCAGCATCATCACTGAAAATGCCGGGGCCGCCTCCCGCACAGGCACCGGGGCAGTCATGGGATCCAAGAACCTGAAGGCCATTGCGGTACGCGGTTCCGGCCACGTGGGTGTCGCAAGACCAAAGGAATTGCTGGAGTTCTCTGTTGCGGTTAACCAGGAAATCCGCCAGCATCCAGCTTGCCAGGAACTCTCCAACTGGGGAGTGGTGCGCTTTATCTCGATGATGTATTCTCTTAGTTTCTTCCCGGTGGGATACTATGAAGACGTGCATTGGGAAGAGATCATCAACAACTACGGCGGACCGGCCTTCGTAGAGGAATTTGGGGTCAAAAATATCGGCTGTTACGGCTGCCCCGTCCGCTGCAAGAACTTTCTATCGGTGCCGGAAATCGGCAAGGGCTTTGTAACCTGCGAACCCTGGAGCGGCTTTACCGGCGCGGTGTGGAACCTGGACATGAAGGTCTTTTGGGAGGCCGTGCTCATGTCCAGAAAGCTGGGGCTCGATCCCACCGAGGTTTGCGCCAGCATCGGGCTGCTCATGGAACTCTATCATGAAGGCATAATCACTGAAAAAGAGACTGACGGCGTGCCTATGGAACGTGGCGGCCGCGATGCGATTCTCACCACCATTCGAAAAATTGGCTATCGAGAGGGTTACGGCGACTTGCTGGCAGAGGGGCAGAAAGCTTTTGCCACCCATATCGGCCCTGCGGCGGTGGAGAAGCTGGACCTCGTAAAGGGTTTGGCCCCCCATCCTTACGAATTTCGTGCTTACAGGGGCTCTGCCCTGATGCAGGCCGTGGGACACCGGGGTGACCCGTTGCCGTTGCGCGGAAGCCTAATGGAGTTCGAATGGCATAACGCCCCCGAATGGTTTCAGGAAGTGGCCAAGGCCCAATTCGGCAGCGAAGAAGCGGCCATTCCCCTGTCCTATGAAGGAAAGGCCATGTCGGCCATCATCTCCGAGCACAACGACAGGGTGGTGGACAGCCTTGGAATCTGCACCTGGCCCTACAGCCTGTTCATCTTCCAAACTATCGAGAAGGCCACGCAGTTTTTCAACCTAATCACCGGCAAGGATTGGAGCATGGAGCAAATGCTCCAGTGTGGCGAGCGCATTCGCAACATGGAAAGGATGTTCGATGTACGCCAGGGACTTACACGGACCATGGACACCTTGCCCAAGAAGTTCTTCGACAAACCCTTGAGCAAAGGGAAATACAAAGGTGCGGTGTTGGACCGGGAGAAGTTCGAGCAGATGAAGAATGAATACTACGAACAGCGGGGTTGGGACAAGTCCACCGGGATCCCCACCACAGAAAAGCTCATGGAACTGGGATTGGAAGACGTCGTCGCCCCGGGCAAATCGTAAAGCGCTGCAAGGGGCTTGGCGATCTCAAGTTTGGCAGCCGCCGGCTAATCCATGAACGTACCCATTTGGGGCAGGAAGTCCGTGCTTAATGGAAGGAACCCTGCCTTGTCCAGTTATCGGGGTATAGGTCGGACCACGCACCGATGGTTGAATGTATTAATTAATCATCCGAGTCAGGACTGATTTTCGGCAAGCGGGTGAGAGTGAAGGCGCCGTAATAAATGCGATGATTGAATGCGCTTGAGATCGGATTGCGGGGTCGAGGGAGGAGCTTTTGGAAGTGATCTCTCAGTTTTTCTGATACTGACAGCGGGGGGCGAAAACGGTTATTAGAATTCTTCTCAGGAAAGCGCAAGGTCGGAAAAAGTTAGACCCCAAGTGACCTTTTCAGTTGCCCACCTTAGCCGCTTTGGTTCATCCCGGCTTTTTCTCTCAACTTCCCCGAAGAAAGTCTTGCGCTTTCTTCTTTCCGTTGAGTATTTCCGCCGAGCATTTTCACTGGGCTTCTTACTCCGACCTCTTGGGGTCCACCTGAAATCTAAACATATTGAAGGGACTGTCAAGTAGAGGAAGATGCTGGGTCGGTTGAGTTCGAACTTTTGTCTCCGTCAGTCACCCTCCCCATTCATTGCAGTCCGCAGAACCGTGGAACAGTTCTCACGCAACTATCTCCATGCGTAACCCCCATGAATCCATGGGAGAATTGGCCGGCAGCACGATGGCTTGCCCCCTGTAGACACGCTCTGCACTCCAAAGCGCGGAAAATGCATCAACCAGGGAGATTCGCTTGAGCCGCTCTGTATGCAGCACCGAAAAACGGTATAATAAAGGCCTCCCGTTCGCCCCTTCCTTGAGCCGACTTCACCGGTGCATCCATAATAGGTAACTGTCCGCCCCGAGAAATCGACCTCATACCGGACAACTCCCGCTTGCCAGATTGCGTTGAGGAATTCCGGGAAAGTACTCTTGCCGGCCTGATCCGTTCGTAATGCCGAAATGACAGCTTCCCGGTTGAAAGCCGGGACGTCGAAAGTACCGGTAACCAAAGGCGAACCTTGTTCCAGAACCGGACCGTCGTCGGTGATATAAATGCTCTGGAGTGATGGCAGAAACCAGAGATTGCGCTTGACTCCAGCCTGCCGCAGGACTTCTGTAAGATATGGAAATCCACCTGCCTCGGGCCTGACACCCATTGCTCGCTTTTGTGCGGCTTGCAGGTTCTCTATTGCCCTGCTAATTCTGTTCTCCTTCAGTCGAGACACGGGTAAAATGGAAAAAGTATTGGCTGCGCGCGCAAATGCAAGAGGGACCCGGCTTTCCCCTGCAAAACCACTGGACCCCGGCGACTGCCAAGGACTTGATCCGGGGTCCGCCGGGGTGAAGATGTGGGGTATGAGATCCGAATTATGGAGAGGTTGAATCCCGTCCCGTCGGTGCCGCTCTGAACGCAACCTTCTATAAAAACCCAGGCTAGGAAAGAAGGGTGGCCTCCAGGGTGATCTCGGCTTTGAACAGCTTCGAGACGGGACACCCGGCTTTCGCCTTGTTCGCAAGCTCTTCAAAAGTCGCCTGGTCGGCGCCCGGGACTTTGGCTTTCAGCGTCAGGTGGACTGCCGTGATGGCGTATCCGCCTTCGACCTGTTCCAACGTGACGTTGGCGGAAGTATCCATCTGTTCGGCGGTAAGCTTTGCCTCACCAAGGATAAGCGAAAGGGCCATGGTGAAACAGCCGGCGTGCGCAGCTGCGAGCAACTCCTCCGGATTGGTGCCCGGTACACCTTCGAACCGGCTTGCGAAGCCGTAGGGATAAGCATTCAATGCGCCGCTCTGGGTCGAAATCGCGCCCTTGCCGTCTTTGATGCCACCCTGCCAAACGGCAGAACCGCGTCTATTTATCTTCATCCGAATTCTCCTTTTGAAAAAATCAATAGCTTCCTTCGCCCTGTCGCGCAAAACGAAAGGACAATGCGGTCCCCGCGGGTTGCCGGATGCTGACGAGTTAGCCCTGGCCTTTTTGTGACGATGAGCTGTACGGCGATTGATGATTGAGTGTCGGCCGACGCTCGACAGAGAACATAATGCTGTGGTCTCCCTATCGCAAGGACCTGTTTAGCCGTACTCCGAACATCTTGAGAGCCCGAAACGATTGATTCCCGGGATGGACCCGACGCAGGCCACGGATGCGGCTCTGCCCGGCGGGCGTATCCCGCCGGATGGTTCCAATCATTGAATATCCCTCGGTGAAGGCTTGGAGTATGTCGGATGTTTTCGTCAGGATGGGTACATTTTCCAGAAAACGGCAGCAGTAATGGGTGACTCGCTCAGGGTCCGGAAACTACATACAGCTCTCCTATTTCTCGATCTGCGCAATGTCGGGTGAGATATATTACTACTCTTATCATAATTTGACCCTCTGGGCGGGTACGAAGGCTGCTCAGTCGAGAGCCTCGGTCCTAAGAAATCATGGTCAGAAATGCAACAGCAGCGGGCTCAGCTTGGCGCGAGCGGTCAGGAAGGCTCTCCTGGAGGTCAGGAGCAATCAAAACGGTGAAGAAGACGCAGAACGGACAGGGAAAGGAGGAAGAGGCTCAAAACGGCAATAACGGCGCTCAGAGGAAGATATGCGCAGGCTTGTTTGACCGGAAGGCGGCTTGCGGGATTTTCGGCGCGTGAAGAATATTTCAATCGAACGGGCGCTGGGGCTTGAAAAGCGAATCGTGTTCGGAGAAAGGAGCAGTTACGGACAAACTCCCATTTAAACAGCGTTAAATTTTCATTCTAGTGTTTAATTTATTAATATTTCAAATGTGCCTATATAAAAAGGAGAAGAAGGAAATGAAGAAAGTTCTGTTTTTCGCTACGTTGTTTTTGTTGAGGCACGTTTATTGAGCTGCAGAGAGCCGAAGCGGGAGAAATTGAGTTAGCTCCAACTGCCGAAGAGAAAGTGGCCGCAGCGAAGCTCACACCACAGGATTCCATCCAAAACGACAAAGTAATCTGTCTTGAATGCGGAAAAGAGATGAGACAGCTCACGCAGAAGCATCTTGTCTTCCACGGAATGGATCAGAAAGAGTACAGAAAAAAATACGGGTTCACAATGCGGACCCCATTGTCTGCAAAAATCACTGACCAAAGCCAGAAGCAAGACAGCGAATAAGAGAGGATTGCCGGAGAAGTTGCAGAAATTTATTGAGGCGAGAAGGCAGGCAAAGGTTGAAGCGTCCAAACCGGTGGCAACTGAGACATTGGTGGCCAGTAAACCAAAACAGACGAGAATTCGGAAGAAGAAGGCAACAGTCTGATTCGCTTTTCGGATAAGCAACTATAAAGAAGGAAACAGTTATGGACGATCTGCATGGCAAAGTTGCACTGGTCACCGGTGCGAGCCGCGGCATCGGGCGTGCTGTTGCAGTAGCACTTGCAAGAGTTGGCGCGGACGTTGCTATCAATTACTCCACCTGCGAAAAAGAAGCCCTGAAAACCTTCGGTCTGGTTCACGAGACCGGACAAAGGGGCATTGTGGTTCAAGCAGACGTTTCGAGTTCTTCGGAAACGGAAAAAATGGTCCACGCTGTTGAGCGTGAGCTTGGGCAAGTCCAGATTCTTGTAAACAATGCCGGGATTGTCGTTCGAAAAAGCCTCGAGATTACCGAGCAGGACTGGGACAGGGTGCTTGCGGTAAATCTCAAGTCAGCTTTCCTGGTCACTCAGGCAGTTTTTCAGGGGATGCGCGAGCTGCACTGGGGGAGGATAATAAATATTTCCTCAGTGGCAGCCCAGACCGGTGGGATTACCGCCCCGCCCTATGTTGCGTCGAAGGCCGGATTGTGGGGCCTCTCGCACTCCTACGCCAAGCTCTTGATAAAGGACGGCATTACGGTCAATACCGTTGCTCCAGCGTTAATCGAAACCGATATGATCATGGAGATCGAAGCAAAACCCGACCTAATTCCCATCGGTCGATTCGGGAAGGTTGAAGAGGTTGCCGATGTGGTCCTCATGCTGGCCCGAAATGGTTACATAACCGGACAAACTATCAATGTAAACGGCGGTTTATACTTTAGCTAAGCTCTGCTTGATGGCCCCCAAGTCGATGATGGCATTGCATGGGAGATCGGGTATTTTTACGCCAAAAAGACAGTCCGAACAGAAAATTATCGGTATCCGGACTGATTTCCACCGGGCTGGAGAGTGCCGCGGGGCGGTGGTGAATGCGATGATTGAGGGAGCGTGTGATTGGATTGTGAGGAGCAGCGGACACCTAAAGATCTCCGAATAGGTCCTCCAGCCTGTATAAAAACCGATCCAATTCATTTAGCCGTAGGGCGAGAAACGATTCACGCGCCAGGTCTCGCACTTTTATCAACTCGTCCAATTTTCGAATTATTGGTTTCTTGGAGTCCTCGCGAACGTGTGGATCGTTTTTGATTCTAATCATCACCTCGACCATTTCATACAGCGAAGGCTCCTTTTCGATGACCAGATCGTAGCCACTATCACTCAACAGTTTAAAAAGATGGGGAAACGCCTCCTTCAATCCTCCATGCCCGTAAGCGGGAAGAAGTCTGATATCGATCTGCATATATTTGCTCATACTCTCTTCCTTTTCTTTTTTGTCTCTATTTTTGCTCACACTCCATCATGCTTTGTCAACCTGGCGGCAAATGCACCTGCGGCGAACCCAAAGAAATGCCCAGCCCAACTCACCCCAGGCAAGACCACAAACAGGGAAAACAAGGCCCACCCATAATAAAAGGCTACCATCAAGGAAACCATGATTGCCAATAATTCCCGTCGGAAGAAACCAATAGCAAGCAGGTAGCCGATCAGCCCGAAGATTATGCCACTTGCTCCAATATGGATCGTATTGCTCTGTCCGAATAACCAGATACCTGCACCTCCGATCAGGGCGATGAAAATGACGGCCTCCAAGGTGAGTCGTCTGCTGTACACCAGTGAAAAGAAGAGTAAGGGAGCCAGAGCCAGGGAATTTGAAAACAGATGCCTGATATTGTAATGAAGGAAAGGTGCAAACAGGAGACCCGGCAAACCTGAGATGCTCCTGGGTCTGATGCCATAGATTCGCAGATCGAAGGGTAAGACGAGGTTCAGAAGATAAATAGCCCAGAGCAAAGCTACACAGAGAAGGGCAATCTCCAGGTTATCGATGATTTTCTCACCGGAAACTGCCAACAACCTCTTGTGCGCTCTCATATTCCATCCCGCCCATTTATTGCGGTCCGCAAAACATTAGAGCATTTGAATGTCACCACTTTCCTCGCTGGCATAGTCATCGCCTTGCCCGTCTGGGGGGTCTTCCCTGTATGTTCATATTTTTCTTTCACTGAAAATTTCCCGAACCCGCTGATAAGAACGTCTTCATCATTTTGCAGGGACTGTTTATCAGCTCGAAGAGGGTGTCGATGACCTGTGCTGAATCTTTTTTCGTGAAAAGGTTCTCTGCGAACAGTTCTTCGACAATGTGGGCTTTGCTAAGAGTCATGAATTGCTCCAGAAACTTGAATATGGGTAAATTGGTGATGAGGGAACATATACCGTACCGGCTCTCCAGACGCAAGGACAGAGCAGTCAGGGATGGAGTTAATGATTACATGCAAAGCTCCTGGGAGAACTGCTCGATGAATGCCCAGATTGTCAAGTTTGGACAGCCACCCGTAAAGCCGCATTACATAGCCCTTAGATGTAACAGGTTCTCAAATGCCATGGCATGTCCCTTGTCTTTTCGCACATTAAACGCGTACTTATGGAGATTGAGTTTCAAGCTGCTCTCCAATAAATATTTTTATGACTTTTAGTAGACAAAAGCTCCAAGCCCATGCGTCTTTTGCGCTAGAGAGGGCAGTTTGGCGCATGAACCATGTGAGCAATCCCCGCCATGGGGTTTCAACTCACAAGGGCCAAGCTCTCGACGTAAGGTGTATTGATAAGACGTTGAGATCATGGGGGCTACGTTGGAGGGCTTTCCTCCGGTCTCTTTGCCGTGCTTGTCCCGAACCGTGACGCGTTTGTGCTCGAATGCAGAAAAACGGCCAGTTCAAGGAGTGAAGCCATGAAGCGCTTATTTAAGGTCTTTTCGGTGTTCCTGGTGGTGGTTGCTGTCCTGATGCTTGCATCTCCCTGTTATTCATACAGAGGCGGTCACTGGTATTATGGTGGTCACTGGTATTATGGTGGTCATGGCTTGTACCCTTACTGGTGGTGGGGCACTCGGGGCTACCCGTATTACGGGGGCTACCCGTATTATTATCGTCAGTATTATCCTTCTTACGGCCTGCATGGCGACTGGAGTGGTCAGCATTAAGTCGACCAAGGCGATCCATCCTTCTCTTGGCTCTTTCTTTCGAGCAGGTGAGAGTGAAGGCGCCGTAATGAATTTGATGATTGAATGTTCGTGTGATCGGATTGTGAGGAGCAGAGAGGAGCTTTTGGAGGCAATCATAGACTTATTGGAAAGCAGGTCTGGTTGACAACTTTAAGAGGCATGGGCATATTTGGACCTTATGCGAGTTATTGTCGAAGAAATTACAATCCATCACGACCAGCGAGGCGTAGTGTTCGAGCCTCTAACCCCTGATGCACTCAGGGCGCAACGCAATGTGCACGTGGTACTGACAGAACGAGGTGGCATTCGTGGCAATCATCGACACCAGTTTGGAACGGAGATAGTCACCGTATATGGCCCTGCTTTGGTCCGCCTTCGAGATAAAGAAGAGATCGAGGAGCGAATAGTGGCAGAAAGCTGTGCGGTCCGCTTCATTATTCCAGCTGGAGTGCCACACGCCTTTAAAAACATTGGTGAGCGCCTGAATCTTCTGATCTGCTTCAACACTGAAGTGCATGATCGAAATAACCCAGATGTAATGCCTGACGTCCTGATCGAAGGTTGAGGACAATTCATCAAGGCAGAATGGCCCCTTGAAAAAGGTGGCTCATTGTCGATACTCTATACCTGTCGCTGACTTACCCATTCATTCCCGCCCGCAAAATGTCAGAGCACTTAAATGTCATCACTTTCCTGGGAGGCAGAGTCATCGCCTCACCCGTCTGCCTTTTTTCGTCATAAAAATGTCGTTTGAGCCTTTCTCAGACAAAAGATAAGATAGCTTCCGCATTGCTTGGGTACTGTTTCTCCGGTGCTCTTCAACAAAAAAAGGAATGGGACGGATCAATATGCAGTTTGATTACTTGTTAGGAGGGCGAAGAACATGGCGTTTGATCTCCATCCTTTTCGCTGTGCAGACAGTTGGCGCCATCATCATCCAGAGGCTATTTCACCTTGGCTTCAGTGAAGTCTTGACCCCGATCTCCCTGCTTGCATTGGGCGCCATCGTAAGCTTTGGATTCTGGTCATATTTCGAGTCGGAGAAACTTGGTCCCTGGCAATGGTGGGTTCCGGTGATTCTTTATGCGGCCACTGTCTTCTCACTTTCGAACCGTTCATACCCCGGCGCAGTCCCATGTTTCAGTACGAAGATCTTTCACCCGATTGAGTATGTGGTGCTTGGTTTGCTTCTTTGCGTGGCATGGTTTTCAACATTGGCCAAGAAAGGCGTTTTTCCATTTGCTGCTCGGGTCTTCTCTTTGGGTATTTTTTACGCAGCATCCGATGAGTTTCACCAGGCGTTCATCCCTGGCAGGAGCGCCCGTGTTGCGGACGTACTTTGTTGGGATTTGCCTGGTATCGCATTGGCGTTAGGAATGTTTCTGTTCATCCTATGGATTTGGCGCAGTTCGGCTGTCGAAGGTGAGAATAGACTGGTTCGTTGATCCGCTTCATGTATGCCTTTTAAGTGGACAATCGGTTGGACCGATTTCGAAGTGTATCCTGAATGTATCTTGAAACCGTGGATGTATCTGGGAAGCCGCTAAAACATTGGAGGTATCACTGTCGCACCAGCCTTTCACGCCGGCGATACTGAATAACTATCTCTGTATGACGACGACTGTGGTCCTTTGAACAAGTTGCCAGAGTGGCGAAATGATGCTGACGGACTTGCTGCTTGCCAAAAACGCCTAAAAGCATCGGAAAAGATCAGTAACAATGGTGAAAGTCAGCGGAAGGTTCAGGTTACGTTAATTGTTAAATATCAGCCATATAGCTTACTTTTCCTTACTTTTTTCTGCCGATGCTTTTTGCCCAAATACTTTTTCGTAATCAGCAGGTCGCGGGTTCGACTCCCATCGCCGGCTCCAGTTAAATCAGGGGGTTAAAGGTTGTGCCTGTTTCCCCCTTTTGTTTTACGTACGCGCAGCGTACACGGAGTTCGGGTGCCTTCCGTTCGCGGGGCTCTCGCTCATGCTTAATTTCAATCTTGTTCTTGTTATCAAAACGAAGTGGAACTATTGGAAGAGAGCCTTCATCCTCGGCGTCTGGCGGGAACCAGGGGATAGACGCCCCCATAAAATAGTCATTTTGGAACCGGGTTCGCGAAACTCGTTTTTTGCTCGGCCAGGAAACGAAAATGACATAATCTTGACAGAATGATTGTATCAACTATAATGGTCATATAGGTTATATTAATTAGGTGGCTATATAAGGATATGAAAATGCTTAAAAAAATCTCGGCCATGAAGGTCCGGCAGAATCTGGGCCAAGTGATGAACGAAGTGTCCCTGCGGGGCGATGACTACGTGGTGGAACGGGCTGGTAAGCCTTTGGTGGCTATCATTCCCATGGAAAAATACCGGAAGCTTCAAAGGGATCTGGACGAATTTCGGGAAGAAGTAAAAAGCTTTCAGGAAAGCGTCAAGGATGTGGACCCCAAAGAGGTGGACGCGGCAATCGAGGAAGCAGTTTTAGAAGCCAAGAAGGTGACCGCTAAAAAACTTAAAATCCGGCAAACCAAATGACCAGAGTCGTCCTCGATGCGAACCAATACGTGAGTTTGCTCTTAAAGCCGCATTCCAACCCCGCCAAGGTTGTCCGATTGGTTTACGAAGGAGACCTCACTTTGTTGCTCTCTCCTGCCATTCTGGATGAACTGCAGCGGGTGCTGTCCTATCCCAGGATCAAAAAGCTCCACCACCGCACCCCGGAAGAGATCGAACGGTTTTTGCGAACGTTGGAGAAAATCGCAGTCATGGTCCCTGGGATACTGAGCGTTTCCGCCATCATAGATGACCCCTCCGACGACATCTACCTTGCGTACGCAGTGGAAGGCAGCGCCGACTTCATTATTTCCGGTGACCACCATCTTACTGACCTGAAGACCTTCCGTGGCATTCCTATTGTGAACCCTGCAACCTTTTTGAGAATGACAGCGGAACAGGATAAAGCATAAGCCTTGATCTCTATGTTACGGCTGTTCTGAACCCGTGCCCCCCGAAACCCGCAACCAGTTAACCAGCAATCCCCTTTATCGCAGCACCGGCCGGTCAGGATTGCCGGGCCTCCACAACACCGCGAGCGCTTTGGCGGGCGTATCTCCCAGGCAGCGGAAGCTATGGTCGACATCCGATTCAAAGTAGATGCTGTCGCCCGGATTTAGTATTTCGACCTGGTCTGGAGAGCGAAATTCGAGTGTCCCTTCGAGCAGGTAGAGAAACTCCTCGCCTTCATGGCGTGTGAAGACCATCTCGCTGGTGCCCCTGACAGGGAATTCCACCATGAAGGGTTCCATGTGTTTTTGGACTTTTCGGATTTCCAGCGATTCGTAGATGTAGTCGACTTCCTCTTCTGTGTGATGGGGACGCCGCATGATGCGCACCCGTTCGCCGCGGCGGGTCAGGGCAATCTTGTCGCTGCCGGTTTTGTCCTGGAAAAACCAGGCCACGCTGACGTTCAGTACGCCCGCGAGCTTGATCAGGGTGGCTATGGGAGGTATGAACTCATGGGCTTCGATCTGGGCCAGCATCTGTCTTTCGATCCCGGTCTTCGCGGCAAGGTCCTCGAGGGTGTAGTGGTTTTTCTCCCGAAGCTCCCGCACCTGGGTGCCGATCATGAACGCTGCATTAGCGCTCTCCTGTTCCTCGTTCTCCCGCAGATCCTTCACAGTTTATCCCTCTCTTTCCGTCAGTCTTACTTCCCTCTTGCCTTCTTGGAATGCCGAAGGTGCCTAAATAATACGATATTCTGATCAAGACTGGCAACAAAAAGCAGATCAGACAAATTCCTAAAGTTGAGTAAGGGCAAAAGTTAGATTATGATAAACGTGTCGAATTTGTCAACTCCGCCCATGCGCCTCCCGTGTTCCTATCACCCGGCGCAATGGGTCTTTAAAGCCGTTCAGTTCATCTCAACGCTTGCCCTTGCCTCCAGCGCAAAAAGATTTCTGCCGCTTGGGGTGAAGGCCGAACGAAGGAGGCGCCGGGAATGGATCGCCAGGATTCGAATCAATACAATCAAGATGGTACTAAACGTAATAGGGGCACTGGTGAGAAATATTGTCAATCATGTGGTGAAATTATCAAAATCAGTGCTGAAATATGCCCCGGCTGTGGCGTCAAACAAAGAGGGATGATAAACAAGCCCGCGTTGCTCGTAGTTACTTTCTTCCTGGGAGGGCTTGGCGTACACAAGTTTTATACCGGTAGAAATTTACAGGGCGTCTTGTATATTCTGTTCTGCTGGACCGGAATTCCTTCTCTGATTAGTCTGATTGAATTCATTATTTATGCATCCACAAGCAGCGAGAGACTCAATGAAAAATATCAATCAAGTGGTTCGGCGCTAATAATTGCCTGTGTGGCCGCCGGAGCAGGGATGATTTATCTCGTAGGCATACTTGCCGCTATTGCGATTCCTCAATTTATTAAATACAGAGAGCGTGCCTACCAGACTGTTTTTAAGTCGGAACTCCAAAATGTGATAACTGCAGAAAGCATGTACTTCCTCGAAAACAATAAATACACATCCGATTTATCCGATCTCCGCTTAACACGTGAAACACCGCATGTCACAATTGATATCATTGATGCCGATGAAAACTGTTTTCATGCAAGGGTCACACAAGGTCAACTGCATAAATCCGTTGTGATTGATTGCAACGGTGTCCAACAGCACTCAGATGAATGAAATTTCTTTTAGCAGGCTGATAAAACTTTAAAATCCCCGTCGATCCCCTCCCGGATCGGAATCCGGGACAGGCCCTCCAAAAGGGGGAAGCAAAACTGGTCCCGCATGATTTGTCCGAACATTTCTGAATTACGACTCATACCAATTTGCGTTCAAAGAGCGGGCGGGGATGCGCCCTCACGAAAAGATCGGGCGCCGGACTATCCATGTCAGGTGACGATTTCATGATAAGCGCGGGGCCCGAAGCGAAGTGAGGGTCCACCCCATAAGCGCTCAAATAAGAAATCAGATATGCATGACTTCAGTTACCTAGCAGGTTGCTGAAAAAATCACTAATACAAGTGCAATTTTGTCGAGTTTGATGTAGTATCAAGCCACTGAATTTACACGCAAACCGACAAGGAAAT
>Ga0209517_10003218_pt1 | contig 22347 bp, 14 predicted proteins | sample PeaSoiMetSII2010_FD_187695 | JGI IMG/M metagenome (GOLD analysis project Ga0209517, IMG submission 187695) | Peat soil microbial communities from Weissenstadt, Germany - SII-2010 (SPAdes) (version 2) | ecosystem: Environmental > Terrestrial > Soil > Wetlands > Peat | place: Germany...
CACCGCTCCCGCGCCGACGCCGTGCGTGCGGATCGCTTCGATGGCGGCGCGGCGCAACGCCTTGTGCGTGGTCAGCCCGAGATAATTATTTGAACTGAGGTTGATGACATCTTTCCCGTCGAAATGAGCGACGGGCTTTTGCTCGCCTTGCAGCACGCGCAAGCGGAAATGCAGGCCCTTCGCCTCAAGGTCAGCGAGTTGATCGTGCAAGTAGGAAAGCGGATTGGGATTCATTGCGATTCCAGTCTTTATTTCTCACTGCAATTGTGATCGCAGGTTTTGTGGCGCAGGCTTCAGCCTGTGGGGGTTGGTCCTTGCAAGGACTAAACCCCACAGGCTGAAGCCTGCGCCACCTGAGCATCCCCCAACGATCGAAAAAATTATTGCACGCGCTCAAAGGTGTAGCCCGCAGCATCCAGCGCGGCGGTCAAGTCCGCGACGTGTTCCGGCCCGCGCGTCTCCATCGTGATGTCGATGACGGCGTCTCCCAGCACAACGCCATAATAGGCGCGATCGTACATCGTTTCCACGATGTTGGCCTTCTGGTCGGCGATCACGCCGGCGAGCTTTTGCAATGCTCCAGGATGATCCGGCAAATGGATTCGCAGACGGACGAGGCGGCCGTCCTTGACGAGTCCGCGCCGGATAATCAGAGAAAGGAGCGAGACGTCGATATTTCCCGCGCTGACCAGTACGCCGAGCTTCTTCCCGTGATTCGGTGTTTTCTTGTTCAGCAACGCCGCGGTCGCGGCGGCCCCGGCGCCCTCAGCGAGCATTTTTTCTTTTTCGAGCAATTGCAGAATCGCGCTGGCTATCTCTTCCTCGTCCACGGTCACGATTTCGTCGACATATTTTTGAACAAGCGGAAACGTCAGAGTGCCCGCGCAGCGCACGGCGATTCCGTCCGCGATGGTCTTGTTCGCGGGCAGGGTGACCAGCTCATGCTTTTCTAGCGCCGCCTTCATCGAAGCGAGCCGCGAGGATTGCACGCCGATTACTTTGATTTTGGGATTCGTTTCTTTCACCGCGCAGGCCACGCCAGCGATCAAGCCGCCGCCGCCCACGGGAATGACGAGCGCGTCGAGGTCTCCGTGCTGCTCCAGCATTTCTAGCCCGAGCGTTCCCTGCCCCGCGATTACTGCCTCGTCGTCAAACGGATGAATGAACGTTAGACCGAACTGTTTGGAACGGCGAACGGCTTCCTCGCACGCCTCATCGTAATTCGCGCCTGCCAGAATGACTTCCGCTCCGTAGCCGCGCGTGGCGGATACTTTCACGAGCGGCGTCGTCAGCGGCATGCAGATCTGCGCCTGGATGCCGCGCTTGGTCGCGTGATACGCCACCGCCTGCGCGTGATTTCCCGCCGAAGCCGCGATCACGCCGCGCCGCCGCTCATCCTCCGAGAGCAGCAGAATCTTGTTCAGCGCGCCGCGCTCCTTAAACGCGCCGGTCATCTGCAAATTTTCGAGCTTCAGGAAAATCGAGTTCCCCGTCTGCTGCGAAAATTTCTCGGAATGCACGAAGGGCGTGACCACGATCGAGCCCCGGATGCGTTCCCGCGCATCCTTGATCGAACGAAGCGTCACCATCGGCAAAATCCTGACAGTTGTTTTTTGGTCATCGAAAACGGCTCAGTGTAACTCAAGGCGCTCGCCGGCTCCCCTGTCACAATCCGCCCGGGAGCGAAGCGCTATAGCATTACATAAGCGGTGGGCTTAGGCCAACCGGTTCCCTTGCGTTACAGCCGCGGACAAGTTCCCTTGTGTCCGCCGATTCCGCCTTGTAATCTTTTTTAGAGAGGCCCAAAATGTCCGGCACACGCATACCCAGAGTCTTATTTTTCGCCATTGTTTTGGCGGCGATTGCGCAGTGCGTTCATGATTTTCCGCTGCTTCCGGACCGCCTGGCATCGCACTTCGGCGCTTCCGGGATGCCGAACGGCTGGATGACGAAATCGCAATTCTTCTTTACTTTTGCAATTGTGCTTCTTCCGGCTCTGGTCGTCGAATTTTTGTTGCCGTATGGGATCGCGAAAAAGCCCGATGCCAAACTCAGACTGCCGAACAAAGAATACTGGCTCGCCCCCGAGCGCCGCGCTGAAACGTTCGCCTATTTTGATAGCTTTTTTGCCTGGTATGGCTGTGCTTTCCTGTTCGTGAAGGTGTTCGCAATGGGGCTGGCCATGCGAGCGAATTTCGATACCCCGCCCCAGCTTCCGACCGGCCCCATCGTTTCGGACCTCGTCGGATTCGTTCTCTTCAACGTCGTAGCGGTAATAGCCATGCTTCGCCGGTTTTCAAAGCCTGAATAAAGTTGTCCCAGCCCACCCCTGCGCAATCTGGCGCAGCGTTTAGCCTTCCGCTACAATCGCGCCCGTCCCGATCGTTTTGCCTTGGGCATCCAGCGGGACGGGAGTTACGTTTGAGCTTCAGCCAGCGCCTGAAGGAAATCCGCGATGGGTTCGAGCCCCCCTTTTGGGTCGCGAACATCAGTGAAATTTTCGAGCGGCTTTCCTACTACGGCGCGTTTTCTTCGCTTGCCAACTACTTGCACGAATCGCTGAATATTCCCGTGGAGCAAACCGGCTCGCTCGCCGGGCTGTTTGGAGGCATAGTCTGGTTTCTGGCGATACTGGGAGGGGCTGTGGCGGACCGGCTCGGTTTCCGGCGGGCGCTGTCGCTTGCGTACCTGATCCTAGCGTGCGCGTATTTCCTGCTTGGTTCGCTGGGAGCGGGGTGGATGGCGCCGGTGCGGAGCGCCGTGCCGCTCCTGGGGCTCGTGGCATTTGTTCTGGTGCTGCCGGCGCTCGGCATCTCGATGGTCAAGCCAAGTGTCGTGGGGACTACCGCGCGCGCGTCGCGCGAAAATGTCCGGTCGATTGGGTACTCGATTTACTACACGCTGGTGAATGTCGGAGGAGCGGCGGGGCCGTACATTGCGTCGTGGGCGCATCGGCGCCTGGGAGTAGAATATGTTTTTCGCGTTTCGGCGCTGAGCGTGCTGCTGATGTTTTTCGCGGTGCTCTTGTTTTTTAGGGAGCCCCGGCGCGCCGGTGAAATCCAGGCCGCCAGCGTGGCGGAAACGGGGCGAAATCTATTTGCCGTAATGATGAACCCGCGCTTCATGCTCTTCCTGCTGATTTTTCCCGGCTACTGGATCGTATTTTGGCAGCAATACATCGTGCTGCCGATTTACATTCACGGGTACATCGATCCGCATGCGGATGTGGAATTGATTCTGATCACCGACGCCATAACTGTTATTTGCCTGCAATTTCTCGTCACTTTCTTAACGCAGAAAATTCCTGCTTTTCGGGCCATCACGATCGGCACATTGATCTCCGCGCTCGGCTGGCTCATCGTCGCGTCGCATCCCGCCGTGTGGACGGTGGTGCTGTCCATTTTCGTGGTGGCGCTCGGCGAGATCATGCTTTCGCCGCGCTACTACGAATACGTCTCGCGCATGGCTCCCCCGGGCCAGGAAGGAACTTATATGGGCTTCGCATTTGTGCCCATCGGAATCGGATCGCTCGCCGGAGGATGGCTCGGTGGCCGGCTGATGCATCACTACGGAGAAGTCGTGCAGCGGCCCGCGCATGTCTGGTGGGCCATCACAGGGATCGGGATTGCCACGACGCTGCTGATGTGGCTGTATCACTTCGTGGTAAAAACGGCTTTGCCCGCCGCGGCGTCCTAGAACTTCCTTCCCTAACTTTCCTCCAGGAAACAGAAGTAACGAAAGCATAACACTCCTCAAATAAGGTCTGCGACATCGCCGCGCTTCCATCGCATGATTGGCTTGTCATGAATAAACGACTCTTCGTCGCGTTGCTGCTAGCCGGCATTGCGCTGATCTACGGCAACACGCTGGTAAACGGGTTCGTCTCGGACGATGAACTCTACATCACGCGGAATGCGCAAGTGGTGGACCCTTCCCTGCACCGGCTGTTCACCCCCAACCCGGTCAGCAACGTGTTTCGGCCGGTCACGTTCGCCACGTTCGCGCTGAATTGGAAGCTCGGCGGGCCCAGTCCGGTCGGATACCACCTGCTGAATCTCCTCCTGCACGCAGGCGCGACGTGGCTGCTTTACATCTTGTTGCAGGAGTTGATCGGATCCACTCCCGAAGGAAAGACCATCGCCTTGGTTGCCGCGCTTTTGTACGCCGTTCATCCCATTCATACCGAAGCGGTGGCCTGGGCTGTGGGGCGCGCGGAACTGCTTGCCGCCGGTTTTCTTTTTGCCGGTTGGATCCTGCACTTGCGCGATCGTCCCTTCGCATCGCTCGCCTGCTTTGCACTGGCGATGTTTTCGAAGGAATCAGCCGTTGTGTTCTTCCCGCTGGTGATCCTAGGCGATTACGCGATCGGCAAGTGGAAACCGCGCATCCAATACGCGCTGGAAGGCGGGCTCACACTTCTTTACCTCGGATCGTTGTGGACAATTCAGGGAGGCAAGTTCGGCCAAACTGGAATTTCATTGGAGGACAATCCGCTTGCGAGCCTTCCCGCTGGATGGAGAATTCTGAACGCATCGCGCGTGGCGTGGAGATACGTCGCCCTTCAAATTTATCCGGCTGTGCTCTCCAGCGATTACTCCTTCAACCAAATTCCGATGTACCGAGATTGGCGCCACACGCTCCCCGCGGCGCTTGCGGCCGCTGCAGCCGCCGGCGTTTGGATTTGGGCGGTACGCAAGCGGCAGGCGGGATGGACTCTCGCGGGCGGGATTTATTTCGCGGGCTTTGCGACTACGGCGAATATCCTGGTTCCCACCGGAACGATCATGGCCGAGCGGCTCGCTTATCTTCCGTCCGCAGGATTTTGCCTTTTGTTGGCGCTTGGTTGGAATTGGCTTCGGCAAAGGAAGCAGACTCTGGCCTGGGGCTTACTCGCCACGCTTGCATTTGCTTTTTCCGTGCGGACGGTGGTGCGAAACCAGGACTGGAAGGACCCTCTTGCTCTCTTCTCGTCCGCTGCGCGGGCCGTCCCGAACAGCGTCAGAGTGCATGTCAATCTCGGGACCCAATACGAAGCACTCAATCAATTGGATTTGGCCGCCCAAGAATATCGAACTGCGTTGAGCATCCTTCCCGACTCTGCCGAAGCGCTGGCAGCTTATTCGGGGCTCGAATTCCGCCGGGGGAATTATGCGTCTGCCCGCCCAATGATGGAAAAAGCATTGAGCTTGAGCGGAAGGAACAGCCTCGATTACGATTTTATGGTCGTAACGTATTCCGCGATCTTGATAAAGATGCATCAACCCGACAAGGCTCTTGAAAATCTAAACCGCGAAATTACCGAATCGCCTTTTTACGTCCAGGGTTGGATGACGCGCGCCGCGCTTCATTACCAGCAAGGCGAATTAGCGGCCGCGCGCGCGGATGCGCACAAGGGTCTGAGCCTTACTCCGGACGATCCGCACGTGCAGGATGTTGTGCGGCGGCTGGATGCTTCCAACGTCCCCGTATTCCCGCATTGAGACAAGGACTCTGAAGTAGGCTACGAGAGGATATTCGCCGCGAGCGAAACGACCTGCTCGGCGATGGCCAGGCTTGAGGTAAGGCCTGGCGACTCGATGCCGATCAACTGGATGGCGCGGGGCACGTTCGTGTCGCGCGCGATCACGAAATCAGCAATGCCTGAGTGGCCGGGCGGCACGAGCTTCGCCCGGATACCGGAGTAGGCGAGCTGCAAATCGGCGGCTTCGATTTCGGGCAGCATGGATTTTGCGCGGCGAACGAATTCCTCGATGGGCAAGCGGTTTCGCTCGTAATCGTTCTTGTCCGCAATGTAATCCGCCGTGGGGCCGACGAGCACCGTGTCCCACAGCGTGCGTGTCAAGTGAACGCCGAGGCTCAGGCCGTCGGCGTGAGGAAGCGGGTAGACCAGATTGTTGATGAGATACGATTTGGAGCGGACCAGCTCGCAGTATTCTCCCCGCACGGGATAGATGCGATAGTCGCGGTTTCCAAGCATCGCCGCGATTTCATCGGAGTAAAGCCCGGCACAATTGATCACGCAGCGCGCTTCGATGGTTTCCTCGGTGCGAGCTTCGCCTTCACCCGCATCCCCCTCAACGAGCGTCACGGCAACGGAATCCGCGCGCGGGTCAAGCCGCACGACGCGCGTGCGCGTCAACAAACTTGCACCCTGATCCGTGGCCAGGCGCGCGAGCGTTTTTATGAGTTCCTCGGCGGAGATGATGCCGGTCGAAGGCACCTCCAGCGCGGCAGCGGCTTCGATGTGCGGCTCGCGTGCACGTACCGCGGCGCGGTCCACAACGCGCAGACCCGTGACGCCGTTGGCGCGGCCGTTTTCGGCCAGGCGTCCGAGTTCCGCTTCCTGCTTTGCGTCGTGAGCCACGACGAGCTTGCCGCAATTCCGGTGCGGCACGTGGTGGGTGGCGCAGAATTCGTATAGCATCCGGTTGCCCGCCACGCATAAGCGCGCTTTGAGCGAGCCGGGCGGATAGTAGATGCCCGAATGGATCACGCCGCTGTTGCGCGTGCTCGCGCCCATGCCAAGCTTGGGCATTTGCTCGACGAGAAACACGTCGCTCCAGCGCCGCGAAACCGCGCGCGCCACGGCGCAACCCACCACGCCCCCGCCGATGATGACAATGTTGGCGCGATCCACTGCAAACAGGATACTGGATGCTGGAGGTTAGAGGCTAGAGGTTCGAGGAACTCCAAGAACTAAAAATGAACATCCTCCCTACTGCATTCAGCCACGATTTTTGGTTTGAAACGCGCGCGCGCGGGTGTAGATATATGCCTTGCCTGAGTTCTCATTCAAACGATCGAACCCTTCGGAGGATTGCGATGCCCTGGAAATCTTGGTGGAAGAGTGCCTTACTTTTTGCGGCGCTGTTTTTTCTTGCCGGAAATCTCGTTTCGATATCGGCGCAGACACGGCCTGAGGCGCCGCCGTTCGATGCGTCTCGCATGACCATGCAGCCTCCGCCGCCGGAAGGAGTCGCGATTCGCGCCGGTCGCCTGTTTGATCCGCGCACCGGAACGAACCTCACGAATCAGGTCATCGTGATTCAGGGCGAGCGCATCGCGGACGTTGGTCCCGCCGACCGAGTGAAGATTCCCGCCGGCGCGCGCGTGATCGACATGAGCGGCGCGACCGTGCTGCCGGGCCTCATCGACCGGCACGTCCACCTGATGCAGGACCATGAGCCCAACGACGCGCGCGCTCTTCTAATCGGGCAGCATTACGCGCTGGCGGACTTATTCGCCGGCTTTACGACGCTCCAGGACATGAATTCGCCATTCACCTATGCGACGGTCGAATTGCGGGACGCCATCAATAAGGGCGTCATCGTAGGTCCGAGGTTGCAGGTCACCGGGCCTGCGGTCAATCCACGGGGTGCCACGTACTATCCTGCGCCGTCGGAGCCGGGCCCGTTCGGCCAGATCCCAGGGATGCCGGTATGGCAGAACACGCAAGACGTAAATTCACCGTGGCTGGCGCGCGCCGCCGTTCGCGATCATTCGCATTACGGGACCGACTGGATCAAAATTTACGAGACGGAAGACTATGAAGGAAGCGGTTACCCGGTGCCATCCGGCGGGGGCGCGTTCATGCCGGACGGAAAGATGATCCTCGTCCCGTCCCTGACGCTCGAGGAAAACCAGGCCATCGTCGATGAGGCGCACAAGCGAGGATTGAAGGTCGCCTGCCACGCGTATGGTGGCGAAGGATTGCGCAACTGCCTTGCGGCGGGCGTGGACCTCCCCATCCACGTGATCGTCGGCGTGACCGGCGCTCCGGGATTGGATGATGAAACCATTCGGCTGTTCAAAGTCCCACTGGCGGATGGAACGCTTCGCCCCGTGAATCAGACCCTCTGGGACCTAGCGGGCCCTCTGGATGTGGTCGATATGAAAGTAAGCGGCGGCAAAACTTCGCGCTTCCGGCTGACGGAGCTGAGTTTCAAGAGGCTGGTGGCTGCAGGCGTGACCCAAATTTTCGGGAGCGGAGCCTATACCGTCGGGCACGGCGTGCAGGCCTACCAGTTCGGCCTTTATGTGAAATGGGGAATGTCACCCGCGAAGGCGCTGCAAATGGCCACGAGCGACGCTGCCGCAACCCTTAACTATGACCTGGGCAAGCAAATCGGGTACGTCGAAAAAGGAAAGTTCGCCGACCTCGTAGGCGTTTCCGGCAACCCGCTCGAGGATATCACCGAGATGGAACGCGTGAAATTCGTGATGAAGGGCGGCGTGGTGTATCGGAACGATCTGAAGTAGCGACGGGCAGGTTCTAGGGCTGCGTGACGCGGGAACCAACCTAGTTCATAAAACAAGACGGGCGGTCCAGCTCTCCGTGGTGCATAAGGAAAGCTGGACCTCCCGTCTCTTTGTTTCTAACCGTCATCTCCATACGAAGCCGGAGATGACCTTTGGTTTTTCCAAGCCAGCGGCCGGTCCGACCGAACCGACTAGAAGGTTAGCTTCAAGCCAAGCTGCATGGCTCTGTTTTCACCAGAACCAATGAGTGGATTGCCGGCCGCGAAGTCCGGAGTCGCGCCCGAAAAGCCGAACGGGCCGCCGCCTTGAAATTCATTTCCACCTTCGACGGCACTCGATGCGCCGTACGGGTTAGCTGCGGTGGGATGATTCAAGACGTTAAAGACTTCGGCTCGGAACTGGACGCCGTACCGCTCCCTGAACTTGAAGTTCTTGAAGACGGAGAGGTCCAAGTTCCTCAAGCCTGAGTCGCGGAAGATGTTCCGGCCCATGTTCCCGAAGGTTCCCAGCGCCGGAGGAGTGAGGAACGTGCCGCTGCCGTTGGCGGACACAAAGCAGCCGTAGCTCATCAATGTGCCCCCATTGACGGCGTGACTGGTGCACCCGGCAATGGCGGCGGTAGTCTGCGACGCAGACAGGGTTTGGGGAGTACCGTATGGGTTGGCAATGCCGCAGGTTACGTTGTTTCCGGTATTTGTAAGTGCACTGAGTGTCCCATCGAAGCCGGAGCACCAAGGAAGACTAATCTTTCCGGACGTGATGTTCGAGGCAGGCCCGAAAATGTTCCAGCGATCGTTGTTTTCCAGGGTCCCGCTGATGTTGTCCCCGGCATCCCACGCTGCAAATGGCTGGGCGCTCTGGGCATTCACGATTGCATTGATCTCCCAGCCTTCCAGCAACTGGCCAAACCCTTTAATTCCGGGAATGTCGTAAGTGGCCGTGAAAGTGAAGCGGTGACGGACGTCGAAATCGCTGCTGGCGTACTCCGCCGCTAGATTGTTGTTGTCCTGCGGTGTCTGCCCAAAGCGGTTCAGTGAGCCCGTGTCGAGTCCGTGAGCGAATGTGTATCCGGCATTGAAAGACAGGCCGTGAGACATCCGCTTCGTCATGTTCACTTGGAGGCTGTTGTAGTTGGAGCGCGAGCGGTTCGCAATCTGGTTGATGAACCCAACATAGGGGAATTTGTCATAGAACGGTCGGGCTTCCTGGGTAGCCTCCCCGCCTGGCATTGCAGGATTTACGCAAGCATCAGCTTTCTGCGCCGCCGTCAGGGTGTTCAAACAATAAGACGCTCCCAGCGGGGCGTTGTTGATGTCGACAAAACTCAGGAGTCTGGAGCCACGGTTACCAACATAGCCAACCTCGAGCGAGAGGTTGTTGCCGAAGGTGTGCGTGAAACCAAGGCTATAATTTAGTATATAGGGATTCCTGAGACCCGGGTCCACTTGCATGAGGTCGCAAGGGGCTGGGTGTCCGCCAATGCCATCCCCGCATTGCGCGCTAGCGACTGGGAAAGTCGTTGCCTGACCTTTGGCGGCGCAAGTTGAGGCTGCGGTGGCCGGGTTGGGATCCCAGCACAGCTGGCCTGGAGTGAAAGTGACGGCCTGGAGGCCGATCGTCCCGCCGGCGTTGGCCGGGCATGCGCTTTGGATAACGCCGCCCCCCAACCCAGGTGTGCAGAATAGGTTAGCGGCAGTGGGTATGGTTGCGCTACCGGTCGCATTGGTGTTTTGAAGCTGGAATTGACCCAGGAAAGTGGCCAAGGTATAGGATTCATGCATTACGCTGAATCCGGCCCGGACCACAGTTGTTCCCTTGCCACTAACATCCCAGGCCAAACCCAGGCGTGGCTCGAAGTCACGGTGGTCTCCCTTCCATACACTATCGATCCCCCGCCCTTGCTGCACCATGCCCAAGGTCGGATCGAAGTTGCCAAGATGGCCGTTGGCATCCTTCATCGGCGAAGCGTAGCTGTAGCGCAACCCCATATTGATCGTCACTTTTTGTGTGACGCGCCAGTCGTCCTGAATGTACCCAGCGGTGTTCATCCACGTCAATTTGATTTGCGCGTTGCCAGTGAGGAGCTGTCCCACGCTCGGAGTTCCGGCGAAGTAGTCTTCAAGCGAAGAGGAACCGGGAAGAGCCGCACCAATCCCGTTGCCGGTGAATTTGAACAAGCCCCGGCCGTCCACATAGATGGCGCTATCGGCCTCGATGTGCGTGAAGTCGGCGCCGAACTTGAAGGAGTGCTTACCCTTCAATACGGAGACGCTGTCCTGAAAATCGTAATACGGGTTGGGTGTAAAATACTGCGGACGGTTTGTGGACGTGCCCAAGATCTGTTGGCCGCCCGCACCAAATCCATTAATATTGATATTCGGCAAACCCCCTGCTTGCGGATTTGTCACGCCCGTGTTTAGGAAGTAGGGGGCCGCGCCATTGGCGAATGTGTTTATGTCCTTGTTGACAAAGGCGAAATCGATACGGTCGTAGCCAATTCGCAATTCATTCACCATGGTGGAGTTCGGCGTGTAAACCCAAGACGCGGTATCCGACCACGTACGTATCGGGGTAGTGTCATTGAACGCGAGATTTGCGAATCCGTGGTCCTCGCCCAAGGCGTTGTAATTCCCAAGGAAGAACATGCCATTGATCGTGTTCTTGTCGTTGACGTGGTAGTCAATTTTCCCTACGCCGTTGTCGCTGGTATTGGTGATCGGGAATGGGCTGAGAAAAGAGTTCCCAGCACCGACGTTCGGGAACAGGTTGCCGGTGCAAATCGTGGCGGCTGCGTTGGCCCCCATAGTACATCCCGCCAATTTCAGGCTGATCTGGCTGACCGCAATGGGTGAACTGGGTATGGCTGACGTCCCGCACGTGGCGGCGGAGGGGAACGCCAAACAGTTTACCGCATCCACCATGCTCTGACCCGGATTTCCTCCCTGCGTAGCGGCTGCAGGAACATGTAAGCCGTATGCGGAACCTATGAAGGAACGCAGTCCCTCATAGCCAGCGAAGAAGAAGAGTTTGTCCTTCTTGATGGGCCCGCCCACTACGCCGCCGAACTGCTTCAACTGTGCCGGCAACTGATCGCAGGCATGGAAGAGGCCGTTTGGGGTAGAGGGTGTAGACCCGTTGGGGAGGCAAGTTCCACCTATCGGTCCAACGTTGAAATAGTTGCGCGCGTCCCACGCTTGGGTACGGCCGAACGCATAAGCCGCGCCGTGGAGCTGGTTGGTGCCCGACTTGATTCCCACGTTGACCACGGCGCCGGCCTTCCAGCCGTATTCCGCCTTGGGGTTTTCCATGAGGTTGAATTCCTGAATCGCGTCGATGGGCATGATCGTGGCGCCATCCGTGAACGGACCCGGCATATTGGCCACCGGGCGTCCGTCAAAAAAGTTTTCGTTAATCACGCCTTCCACGAGCCAAACGGACTCGTCAGGGCGTACCCCGTTGGTGCTCTGCGTCCAGGGTCCGCCGCCGGGCTGGAGCATGACGCCGGGGCGCAAACCGAGCAAATTCTGGTAGTCGCGGCCATTCAAAGGAAGGTCGACAATGTCCGCGTTCTCGAGCGTGCCGCCCAGGGTGGCGTTCGAGGTCTCTACGAGCGGGACGGATTCGGTAACCGTGACGGTCTGGTTTTGCTCGCCGGGCTGCACGATCAGGTCAACCCGAATTTCCTTACCAACCTCCACCGCGACGCTCTGGCGCTCCAATCTCTTGAACCCTTTGGCCTCTACGCGGACCGTGTAGTTTCCGGCAGTCAGGTTGGGAGCGTTATACACCCCTGCGTCATCCGTGGTGAGGGTTCGAGTGACGCCCCTCTCCGTGTCGATGACGCTTACCGTGGCGCCCGATACGACGCCGCCGCTTTGGTCGGTGACAGTTCCCAGAATACGGCCGAAACTGCCTTGTGAAAACGCCGGAAGACAAAGCAAAAGCACAGCAAATAGTCCACCCAACAACTGCACGTACTTCTTGCTCCGCGCACCCCAACATCTCTTACATAGCGCTGTTACGGAATTCATTTCTGGACCTCCTGTCCATGACTGTCCAATGAATCGTTTCTGAATCCGGTCCCTTACCCCACCCATAGCTTGGTTCCAAATGCTGAATCACAGAAACAACCAAAAAGAACTTTTAGCGCCACCGGCATGCGGCTCCATGAATTCCGACACCGCATAAATACAGTTCTGCACGCCGGCCGCACCAACAACAAACGCATGTTCAGGTTAAAAGTGGATTGCTCCAATGGATGGCACACCGCGCGATCACCCAATAGATCGCGTATTGCTGCCGGTATTTCTGGCCTACGAGCACCCCGGGCAACGTTTGCCACCCCCACTCACCATCGCGCTACTGTCGAAACAGTAACGCTCCCACCATAGACGGAGCCCCACCACTTTTATATGGCACGGATTCTTATTCGTTGGGGGCGCAGAGTCAAGTCTTATTTTTGTAAACTAAAACCCTCTATATACAGGGATTAATGTACATGGCCATACGGTGGAAAAAAGGCTATGTAGATAAGCTTATCAGGCCGGAGCGAGGCTCGCGGCGCGTCTCACCGTGTAGTTGCCGGCTGAGATTCGACGGCTGAGGATGCCGATCCTGACTCCGGGTCCGGTCGGAAAGAGGAATTCAAAGCAACAATTCCAGCGTGTGCGAGGGATTCCAACTACTCGGTTGCCCCCAAGGGAAGGAAGTATTGCGTGCCCTTGACCGGCTCCTGCAAGCGGCGCAGGAGCTGCTGGAGGTCGGCGTTGCGCTCGACGAAATCAATTTCCGAAGTGTTGATGACCAGCAAGTCCGAGGAGGAGTAGCGGAAGAAGAAATGCTCGTAGGCGCGGACGACTTCCTCGAGGTAGGCGCGCGAAATCTGTTTTTCCGCGGGAGATTTTTTCTTGGCGATGCGGTCGCGCAAAACTTCGGGAGTGGCCTGGAGATAGATCACCAGGTCGGGCGGTTTCAGGGCCGCCGCGAACATTTCAAAGTAACGCTCGTAGAGCTTCAGCTCCTCGTTGTCGAGATTGATATAGGCGAAAATTTTGTCCTTCTCGAATAGAAAATCGGAGACCAGAGGCGACGCATCGTTCTGTTGCGCCTCCGCAAGGCGGTGATGCCGCTCGATCAGGAAATATAACTGCGCGCGGAAGGCGGAGCCGGGTTTTTCCCGGTAGAAATCGGCGAGGAAGGGATTGTCCTCCGGATCGAACACACGGCGCGCGTGCAGGCGGTCGGCCAGGATACGGGCCAGCGTGGATTTGCCGACGCGGATGGGCCCTTCGATCGCGACCGAGCGCGGCGGCTCGAACGCGGGGGCCGTTTGCGGCGCGGCGGCAGAGGATCGCGGCATGGCCCGGAATTATAGCCGAAAGAACGGCGTTTGCATGCACCAGCAGTCGAAGATGCCCGCCTGAAGGCGGGCGCTACAAAACCACGGGGCCGTCAGGCAAGTTTCGCGGGGTTGCTGCGAGTCGTTGCAGTAACGCTGCGGGGAGCGAATGGAAACGCGGCAGGGACCGCCGGAAGCTCAATGCGGAACGTGGCGCCACCCTCCGGCCGGTTATAACAGGAGATTTGTCCGCCTTGATCCTGGATCAGCCCGTAACAAATGCTCAAGCCAAGACCGGTGCCCTTTCCGACCGGCTTGGTCGTATAAAACGGGTCAAACACGAGACGCGGATCGCGCATGCCCGGGCCGGTGTCTGAGAAAAGGATCACGACATTGCCGTTTTCAAAGAGCGTCCGCACGGTAAGAGTGCCGCCGCCGGCTTCCTGCATGGCATACACGGCGTTGTTGATGATGTTGGAAAAGACCTGAAGCAATTGGTTCATGTCCCCGCGGACTTCCGGGATGCCCACGCCGGTCTGCACTTCGATGCGGATGTTCTTGCCGCGAAGATCGAAGCGGCGGAATTGCGCGGAGGTGTTAACGATCGCATTGATGTCGAGCGGCGAGCGCTGCTCGCTGGGCACCTGGCGGGCGAAGCTGAGCAAATTGTTGACCAGCGTCTTGGTGCGCCGCGCTTGCTCGCGAATTTTTTCCGCCAGGCTTCTCGTTTTTTCGCCGACGGAAGGATCATCAGCGAGCAACTCGGAGTATCCCAGGATGGCTGTGAGTGGATTGTTGATTTCGTGAGCGGCGCCCCCGACGAGCTGCCCGATCGACGCCAGTTTCTCCGATTGAACGAATTGCGTTTGCAGACGCTTGAGATTGTCGATGGATTCCTGCGAGGCGCGGAGCAGCCGGAGACGCTCGCGATCCACCAGATCGTGGCGCAGGAAAGCAAGGAAGCCAAGCGGCAGGACCGCGCCCAGCGTGACCAGGACGCGGAACTGATGCACGGCCATGGGCGAGCTGCTGATTTTCAGGCACCAGAAGCCAATCAAGGGAAGCGAAAGCAGAGCCGCACGCGCCAGTCGCGACGCCCAGATCGTTTCCTCCGTTTGGCTTTGATGGGCCGTCAGTTCCGAGGTCGGCGCGGAAGCGAATTTGGCCTCCTCACCTCGGTTGCGATACGCGATAATGCCGGCCGTGCCGATCCAGAGAAAAGAAATCAGCAGGGGCAAATCGTACAAGCTGCCCCTCCAGTAAGAGCTTCGGCCGACCAGCAGCTCAACCGCCAGGTATCGAACCACGTAGATGGACTTGGCCGCCGCAAGATGCGCGTAAGTGCGGCGCCACTGCCCCGTGGCTTGTTTGGAAAGCAGGGCGGCCCCGGCGATGAATACAAAATTCTCAAAGAGTGAGATGACGCTGAAAGCCTGGATGTAATTCTTATCGTCCTTCACCACGTATTGCCAGGGAATCACGACGAACACGTACAAATACATCCACCAGCAGAGGATCAGCCCGAAATCCACATAACCGTAAAGCGCGTTCCGGTCATTCGAGCGCTTGTGCGGTTGCAAAGTGAGAGCCGCAATCATGGGAACGGCGTGCAGGAAGAAAACGATGTCTCCATTGAAAAGATAAGGAACGCGCCGGTGCTGGTAGACCTCGACATAGGTCCAGATCGTTTGTCCCACCATCCAAAGCGAGCAGCCCAGAGCGAGCAACATCCAGAAGGCTTTCTTGCGCCAATCGGGCGTGACTGCATTGATGAGCAGGGCCCCGTTAACAAGTAGCGGCATCAGACAGAGGATGATGTTGGCCGTCGCGGTCCGAGCGGCGCCCGCGGGAACCAACTCACAAACGACGATGTATCCACCCAGCAGGATGAGCCAGGTGGCGGCAACGTACCAGTTCCCTCGGGAGGCGGGTCTCATGGTCCGACTGATCCTTCAGTTTATCGTAAGCGCGAAACAGGAATGGATCGGCGAGGTACAGGTATGCCGAAAAACATAACAACAGAGTCGCGGCCCATCGTTCGCGGCGAGTTCGATTGCTGGTGATCTAGGATGATGCGGCGGACATAGAGATAGGAAGCATTCCCTAAGGCCGAAGCGGCGCCGCGTGGCAGAGATACCCGTCGATGCTGAAGGAATAATCGTTCACTTCAGTTGGGCTTGCCGCTTTTTGAGTTTGCCGCAGAAGGAACCGTCTTCTCAATCCATCGGGACATCACCGCCGCAATTTCCCTGTTATTCTTTTCCAGCATCATCATGTGTCCATTGCCATGAATGCCGGCGTCCGCAAGCTTGATCCAGGTGACGTGGACACCCGCTTGTTCCAGGTACTTGACCGTGCAGTGGTCATACCCTCGGTGGTAAGACGCTTCCGAGGTCACGACGAGGATCGGCACTTTTTGAAGGTTTGGCAACTGGCGCGCCGGAGATTTTTGCATCCAGCAGCGGCTCACATCCGGCCCGTCTGGCTGGTCTTGCCGGACAATCGCGAGATCCGACGCGTTTGCGGCCGGCGGAGAATACGTGAGCGGACCCGCGGCGATTCCCCAGGGCCGTTGCTGATCGGCGTCGCGAAACCATTCTGGCGCGGCGACATTCTCCACATTGTAAAACGGCGGCCCGCTGGGCTCGACCGCAACAATTGCCTTCACCCGGCCGGGCTGGGCGTCAGCCACGGGCCAGCCGGTCGCTCCGGATTGCGAGTGAGTCAACAGGATCGCGGGGCCGATTTTTTCGAGCAGCGCGAGGATTCCTTCACTGGTGAGCTCCTGTTGAAGAGGAAAGCTCACCATCGCCTGCACCTGCGACGCGTAAAACTGATCGAAGATCGGATCGCCCGGCGTGCCCTTGCCCGGCCATTGCGTGTGCAGATGCGCTTGCGGCCAACGGTTGTAATTTTCAATCGCCGTGAAGCGTTGCTGCACGAAATCGAGACTCGGCGTTGTTTGCGGGCCGTAGACATTATTCAGATAGGCGCTGCGGCCGCGGCCGGCCTGATCCACCACGTAGACCGCGTAGCCTTCGCGCAAGAAAAACTGCGCCCAGCCTTCGCGGCCGTCGGGCGTTCCGGTGAAATTGGTTCCGGTCTGGGCTCCGCCGTGAATGAATACGATCGGGTAGGGATGCCTCTGATGGGCCGGAATTTGGAATTCCGCGTAGATTTGTCCGCTCATTATTTTCGCATCTTTATCCGTCGAATATTTTCCTCCGGCGAAAACATAGCCTTCCCGCGCAATTTCCAATGGCGGCATTCTACCGGCCTGAGCTGTTGTACCGTTCGCCGCCGGCGAGGAATCGCTCGCAGGCTCGTGAAACTGCGGGGACGCCCATCCTCCGATTGCGAATCCCAGCATCGCAACAGAAAGGAAAACGACGGCGCGTTTCGATATGTCGAATTGATTTCTCATCGCTTCGTCCTCCGTCAACGCTCGGTAGGACAGCCACTCTTGGCTGTCCCTGAAAGCCCTGCTGAGATTGTGCGGGACAGCCAAGAGTGGCTGTCCTATTAAAATCCCGATCCCAAGCAACTTGATCCACTACCGCAGTTTCACACTTTTTCCGGCGCCCGAAAGACTACACCGACTTTGCCCAAGGAGCACCACTTTTAGGAATCGAAAGGAATTGGCAGCCTTCGTTCGCAAAGCCGGCGCGGAAGGAATAAAATGCAAGACATGGCGGAAAGCAGCGCGCAGGAAAAACTTCAGGTCGAAGAAGCGCGCGCCGACTTTATTGCGCGCTTCCCGGGCTTCAAGAAGACGTTATTGCTGGATGATCTGCGCGCAACGGAATATCGCCGCCTGGACGAGCACGGCCAGGTCTACCTCGACTACACCGGCGGTTCTCTCTACGCGGAATCGCAATTGCAAAAACATTTCGAGCTGTTGCGCTCCGGCGTTTTAGGCAATCCGCACTCCGCTAATCCGACGTCGGCAACAACAACGGATCATGTCGAACGCACGCGCCGTCTCATTCTGAGCTACTTCAATGCCCGCGCCGAAGATTACATCCTGGTCTTCACGCAAAACGCCTCGGCAGCGCTCAAACTCGTAGGCGAATCCTTTCCCTTTGCACCGGGCAGCCGCTACCTTCTCACCTTCGACAATCACAACTCCGTAAATGGAATTCGCGAATTCGCGCGCGCCAAAGGCGCCAGCGTCTCCTACGCGCCGCTGGTGATGCCGGAACTTCGGCTGGACCTTGCACGCCTCGAAACTTTGCTGGACGAGGCCGATCCGGCCCACGCCAATCTGTTTGCCTATCCGGCGCAGTCTAACTTTTCTGGCGTGAAGCACCCCCTCGATCTCGTCGCAAAAGCGCAGAGCAAAGGATGGAGCGTGCTGCTCGATGCGGCCGCCTTTGTGCCCACCAGCCGCCTGGACCTCACGGCCGTGCAGCCGGATTTTGTGACGCTCTCTTTTTACAAAATGTTCGGCCATCCGACAGGCGTCGGCGCGCTGCTCATTCGCCGATCCGCTTTGGCGAGCCTGAAACGTCCGTGGTTCGCCGGCGGAACTGTAAATTTCGCGTCGGTTCAGGGACAGGCGCACGTGCTGTCGCCGAACGAAGCCGCGTTTGAGGACGGCACATTGAACTATCTCTCTATCCCCGCCGTGGAAATTGGTTTGCTGCACCTGCAATCGATCGGCATCGAGACGATCGCGGAACGAGTGCGTTGCCTTACGGGATGGCTGCTGGAAGAGTTGCTCGCGTTGCGCCACACGAATGGCCGCGCCATGGTGCGCATCTACGGTCCAGCCACAACGCAGGCGCGCGGAGGAACCGTGACGCTCAATCTCTACGACCCGCAGGGACACCTGCTCGATTACCGCCGCGTCGAGGAATTGGCGGGCGCGGAAAATATTTCCCTGCGCACCGGATGCTTCTGCAATCCCGGCGCGGGAGAAATCGCGGAAGGTTTGACGGAAGAAGACATGCGCGCCGGCTTCACCATGGGCGCCGAAATCAACCTGTTGAGTTTTGTCCGGTTGATGCAGGAACGCGGCCACAAAAGCGCCGGCGCCATCCGCGCCTCGATCGGCCTCGCTACAAATTTCGCCGACGTCTGGCGCTTCCTTCGCTTCATCTCCGGCTTCCGCGACCAGACGCGCCTGACCATCGGAGACGTCAGCTTCGACATCGAGTCCTGCCGCATCATCCGCGACGGGAGCTAGTCAACTGGCCTGAAGCAATGGCAGGCTAGCAATGAGTATATGTGAGGTGAACCATGTTAACGACGAAGCGCAAGCCGGCCAGCGTCGGCGAAATTCTGATCGAAGAATTCATGGAACCGATGCGCCTGACGCAAGGTGCGCTGGCGAAAGCGATGGGCGTGCAGCGCAAGCACGTCAACGAGCTGTGCAACAACCGCCGCAACGTCACCGCCGCGACCGCGCTAATCCTCGCCCGGGTGTTCGGCAATAGCCCCGATTTCTGGCTGAACGTGCAGCGGCGCAGCGATCTTTGGAAGGCCATGCACTCACCGCGCCAACGCCAGCGGATCAAACGCGCTCGCCCGGTTTCGGTCGCCGCATGACGCGCACACCGCCGGGGCAGACGGCGACAGTTCCGGAATGAAATGGCGGAGGATGCAGTCTCGTGCGAACTCTTCTCTGCCAAATTCCCTGCTAACAGGGAAGAAAACAGGGAAAATCGCGCGCTCAGTCGCACTTCCCCGCAGTTAAGTAATGACAAGCGTGCATGTTAGCCCGCAAAATAGCGCTCATGCGGCGAATCGGAATAGGGATCGATCAGGGAATGAGGAGGGAATATCTATTCCCTGTTTCGGGGTTCTTGGCGACTTGATGGTTTCCATTCTTCACTCGATTGCTGGATCGGATATACTGCGGAGATTCGGCGGTTCGGGTCCGACCTCCTGGTCCCGAACCAGATGCCAAAGCTTGTTGAAGTCTATGGAACTTTATGGATTCTAAGTGATTCTTGGTGAAACGTTTGCGGTTCGCTTATTGAAGTTGATTGAATCTTGTTGAACCTTGGTGCTTTCGCAGCTACAAAATCGACTACAGTCTCGCAGTCATTCTTGCACGACCCGTTTTGAATTTTCGCGAGGCGAGTAGATAGACAGGAAAAAGAAAAACCAAACCTCCGCTCTTCGAGAACTGAAGCTGTGAAATAACCCAAACTCTGAAATGGCCTCAAAAACTTTTCTCAATTAGAAGCCCTACAAGCGATTATTCGCACCTCGGCATACATTTTGTATCATCCCAAAAACCCCCAATAACATTGGCAAATTGGTTTTTTCACAGCTTCGAACTGCGAAGGGGCGGCTACCGAAAATACCACAGGCCGAAGCAGCCACTAGAGGTGTGAGCGGTTGGGTCTTGCCCTCAGGAATTAAGTTTGAGAAAAAGTGATCATTGCACAGCTCTGTGCCGCAAATGAGAAGCCGTCGGCGGGAGGCAAAGCCAACGGCCATCCGCTGACCTTTGGTGCCCGCTCATTGCGCGACGAGTTGGGGCTTGCCATTCAAGGTAAACTGAATCACCACCATGGAGTTCCTCCGCGCAGGCTCTGATGTGCCGGCTGCGAGCTGTGGACGAGATTCAGCTGGATTCCTTGAGGCGAGGGAACAACTGAAGCGCACTTTCGTACTCGATGGCTCGAATCTCGCTTTCACTTAGACCGACACTCTCCAAACCGCGGAGTCCATTTCCGGCGTTCCCCCAGGGAAAGTCCGTCCCAAACATCACATGGCTCGGCGGCACGAGCTTCAGAATCGCGGCCATCGCTGGCGCGTTGGTTGCGCTCGCCGTATCGAAATAGAGCTTCTGGAACTCGTAATCGGGCCCGCGTGGTGCCACGTTAGTCATCCGGCGTGCCGCTCCGCCGATGCGCCCGGCGAGCATGGGAATCGTTCCTCCCCCATGAGAGAAGATGAACTTGGTGCTTGAACAGCGGGAGAGCGTCCCATTGTAGAGAAGGCTGGTGATCGTCCGCGTCGTGTCGAATCCAAACTCCTCAGTGGATATCGGGATGTTCGGAACGATATTCCAGCAGCACGCCGTGGATGTCGGGTGTACATATACGGTCAGCTTTCGGCGATTCAGCTCGTCGAATACGGGTCCGAACGCAGAATCGCCGAGATACTTTCCTTCGTAGTTGGAGAGCAGTCCGATTCCGTCTGCGTGGAGGGTCTCGATGGCATACTCGATTTCTCTTAGGCTGCCTTCGGCGTCGGGCAAAGGAATGGCCGCAAAAAACCCGAAGCGCCCCGGATGATCCCTCGTCATCTGTGCCGCAAATTCGTTGCACTCCCGGGACAGACGTCTGGCTTCCTCGGCATTTCCGAACCAGATACCCGGAGTCGAAACGGACACAAGAGAAGTGCGTACTCCGTTTTTGTCCATGTCTTCGAGAGACTGCTCCGGTGTCCAATCGACAACCGAGGGAATTGCGGAGACTTTCAGAATGTCTGCTTTCCTCGCCGCGACGTACTTGGGGGGCATCAAATGATGATGCACATCAATGATTCGCAGCGGCGCTCCACCCGATTGGGGTGAAGCCGCCTGCCCGAACCCCACGTCCCAGGGGATCAATTGGGCGGTGCAAAGGGCAGCCAGAGTGGAGACGAACTGCCGCCTTGACGCTCCGCCGAAGCCGGAGTTTCTGCCATTCGGAGCGCGCACCTCTTGCAGCGCGTCAGCGTCTTGTTCCTGATCGTAGCCCATTTCTATCGCACGTCTGCGGCCCGAGTATCAAACGATCTGAATTGTCACAATGCGGTCGCTCTTCTCAGCAAAATTAGTCACCGAGGCAAACGCCGTGCGTCTCGTAGCAGCCGCGCTTCTTCAAGTCCAGAAAGTTAGCATCCGAAGCCGGAAAGAACAGCCGGTTCGGCAATTGAATCTGCACCAGCGTTTCACGACTCAGGACATCATCTTCCTTGATGTACCCGTTCTTCCAGAAAAGGAACGCCGCAAGCGAATAAACCTCGTCCGCCTTGAGCGTTCCCGGCCGAAACATGGGCATCTCGACGGCGATTGTGTTGAAAATGACTTCGGGAAATGGCGCCCCGTTGGTGATGGGCGTCATCCACGGGTTATTCGGTCCCTCCTTCTTCGGCCCTACCAACGGACGACCTCCGATGGAGGAAAAGGCCCCTGGCTCCTGACGCACACCGTGGCCGTCTTCGCCATGGCACATCGCGCACTTCGCCGCGAAGATTTCAGCGCCTTGTTTCGCGGTGCCGCTTCCCGGCGGGAGGTCTTTGCCGTGAGCACCAGAGGTCCACGCGAGATTGCCCATGTCTTCCTGCGTGGGAGCGGCGCCGACACCGGTGATGGAGGGCGCCTGGGGCTTCGCCTGTGGTTTCGACGGCGCCTTCGCCTGTGGCTGAGTTTGTGGCTGGGTCTGCGGTTGCGTTTGTGCCTGCGCCCGAGCCTGTTGCGTCTGGGCAAACGCCGATCCACAGACGAAGCTGGCTGACAGGACAATTACGGATGCTAATGCCTCAAATCGAAAATATCGCATTGGTTATCCTCCCATCTCGATCGATTTTCCAGGGTTGCGGAATGTTGTTGCGCTGAATGACCTCTTTCTTGAAATTCTCCAAGCTGTAGCCACGCATTTTGGCGGCCTCTGGCGTCAACGGCTGGACAGAACCTTTCTCGTCCGTGCAACGGGCTGCGATAATCGTTTCTTGCCCGTTCCAGGTCCACGGGAAAGTAAAACGCGTGTGAGCCTTGGAATGCACCGGGCCTTGAATCTGGGCGTCTT